>Ga0123354_10001993_pt1 | contig 26195 bp, 14 predicted proteins | sample TergutLab28metaG_2_FD_97872 | JGI IMG/M metagenome (GOLD analysis project Ga0123354, IMG submission 97872) | Labiotermes labralis P4 segment gut microbial communities from Petit-Saut dam, French Guiana - Lab288 P4 | ecosystem: Host-associated > Arthropoda: Insects > Digestive system > Gut ...
CGTGACGTTATCTCAGACAGATACGCCAAACATCACTGGAAATTAGTCACTCATCCAAACCCCACACTACAACAGCTCCTAGATGCCAACCAACCCAGAAGACTAAAGCTAACTCGGCCCTCCGATCTACTTTAGATAGCCGAGGTCAACCCGCTGGGCGCGACCTCTTACCATCACCCTGAGGATTGCAAAGCTTTCCTTCAGTCCGCACATTAGCTCATAGGATAAGATTGTATCCTGATCGCTGATCTAAATAAATATTAAAAAAAATACCACGCCGTTTGTGTCTAGAGTGAAAGTACAAATGTTCGGTGTTTCATCTTATTTCAATGTCCAGCAGTGAGACTGAAAGGCGTTGTGGCCATGTCACCGTGGAGTACAAGCGTGCGTGTCTGCTTGTTTAATTTACGGGTAATAACTTTATAATCACCAGTCCGATTTTCACAAAATTCATTAGGAAATACATGTAACTGTGTTCTCTGTGCAGACACTCAGCAATAACCAGAACGACATGGCGACCGTGCGCAAATTAGTGGCAGAAATAACAGTAAATTTTTGTTTGCGATGGCAGGAGTAATGCTAAATTGGAAGTAAGCATGTGAAATTTCCCATGGAGATGGATTAGAAAAATGTCTTCAATCTAGATATGAAGTACTGTTTGTAAGTCAAAAGTTGCGGACATGGAGAATATGAGAATGTTTTTGGTCAATACAAAAAAAGAAACATATAACACAAAAAAATAGAAAGTTCGTAAGTTCTTCACAAAAAACGAAATGAAGTAACAACAATAGTAATTGTAATAAACTAGAAGTATACACGATTTCTGGTCGGAACTCCTTGTGTGTGTGCGCGCGCGTGCGCACGGGGACGTGCTTGTGTGCGTGTGTGCATGTGGATTAAATCATCAGCCTTTGTATTCTTGTGTTGAAATGCCTGCCACATATTATCTTAGGCACCAAGCATAAACGTGTGGGGTCCCAGCGAGCTCACGCATGTTTGTGTTGAAGGAATTCTTTGCAATCTTTTATTCTGAATTATTTTGTTATCAACGTTCGTGGTGCCCGTTATTAACGGCCTGTGGGTGGACGACAAAGCGCTGTGCCGACAGCTTCCGTGAAATATTGCACCAGCGCCACATGACCCACACCACTAATTGCGGGAATGATAATTGAATGTTAGCTGTCTAACTTTCCTTGCTTGCATGACTATGTATTAATTAATATCAAAGAATTTTCAGCCTGAACTTGATGTATGATGGTATGGATTAAAAAAATAGAGCACGCAGTCTTCAGTGTCCAAAAGACTGCTCCTTCAGAAAAAACCTGTCATATAATGTAACGTTTCCTGGGTGTTGGTGTGTTTTAATCTGTTAGTGGGCCTGATGTAAACTTTATTGTGTACATTCACGCGAACCGATGTTTTGGGTTAAAGGTATCGTGTGTTTCTACATAACTTATTTGATCGACATTGGGTGCTGGGGATGGTTTCGAAGTTGTCGCTGATAATGTTCGCTTTCAGAAAGGAACGTAACGAAAATTCTGCCATATTGAAGGCAATGAAAAGTACGCCGTTATGACAGTGGTGACTCTCTTTCATTGGCCATTTTACAAAAATGTAAGTCTGTTATATAGCCTGTGTGTGTGGAAAACTTGGTCTCACATTCAGTTTTGAAAGAATACTGACTGAAGTAAAGATTTTTTGATGTTTTGCTGACCGTGCATCTCAGTATAATCTTAGTACTGAACAACTTAATGCACAAATTCTTGTTTTTTAGTAAGTTTATTATTTTCCTCTGCTAGTTTCGAGCACTGTTGTGCTCATCATCAGGAGGTCAAATTGTATTATACAGCATCTGGTATCGTCACACTGAAATAAGTGGGTGGTCTAAAATTACTAAATACAATTCAACTTGAATTTGACCTCATGGTGATGAGCACAAAAGTGCTCGAATCATGTAGAGGTGTATAATAAAGTTTAAAAAAAAAAGAATTTGTGCATTAAGTTGGTCAATAGCTAAGATTGAAGTATAGATGTATTTGTTATTCCAAAGTGTCCTACACAACATACAAATTAGGATGCAATAGGCTACATGTTTCGGCTTAATAAGCCATCACCAGTCTCTTATTAAGAATGTCAAAAGACCCTTAAAACTGCAATAGGTGCATTATGAATTATTTAAACACAGGATGACTTTAATATGCGTATAAATAAAAGCGTGAATATATAAAAACTAAAGGAAAAAAGTTTAATTTTTTTTAAAGAGATGTGCTTGTATGTAGGCGAATATGCCGCTGGATTGTAATAAAGTGCGTGGAAGTAAGTGTGAAGCAATGGAACATGTTTCGTAAACCAAGCATCTATACAAGAGTATCTCTAAAGACAGTACCGAAAACTGTATGCGTATCTGGGAGGAAGAAAAGAGCCAATACTGCCGAGTCTCTATATCTCGGGGAATTGGGACTGGGAAAACCATCACCAGCTGTGGAATGTATTTTCATTGGAAAAGGCTTGTTTGTTCCAGTACTTTATGAATTACTGGTGCTGAGAGTATGAAATGGCACAAAAAAGCCTAATACATATGAAAACATTTTTAGTGAAATAAAAACACCTTTTGGAAGCTTAAAATGTATTAAATAACTCTATAAAGTTGGGTGGTAGGTCATTCTCCCCAGAAGTTTGAAGGCAGTTGAAGATTAAAGAATTTGCAGAGGTATTCTTGCAGCACATTGACACAAAACGGGACTTGTACCCATTAATTACGGAGCATTCAACGTTACTTAATGAAAGACGGAGCTGTACTGAGTTGAGACTAATCTGCGCAGTAGCCGGAGATTGGTACAAGCGGACTCTTCATCCGCGCAGTTGTATTTATTCTCATTCTTCGGTATCATTCCCGAAAGATCGAAACAGTGGTGTTAATATGGACGATCATGAAAGTTTGATATTCCGCCCATCAAGAATTACGAACTTCGAGAGTGCTGTATTTGTTCATGTGTTGTGAACAGAATGTAGGACATCACCACCACATACACGTAGGTAATCAAGCGTTTGAAAAGTGACGAACTTTATTTATTTGGGAACATTTCTAAGAAATTAAAGTTGCATGTTTGAAAAGCGTAGGGTAAAGTTAAAGGTAAAGTTATAGCTAAAATTCACTCTAGAACAGTCTACGAAGACCCGGAGGGGTATAGAGGTATAGTTCTACTCTTTCTTTAACCTCGTCGCTAGATGTTCAAAGTCACGCCCAGTCTCCTTACCCCCCAGAAAGAGATGCGGTACCCATTGTGTAGGAGGGTGGGTGGGTCCCAGGGCAGGTCTGGACGGGTGAGGAAAATCTCGCCCCCCACCGGGATTCGATCCCCGGACCGTCCAGCCTGTAGCGAGTCGCTATACCGACTACGATTTCCCGGTCCACAATGAAGAACGTAGGGACGGATTAAATATGCAGAGTGGCTGGTAGCATCCTGTTGAGCGTCTTTTTTTCATATTCATTTGCTATCTCAGAATATAAGATGAAAATATACAGCAGTAAAACTCTGCACATTGTTTGAAGCGGGTGTGAATTTTGGTCTCATATATTAAGGGAAGTACATAGACTAAGGGTCCTGAAAAAGCGTGTGCTGAGGAAAATCCTGAGCCTATGTAGGAGGAAGTAACAGGAGACTGTAGAAAACTGCATTAAGGTGAACTTCATAATTTATGCTTCTCACCAAATACGTGATCATGTGAAGGAGAATGAAATGGGTGGGGCATGTATTCGTGCCTTGAACACGTTTACGCAGCACACAATCAGCACCCTGTTCGTATAACTGAGTGTGAAACAGTGAACCGTCTAAATGTCGTTTATGATTTTGTGATATAGTTGACAATCTGCTAAGTCAAATTTTTCGTTATATAATTATCAGATTAACCCTTTACCTGCTAACGTGGAGAATATGGTGAACTCTGAATAAACCTAACAAAGGGCAGATGGGATTTAACTCGTCGTTTAAAGGATTAATGAAATTTGGAAACAAAGTTTGCAACCTGTTACCTACAGTGTATCACTTAACTAATCAAAGACCCTAATTTCTCTTTATACAAGACGCATATTGCTTTATGAATTGGAAATTGCAAAACTTTTATGATGAACATCTTTGTTAGAAAAATTTGCGAGGTTTAGGACTTTTTTTTTGAAAACGGCTGTGTCTTGTACACCAAGAAGCATGAGATATTCTGAAAGTGACAGTTCTCCGTGTTCTGTGTATTAATGTCGCACCGCTTCATGAAGAAGAAAAGAAACCGCACCCTAGAAAGGTGACATCTAAAATTTGAAGCGTATCGAATTTGAAGTGCAATTTAATTAAAACGCTGTTTCCTGCCGACCTGTCCTGTCAGGTGACGTCACGCAAACAGCTTGTAATTCATTCCCTCCTGAACTGGAGCGTATAATAGTAATTATGAAAGAAATGCATTATTCTTGAGGGCATTCATTAAATACGACTGGTGTATTTCCTGTGCGAAAATGAACAGGTGGCAGACAGTACCCCGTACGGTATGTGCACACATCCATGCTCTGTGTTGATCTGCAGATTATTTGCCAATCCTGCTACCGGATTCAGAGAGGAGCAGTATTGTACAGAAGAAGTGCATCTGACGCATAACCTCGTTGGATGTCTAGTTCATAATAACGTCTATGGTTTAATTCGTTATAAACCAACTTTCCCGTATTGTATTCCATAGAGCGCAGTCCAGCTCAGCAAGTCAAGCACCCGCCTCCCACACACACAACCCCCCCACCCCCATTTTATAGACGCCAAAGCTTCATTACCGCTTTCACAGCAGTCTGCCACTGTTCCTTGTACTCAGCCCAATGAATTCAATCTACACTCTTTTTTCTTATTTCTTAATAACTAATATCATATTCAATTTCACAAGCCTTTCATTGTCTTTTGTGTAATGTAGATTTTGCAGGAGACAAATTTTTGTTGTGAACTTTTAAGACTCGAATGAGAAATGAAGAGCCATGAGCCATGCTGATGTACTAACATTACATATTCCAGTGTTTCGAACTGTAAGATTGTTTTCAGAATCCGAATGCGTCGTTAAAAGTCTTGAATTAACATCCAAGAATCAAATTGTTCCCGTGATGACAGCGGTAGCCCACAGTGTAAGCACTGGACAATAAATCTCTTTCTGTATTACAGTTTCACACTCAAAACAAACAAGTCTCCAGACATCCCTACTGGCGTCATTACTTCGTAAACAAAGACGAGAGTTCGTGGCAATACTAAATCCTATTTTATACCTCGACCATAAAAAGAATCGTGGTAACCCCAGTCCCTGGATTAACCGGGTTCGATCTTGAGCAGTACATTTGATAGCGTTGAGCTTCATCTCCCAAAATTTTAAATTTTGCCTTAGTGACTTTCCAGCAAATACTCGTGCATAGGTCACAAGCTCACAGCTTCGTGTGAGAATGTTTATTCGCTACGTGTGAAATGAGAATAATTTTATAATCAGCGACTGCATCTAGTTTTGAAGCGTGTCTGGAGTGAGTGTCGAGGAATTTATGAACATAATTTTTGGGTCAAAATTCTAAATAGTGTACACAAATTTTAATATTAGCAAACAAATCATAGATTTAGTTAGGCCATAGTTGCCTAAATCTGTGTCAGACTTTTCTTCCTATTGCTAAATCATATACATGATTTTGGTGCGGAAACCCGAGGTAAAGGGACCATTAGCAAGAACTCATCGTAGATGGGAGGATGCAACTAAAATGGATATCCAAAAATATGAATGGAGCTCGTGGATGGGATTGATCTGACATAGGATGGGGGTGTGTGGTGGGCTGTTGTGGATGTGTTAATAGAACTTTGGGTTCCTTAAAAGGTAATGGATTTATTCAATAGCTGAAGAATTGTTAGCTTCTCAAGAACGACTATTGCGTGGAACGTGGTGCTACAATAGTATTCGAGGTTTGGCAGCCTGTAAACGCTGACGTTTCGTAAAACTGTGAGGTTTGGTGTCATGACGGTGGCTGTGAACACTATTGTGTTCTGAGACATTATGCCATGTAGTGTGGCACGTACGTACCAGAGTTTTGGAGAAACCCGTTGTAAAATATTCAGGGTAGAAGAACATTTTTATTACTCTAAATATGAAGGTGAAAGAACTTTCCAATCCTAAAAATGGAGACATGACGTTCTGCCGAAACGTGGGCGCAGTCTGCCAGAGTACACATCGTCGCATCTGACAGGCGCCAGAGTCCCTTGCACTAAGAAGTGTTCCATCATTCTGCTTCAGTTTCTGCTTTCACTTCCACGGGTGGTATTTTAAGGCGGTGCTTGAGTGGCCCAAGTTTGCCACTGCATTCAGCTTTGTACTTTACATCCCTGAAATTCAAAGTCTCTATTTCTGTTCATATATAGAACTGCACTGTAGCTTTAATTTCCATAGAAATTAATTTAAACCCCTTTTAATCTACAGTTGTAATGAGTTACTGATGACTTATAATTGAATCAGCTTCTTCATAGTGTTGTTTCCATTATTGTTGTAATACGAAACAGGTAATTGGCTACAGACCTGCTGTTGCTAGCTACACGTGTTTGCATACAAAATTACTACTTTATTTTAAGGGGAGGGGTGTTTTGAGTCCTATATATATATAACAGATTTATATAGCTGATTTGGGCCTGTAATCCAACAGTCTTAAACGCATCTTTTCTTTAACTTATAGATAAGTTTAGGATTGTTGGATTACGGTCTTTATATACATAATCCTAACTCAAAATAAAGATTTATACATAAAAGATGAACAACTGTCATTAAATCGATTTAATGGTAATTTTTCATCTTATAGATAATTACATTTATTTTAAACTAAAGTAGTAAAATTGCTTATATTTAATACTTTATACGCTATATGTTGGCGATTATATTAATGTAAGTGTTGAGTAGAAAATATATTTTTCTTCTTTTATCAGGTAGCTGTACCCACCATACTGTTAATTGTATGTAGATAAGATCGGATTATCTTATAAGTATGTGGGCCGGGTAGCTCGGTATAGCGACTGAGCTACGGGCTAGACGGTCCGGGATCGAATCACGGTGGGGACGAGATTTTCCGCCCGTCCAGACCGGCCCTGGGGCCCACCCAGCCTCCTGTAAAATGGGTACCAGGTCTTTCCCGGGGCTAAAGTGCGGCCGGGGCGTGCTGCTGACCACTCACCCCCTTCTGGTGCCGCGGTCATGGAAGAGTAGACCTGTAACTTTACCCACCTTCTGGGCCAAACCGGGCCTGTAACGGGACCACTTTACCTTTTTTATCTTATAAATATACTAGGATCAGCAATTACAACTAGTATAGAATGATATATTTGGAATAGAGTCTCATTTGTATAATCGTACACACACGTATGACCTTAAAAAACCCATTTTTACACCCAATTAAATAAAAACCAAACAACGACCCATAAATCTGTGCAACTACTAGGTATACAATTCTAGAATTTTACATACCTGTAGTTGAGGGTTCTGCGTGTGTGATAATGGAGTGAAAAGGGCAGTCAGTGAAATTATATACGTATTTGTACGACACTGTTGAATGATACAATGTGGAATATTTCGGTATTTCAAGATAAACATTATCAGACTTTTTAAAAATACTGAGTCCTTTGCGGTCAGTATTTCTGCAGCTCTTGCTTTGCGATCTAGTAGCGATTTTGTTGCTGCTCACTTTTCAAGTCTTCGTCCAAGAAGAAAATAAGACTAACTAATCAGCACTGTCAGTCGATCCCAGTGACCGTGCATTCTAAGACGTAAGTCTGCGTCTGCTGGATTCCTGGGATCACGGGTTTGAATACCGCTGAGAGCATGGGTGTTCGTCTCTTGTGTTTGTTGTTTGTTCTGCAGGTAGCGGCCTATGCTACGAGCTGATCACTCGTGTAGAGGAGTCATGCCGGTTTTGTGTTTCTAATTGCGTGTGATCTAGATATATTAACAGTGAGGCGACCTAGACCCGAGTTGCGATGTAGATCCACAGAAAAAATATCAGTACTATCAAGATATGTTGCACGCACGGAATTTTAATGGCCAGTAGTAATATAGTCTTTGCATTTCTTACTGGAGCAGAGACTAACGCTTTAAAGACTGTGGGTTTCTTTATGTACTACCAAGTTTAGCATTAAGAAATTATACATTCAACTCACAGTGTGCACGTATTTTTGGGCGCGTTCGCCAAATTGCGAAAAGCGACTATTAGCTTCGTCATGTGTGTCTGTTCGTCTGTCCGCATGTAACAACTCGGTTCCCACTGGACGGATTTTCATGAAAATTTATATTCGAGTATTTTTCGAAAATATATTGAGAAAACTCAAGTTTAATTAAAATCTGACAAGAAAAAAACGGGTACTTTACATTCAAACCAATATACATTTGTGGTCATATCTCGCTCAATTCTTCTTAGAATGAAAAATGTTTCAGACAAAAGTTATAGAGAAACTCGATACACACGTTTTATAGTCAATGACTTTTTTTTTTTCGAAAATCGTGCCGTTTATGAGATAACGTGGAAAAATATTGTGGAGCGGGGAAGCCACAGATTACAATATGGCGCACGCGCATGGCATGCTGGATACCTAAGGCTACAAATACACACACAGGTGGTGTAATACTGATTATTTTCCACTGCAACAATGGTTGCATTAATGGGATTCTACATTAACGCTATACTTATATTGACTGACTTGTTTTGTATAGATCTCAGAACAAAATGCAATCATTACCCTGTAGCTTATTGGTATTTATAGTCGAGATGGAATGTGTTCACAGTGCAGTACGAAAGGAATCCGAATGTAGATTAAGTTGAAAGTGGTCTTCAAACAGAACATTGAAAAGTACAGAAGAAACTGCTGGTATTATCTTCACTTTCGCTTCAACGGTATAACAATACACATCCATAAATTTTATGTCTTCGTAAATAAACAGCTAACAAATTTTCGTTAATTGCTTCGGTTTTCTATCTCGTCTTTGCCGTAGGGAGGTTTAAGAGACTATTGTCATTACATATATTTCCGCGGGCAACAGAATATTGTGTCTCGAGCTGCGGGTTGATCGGGCCGAACCGCGTCCTTCTCTTGAGGCTGAAACTGACGCTTGGCTCTGGTTCGAAGAATCCGCGGTGCATGTAGAAGGCCTCGTAGTGTCGAAGAGACAAGCGGTGTGTACGTAACATACAACCCTCCCTGGTGAGGTCATGTTGCGCGGCACGTCCTCTGTACAGTATTTGCACTGCTCATTCAACAGGACCCGTTCGTGGTGTGGGATATCGCTTAATTCCGCCTGTCCTCATATTTCACCTCGTAAACGTGGCTAGCGGATAGATAATCTGCACTAGGGTGGGACAGGGGGATGATAGAGGGTGGGACTGCAGCAGGAATTAGACGACTTGTGGGGGTGCGAGATTACGGAAGTTGGCTCATGGCCATAGCGTTAATTCTCTCTTTCTCACCCACCCCAACTTCCAACATAACATTTTAGGTCTTTCCACATGCGCCAAGTGTTTACCACACGTACACCGCTCCGCCATGTTGCCAGTTGGACAGTCGTATCGTTTGTGTCATTTGGAACGTTTTTGAGATTTTTGAGGCCGATTCGCGGGTTGCCTAGAGTTGGAAATATCAGGCAGTTATGCATGCAGCTCAGAATTATTAATCTTAATGTAAGGAATTAGGGTTTTACGTGACTGTGTTTGTTGGGCAAAATAGGTATTAATATTTCGGAGATTCTCTGTGTTGATCGTCTGTCTGAGAAGAATGGAAGCAACTGCATGCCATAAACTTAACTGATCGAGAACTTCAGCATACAAGCGGGAAGCCAGAAAAGTTTATTTCGCAGAAGTTAATTAACAGTTCTGATTGAAATATCGATTTTTTGTTTACTAAGCTAGTTTAAAAAAAAGGGACGACCCTGTGTCATATGTAATAACTGTTGAACAATCCGTTCTACCCTCTGAAGCCTGTACCAATGTCTTTGCTCTTGGGGATGCACAGAACCCCTACGCCACCTCCTCCCCCATTCTTTTTTAATTTCCACCTTACGCAATTAAAACACAGTTGAAAGATTTGAAGTGGAGGAAACTAATTTTATTCCACATATGCGACCTTCTTAAAAAATTTTGCGAAGTGAATTCAAATTTATGTGTGAAAATAAAAAAAATATTGCTTTTCTGAGCGCCCAGTCTAGATCTCATTCGAATTTGTGTTCGAGGAGGTTCACCTCTCTCTTCAATCCAGATATCCTGAGTGCTTTCTTAGTTGGGAATGAAATATATGAAAGTATTGCGTCCAATTTATCTTGTCCCTAAGTACAGCAGGTTTATTGCATATAAAGTAACACCCGCTGGGACATTGTGCATCTTGTTCAGATGTATTGTTTACAATTTTACAGCCTCTGTGTCACTGAAGTTCATTTATTGCGAATGTGTTATTATTGTAGAAGCACAAGTCTTATGCCTTCATTTTATGATTTTTTTTTGCAAATGACGCATAACATTTAACTACACTTCAACATTATTGGCAAAATGGTTAGAAAAGATAGTATAGAAATTTAAATTTCAGATAATGTTGACATTGTGGAGCTCCGTCTTATTTTTCCAAAACAAACATGGCCACTGTCACGTATTTAAACAGTATTGGTGTATTATGTGAAGTGCTGATCTCGCCTGACAGTCTTTCTGCCTGTTTTGTAGAACAAATCTCCAATTGTGTATAAGTCAGTGTTTCATTATCCCGTTAGAAATACAGACTACAGTTCATGTAACGGAATTCTTGGAACTCGCACGGGTAAGAACATAGGAAAACGTGCTGCCTTTCACTTGTTTTCACGTACTGTGTACTTCTCCAGTAACTTACGGAAATAACTGCATCGCGGCAGAACAGGAGCGTGACGCAATTCTTCCATTCAAGGAGAGTCCAGTGTTCAAATCAAAACACAGATTTTTGTATCACGTCCCCCTTAAAACGGTATCTAGATTCTTATAGTGTAGAGCGACATTTAAAATTCACAAGGTACATTAAATCTGTCAGTATTTGAAGTCAGACGTGTCTAGTGCGTTTGCTCTCAGACTTCCAGTGTCTGTTGAACTCCTGTAAATGTCTGAATTTTCGCGGAGCCTGTGTACAATAAAAAGAGTACTTTTTGGGTGCAAACGTGAAATAACAAGATAGGCCGCATACCTATAACGTAACATTGTGGCGCTATTCGCGTGATGTGTATACCTCGTCGGATATCGTAACAGCCTGATAACGGTCAGGCGAAAGGAGCGCTTTTATGGCGATGGAATATTTTCGGCAACAAAAAAAAATTATGTTTTGTTGACCGTGCATCCTGGCATGATCATTGTAAATAACCAACCTGACGCAAAATTTTTCATGTATGCTTATTTCTATTCTCTACATGTTTCGGGCAGCCATGTGCCCATCACCAGGAGAATTATTGTGTCAATGCGACATCTGGTTTATGTCATTTTGAAACAAGTGAATAATTTAAAATTACAAAACGTTATGCCTTAAAATGAATAGTGTTGCTTATAGATGATGATAAAATCTTGGTAAAATTCTTATATAAGTGATATTATTAGACTAACACTGTAGAGAATAGAAATAAACATACATGAAAAATTGTGGGTCAAGTTGGTTACTTACAAGGAACAAAAAAACTTACTTGGCCTTTATGTAACGTATCCGATATTTTCTCTCGATTTTAACCGAATTTGTGTTTTGTCGAAAGATTCTCATAAAATTCCCCAGTATCAGCTTTTCACGGATATCTGTCCGGTGTAAGCCGCGCTGATAGATGCGGACAGACGGACGGACGTGACGAAGCAAATAGGCGCTTTTCGCGACGATAGGACGGTGCTTAAAATGCAGATAAAGTTATTTGAATTACCTTACAATTTTAAAATTATTTAATCCGTCCATCTTGAATACAACTAAATGTACTTACAGTACATGACATTACGGTTTAGTTTAATTGGTTTTAGACTTGGCGTTTACTTTCTAAATATGGTACTGTCGTGCAGAAACATGGCAGAATGAGGTGATGACTGTAATATAAAGTACTGTAAGTGTATTTAGTTGGTACATTAAATTAAAATATACCAAAATTATGTTTACCAGTTTCGTTACAAAGAGAATACCCGAACTGAACGTAGGCGTCTAATCATCCATCAGTCCGATCCATCTGTCCAGTCAGTCCATCAAGCACGGTAGGCCTTACTCACAGTTCTTGCAGTGCCGGTGCACGCACTCTGTCCTTAGAGCAGAGTAACGGGTTGCAGCGTTGATCCTGGCTCCCGACAGCTATTAATCTGCACGCTATCAGTAGCGGCACGGCCCGATGCGCTTCCAGCTTTTATCTGACGTCGCTCCAGCACACCCGGGGGACAGATGATAGCGTCGTGACGGCGACGTTTGACCTCGTGACCTGATGATGCTGGGTACTGACGATGCACTCATCAATACAGTGAGGGAAGACTGATAGAGACTCAAACACTGTGGGGGAAAAAGTTGGGTATGTAACACGTGACGAGTAAAACTGCACGCAGTATTAAGGTCCCACCATATGAGTGCTTCAAGCTACTGACTGTCGTCTGTCGTCAGTTCAGCAGGGGGACTGCTAGAGACGTGGGGGAGAATTTAGACATGCAGGGCCTGACGACTGCGTTGACACACAGTCCGAAGGTCCTAACACGTGACTGCCGTACTAGGGTACTTTGTACCATTTTCTTTCTCATTCATACCGTGTTAGTCTTAACCACTGTATCCGTGATTCTACTCGGCTTGCCTCCTTTCTCCCTAAAAAAAAAGTGTTTGCTAGGTTTCGTCAAAAACGTCTGTGAGGGCATTTCATTAACTTAGGTACGTAACCTTACGGAGGAAACGTATTGTGCTTGGAACATAATTTGAGGTATGACGATTTTTGGTGTATATAATTTTAAAGTTTAATAATTAGTACTAACCGTCACGAAATCATTAATGTATTTTTATGTCATACATGGCGGTACAATGAAGACATTCCCACAAAAGCGCTTCTGTTGTAAGTAATCACGGATGATAGAATATGGCTTGTGTTTCTCCCATTGTTTCATAAATATATCATGTTTTTTTCCTCTGTTGTGGCAGTAACGTGGCTGAGAGAGTCTGATTGTTGGCCATGTGGCGGGGGAATTTATTCAGCACGGATCAGAACTGTATTCAGAAAGCACAGAACCTTTCTTTCGGTATAATTTTACAGTAATATTAATTGCAGTTTTGAAGTAGTTTTGTGTACCTTATAGGTTGTTGACCCTTTTCTCGTCGTCCACGCACACATTGTGCCATCTGGTGGGAGAATTAATAGCCAGCATGTCTAGATTTTACGAGGGTGTATGAATACCAATATTAGATTGAAAATAGACTCCATTCACTCCGTCAAAGTGACGAGGATCAACGCCAATATTTTATTTGAGATGATTTTGACGAAGTCGTATTAATTAATTGTTTTAAGGTCGGGGCATTAAGTTAAGAAATTATTTATCACAGATGTAGAGAATGGGGTTAATATGGGGAGGAAGTGGAGAATAAGTGGCTCATAATGTTTTTGGGTATTGAGCAAGAGTTGTACAGAAGTAACTGGATAAAAAAACAAAGATTCATGCACGTGAAAAGCCGGCTTGGCTGGTATCAGTTCTCCAGCTCCATATCTTCTGAACTTTTGTACCTCAACACTGGGTACGAAGGAACACATAGGACGTGTTAATAGTACGTCCTTTTGCACACGACACGTTGCGACGCGACGCGACGCGACATATTATGTTCCCCGTAAGGGGCATCTTTAGGTTGTGGGTACGGAATGTGGGCATATGGTCTGCTTCGGCACCTGCAAAGGGCCGTCAAGTTATGATCTGCGACCTTGGTGGTGGGCAGAAGGCTAAGATGGAACGGGTGCTGACTAAGAGTGAGGACATAGAATGGAAAAATTTCATAAATTTGGATCTCCGCCAAGTATCGTGGTTATCGATTGGATGGTGAGATGGGGTGGACTATGTAGCATGCGTGAGGAAATGTGACTTTCACACGGAGATTAACCTGAAAAGCTGCAGGCAAAACATAATTAGTGAGACCTCGGCGAAGATGGGGGAATAAGCATTCACGTGCATTTCGAAGAAAGAGTGTATCTGTGTGGACTAAATTCCGCTGGCTGGTTATTGGCGCACTTTTGTGTAGTCGTTTGTGATCCCTCGGGTTCCATAAAGGGTTGGGTACTTATTAACTGAAAGACTTTCAGCTTCTCAAGAAAGGCTTTGCTCCACGGAGTTAGTCGTTGGAGGCCATTTCATTACTTTTCGAATTTATTATTTAGCCTACTGCAGTGTCTGTGTCACATTCGACGTCATACATCGTCTGAAGTTGATACGACGCCATTCACGTAGCATTTCCGCACACAGTTCCAGCTGAGGAAATTGCTGCGTGCCTAGTTTCACTTGGTCTATTGTAATATCCGCTCGAGATACGCAGTTGGATTTCCTTTCATTTAAGTCACTGCTTATTATAGTGTATATGTATTCCAGTGGGAATTGCTACTGACTCTGTGTGACGTGGGTATTGTCATGCGTGTTGCAGCCTTCCATAAACTGAGCTATTTTGAGATGTGTGAAATCCCGCGTGATCACCGGCGATAATGTGGAGTAATGGACCTGTGGAGGTTTTATTAGCGGTTCGCCATCAGTTTATATTGCTACCTCCCCTTCCTCCCCACGGGATCTGCCGTGCTCCCGGGTCTTCTAAAGGTCGGAGGAGAAATTCGATGGAACATCGCGCAAGCTCCTTCTCGAATTTGTATGACCTGAGATCTGAGATAATATGACATTTTATATTGATGAGGGGTAAGAAGTGTATATATGAGTTATTAATGTATGTTGTTTTCGTGGTACGGTGTCGTACTGGTATGATTATTGGTATGATATTGCTCGTCTTTCCTTAAACTACTTCTCATATCGCACGTCTGTCAAGGGATGAAAAAAAATTGGTGCTCATTTTGAGTTTAATTCCAACTGCGGCTGTCTGTACAGTTTCCTTTATTCATTATAGTTAAGTGACTTCCACCTTATGGGGCCTGCATTATCTCTTACAGAATTTTTGTTGGTCCGCATTGAATCCCAAAGAATATTGACCAACTGACTAATCCGCATTTAGGCGGGTTGTTTGACTACCTGACCGACTGACTTGTGGATGGGTGGTAATTTCATTACTGGCTGACTAACGGGGTAAATGGATTTAGCTATCTGATTGGTTCGTTGAATGGGAAGTGTGTTTGGTTGAATGACTGATTCGATGACCGCATGTCTTGTTGAGTGGCTGGCCGATTTTGTGGTTGATTGGTGACCGACTGGGTGCTTAGTAAGGAAATGAAAAGTGGGAAGGTAATAAGAAAGTTAGAAGTAAGGAAAACAACATTATTTTTTACTGGCCTTACATGTCAAGAAGTAATTATATTGTACATGGAGTGTGAAGGCTGTCTGTGAGTTGTATTAATCTGGAAGTTAATAACTGTGTAAAATGCGCATAAACTCGTCTCATTTCGTAAAGGTGTTCGGGCTTCTTGTGTGAAGTTGTAATTCCTCAGATTGACGTCACAGCCTAATTTAGGCTGTAATCAGCAGCCACTTCAAATATTGTTCAGACAGAGAGAAAGATTCTGAGAAAGGGGAAAAATTAATACAACTAGTATTAGCTAAAAGGAAACAAAATATTCTCTGGTTTTAGTCAAACACAAAAATATATCTTATATTTACTGGACCGTGCATCATTGTGATAGTTGAAGAATAAAAGACCTGCTTGATGTCACTTGCTATTTTATTTCACTTCTTATGTGCTCAACATGTTTCGGACATTAATATATCCATCATCAGGAGATTTCGACTTTGCTGTTGAATTACCACATTGGTCGTATTGTTCTTGGTTCGATGTGTGTTGGAGATTTCGGTGTGGTTGTGTTGGAGTGGTATCCGTGTTGCAGGCTTCAGCCTGCAACACGGATACCGAAATCTCCAACAATACGACAAATGTGGTAATTCAACAGAATAGTCGCAAGCTCCTGATGATGGATATATTAATGTCCGAAACATGTTGAGCACATAAGAAATTAAATAAAATAACAAGTGACGTCAAGTTGGTCTTTTATTCTACAACGGAAATATATATTTATTTTATCTTCACAACGTGTTTCTGTCAATTGACCATCGTCAGGCCATCTTCTTTACAAACCTCAGAATAAGACGCTTGTAGTGCAAATAATATTTACGTAATATGGGATCACATAACACTTACAAACCTTATTAAAATATTATAAAGTGACTGGTTAAAATAAACAACTTTTAATGTTTGCTTAGGAATTTTTTTACAACAGAATGTGACAGTAAATATACCAGCGTTCAGCTTATACAATTCACACTTTTTCTATATTGGTTTTCTTCTCTGTAGTTCGTATACTTGGCTTTTGTTTCCATTCAAATGTTGAGTTTCTTACATACAGTTCCTCTAGTCATGGAAGCACATTGAAGTCAAAGTATTGATAGTTTCCTAAATCAGAGAAATAACTTATGTGTTGGAAAGTGGTGACGGAGAGGAAGGTTGTTAGGCTGTGCAATATGTAACTACAGATGTCTTGCATTTTGTGAACTAACCATAAATCACTGCGTAGGTATATTTAGATGTGTACGATAAAGATGAAGTTCGGTTTATTATCTTGTGTATTAACCAATTCGTCTTTGTATGCATTAATTCACTCGCCTGACTTGTAGGCAGCCCCTCTCAGTTTTCAAGTTATGTTATAAAATATCTTGTTGCTGGTGCAGCAGTTTATGGCACTCGCAATGGTGGCACAGAAGGAAGCAAAATCCACATCTGGGTTATTCAAGTTATAGGAAAACTTCCTGACGGGATGAAAAGAAATGACGTGGCCTTGTGTATGTTCTGATAGAAAATATACAAGAGTGAGTTTTGTATGCCGTAAACACGCACCGTACATTTATGTTTTATTAATTCTAACGTACATGTCGGAACAAAATTAAATGCGCCAGGTGTCAAGTAATAAGTGGGCCTAAATTGTGAGAATACGAGAATATTAGAGGAGACGTTATTACAATACTGCGTTTGTATCTGTGAAGTTTTTAAGTAACTCATATTTGCTTCTGAAACCTGGTGTTAGCGGGCATGGCCACACTACTACTACTGTTATGACTATTGCTCCTACTACTACTACTATTAATTTTACTACTACTACTACTACTACTATCGCTACTGCCACTACTACTCTACCACTACTATTAATCATACTGCTACTACTGCTGCTACTGCTATGAGTATTGGTACTACTATTACTGCTGCTGCTACAATTACTACTGCTACTACTACACTGCAACTGCTGCTGACTACTACTATTACTACTACTACTACAACTACTACTACTACTATTGGTACTACTACTGCTACTATTTTTACTACTACTACTAGGTTTACTGCTACTACTACTACTACTACTGCTGCTGCTGCTGCTACTGCTGTTATTACTAGTATGTTTGCTGCTATTGTTTCTATTATTCTTAAATAATTTTAATGAAGTCTAAACGCAGTCACTACTTTGCTTTAACATGGAATTATATTTTATGTTTAGATCGTGAGCTGTTTCTTCGGCCTCTGTGGCTGCGCCTTACTTTGAGTAGTGACCTTGTAAACAGCGATGTGTCGTATTTCTCACACTTCTCGTGTACAAGGCCAGATATTTTATTTTGTATACTTCTGTCATAAGCCTTTAAGTGAAAAGTAAAACGTAACACAACTAAAGAGAAAAGAAGTTTTTTTTCAGGGATAAAACTTTATGTATTTATCCAATACTTTTTTTGTTTCTTCTAATGTTACATGTTTGTAAATATTTAGATGTTATCTTAAGGAACACTTCGGGAATGTCCTGATAATGATTCAAATCTGTCACATCATTCTGCATTGAGCATTCGGAATCACTCTCTTACACAAAAGTAGGTTCACATAAATCTGGAACTTGTTGTGGCATAGCTAAGTAACATATAATGAACCGAATTAGAGTAAAGCTAAACTAACAACCAACTACACAATGCGAAATTTCTGTGCTATGCTGTTATAACTCCATATTTCTCGTAAACTGCAGTGTATGACCATAATGCATTTAAAGAATAAATTTCGCTCAAGATAACAGACTACTTAACATTTATTTGGCATACTGAATGGTATCGCAGTTTTACTATACGTGGCTGTACATTTTCGCTCCACAATCGTACACTACTGTGTATTATACAGTCATGCTATAGGGAATGGAAATTTTCCGCTTTTATGGTTTCTGTGGAACCGACTGAGGATTTTGTGATTCCATGCCTGTTGCAGGCCCCGAGTTTTTGTTAGGGGTAAAAGTTGGTCCCATTTCCTGCTCACGGCATGGAATTTGAATACATTTGAATTGCCAACAGCCTTTCCCTCCTAGCACTCACTGTCTTCCACTTCCCCCAGGGATGGTACATATTCGAGGTGGTCCTCTGTAGAAGTAGGTGTTAGAAACTTCAGTACCTTCAAAACTGCATGTGTGTGTGTGCGCGGGTAATGAAAGTCATGGTATATTTTTTCAGCTTGCTGTGTTAAACTTCATTGACCCCAGGGATCAGACACTTGAATTTGAATGGCATGAATTCCATGGCCGGACGTGAATTTGGGTCAAACATAACCTAGCAGCCGAAGCCCACACTACAGGTGGAATATGTAATTTCGAAATACAGGGTGATTTAAAAAGATGGACTCAATTTCGTACATCTATACTTCCTGAAGTATACATATTATGTGAATGATCTGCATAACATTTGAAAGAGGAAGTCTAAGATTTTTAAATACCATCGCTAGAGCGCTAGCCCAGCGCACAGCCGTGCAGCAGCGCCAGTTGAGAACAAAATGGCTACTATGCAGCACAAGATTTTTTGCGTGTATGAGAGGAGAACGTGAGACGAATTCAAGAGAGTTTTGAGCGTAGCCCACGCAAGTAAACCCGTAGGGCGAGCAGAGAACTTGGAATACCACAACCAACTGTCTGGCGTGTGTTGAGGCCGTTTACTGTTCAACTAAGTCCATCTTTTTTAATCACCCTGTAGTAGGTAGATAGAGAAGGAACAATATTCATTCACTGGTGTATGTTGTAGCGTGCCCTTTTCTGAAAAGGAGATCATTATGAAGTTTCTGCTAGAACCATAAGAATTGCAACACATTCTAAATTTCACGTTCAAGGAATTTTCTTTCAGTAATGTTTCCTACCCTGTAACTTTCGTATCAATAAAGCCTTTCATTTTTCGGCGGGAAGTAACAGCACTTTGTAGTGGGGATAATGTGAAACAGACTGTACAAGATATCCTTAGTCAGTCAGGTGCTGTTTATGGGATAAGTTGATGTGCAGTGGTAACGACATTGGAAACTTGGTCTTTCGAAGAATTTCTTAGTGTTATTCGAGTTTTATGGACGAAACCCTTTTCCTCCATCGAAATTCTTTTTCAGTTTATTGAGATGTATGTTGAAGGCATAGTGAGAGTGCGGCATGTCAGAAAATTGTGCACAGATTTTCAAAAGAGTTGAGCGGACATCCACAATGATCGCACCGTTCGGCCCAAAATGCCGAGTTCGGATATGAAGGCAACACGAACGGAGGGGCTGATTTTGGGCCGCTGAAGCTACACTTTGGAAAGTCGCCGATTCTACAATTACGAGGAAGTGGAAATGATGATTCGTGAAGGGTTGAAAATTCAAAAGCGTGAGTTATAATAAAACGGAATTTAAATTCGTACCGACTTGGGTTACAAGCATAAGTGTGCTTGGGGATTACGTTGAAGAATAATGGTAAATCAGTGGGAGGATTGAGACACACGTTGGTAATGATTTGTCATTTAACGCGTATCAAGTGGAGAACCTTACTTACAGAACATGTTTGTATCCCGGTGTGTTATAACCTTAAGAATCAGCCTTATTGGTCTGTTCATTGCTGCCTGATGTTTTTAAATGTGTATTTAGGTTAATCGTCAGTTATGCCTATTATCGTATCTCTTTTTAAAAACACTGAATTTCAGGATATAGAATAAGTGTGCTAGGCTGCTTGATTTCCAAAGGCGTATATAATTACAATCATGTCGACTGGATGACACTTCGGGGTTATTTCTTACAGATTCAAGCTAGAATTTTGACAGGAATAAAATAAAGTATTAATAGCATTACTACTGCTGTACTACTACTACTACTACTACTACTACTACTACTACTACTACTACTACTACTATTGCTACTACTACTACTATTGCTACTACTACTACTACTACTACTACTACTACTACTACTACTACTACTACTACTACAACTACTACTGCTGCTGCTGCTGCTGCAGCCGCCGCCGCCGCCGCCACCACCACCACCACCACCACCATTACTACTAGACCTATACGAACAGAAATCCGTGCAATAAGAAAGTAGGCTAAGTGAGCTCTGTTTTAATTTCCTGTTGCGATGGCTCCATTGAGGTCCGCGTAAACCTGGTGCCATTCAGTTGCTTGAAGTTCCAGAGCGAGATGTAGGTCTTTATTCACTTTAATAAATACGTGCATCTACGGAACGCTGAAGTTGCCAGCAGGCTGCGTTACTACCAAGTTACCAAGTGTTCACACACAATATTCAGTAAATCACAAGAAAAAAAATTAAGAACATTTAAGACCGCAGTCTCCAAATATTTAAATCAGTTATATGCACGGTCCTTGAAATTCTGGTGGGAAGCCCACTGGAGTGTTAAGAGATCAGCTGAAAGTGTAACGAATTTATAAGCCAGCTCCTCTGATATATGCAACGTTACAAACAGAGATGAAGACACTATCCGTGGGCACGGGGAAGGAAACGGAAATAGAATAAGAATAGAAGATATAACAAAAAGCTTAATGTAACATGCGGCCGCAGCATGGAGCCACCATACACGACAAGTTATGCAGAACGAAGCACTTATGATGCATGGATATGACGAGGCACTTCTTTTGCTGGTGATTGTATGATAATTGATGATTTGTAACTACAGTTCCTCCCTAAGTCCGTGACGTATGTGGCTGTAGGCAAAACGGAAACTAGACGCCGACGTCCGAGGAAATGGCGACAGATTTCCCCTCCAGTTCCTCCTGACGTCGGCAGAAATTAAGCGATTTTAATGCCAGCGCATTCTTGATTTGTGACAAAACAAGTTGTGTTTCACGTTTATCATTTGCCAGTCCACAAGTTCTCATGAAAGAATTATGGCGCTGTTTTAGAAACCAGACTACTATACTGAGCCTAAGTTGTCGGGAAACTTACTAATTTTTTTCCCAAGCCTGTAAGCTGTTGCAGGATGAAAGGGGCATGGTAGATGTTTAATAAAAATGGAAGTATGTAATATAACCGACAGATGACAGAAGTAGCTTGCAGCAACAGAAAAGAAATATGACCTTTATATCATGTGAAAGTAATTCTTGTAGCCTTTTGCATAGTTTGCTTCATTTATAATATATTTATTAGTCTGTGTGGACGTGTGTGTGTATATTACACTGTTATGTTTACTGGGAACTGGGTTTTTTTCAGTATTAGAGGCCAAATGCTCAAATAATATAGATAGATAGGACGCAGTTAGAGTGTTTTCTTCAAAAATCATTTCTGTTATTTAATTTGTAGTATTTTTTTCGAGTTGATAGAACATATGTCATGTCCATATGAAACTACACGTAGAATTAGACTTCTGTATATTTTATTCTTCGAAATTTGAAGTAGAGAAATAATTAAGGTAATTGAGGCATTCTTAAACGAGTAACTGTAATTAGCGGGAGAATGACGATTTGTTTTATAAAAATAATTTAAAAAAATAGAAATTTCATCTACCAGTTAACTAAAATGTTTTATTGTTAATATTCGAAGTGACGTTATATTGTATAATTTAGATAATGTGAGTCAGTAACATTTTTTGTTCTGTCGGACTGTGTGTTACGGATACACTGGAGTGGATCTACATGAGGAACAGGACACTGGAAATGCATTACGGACAATAAATTATGGATCACGTTGCGAAAATATCGCTACGGTGGACGGTACCAACACGTATAGCTTCGATAGGCGTACTGCATAAATTATATTAGCCAAACGGTCGATGGTTAATACTGATTGCTCGCTGCTGTATGCAGTTCTGTACGTATTCTGAGTCTTCGATGCATTTAAATAATGCACATTTTGTATCGCATTATTTTAGGTAGTGTCATGTTACTGTAGGCTGTATCTCGGAAACGGTGAAGGAAATAAAAGGCACAGTTATTTAAAATAAGAAAACAAAGGCTATATAAACATTTAAAGGATAAAGGTCTTTTAAATAGTACATAAAAATTCAGTTTCCACCTCTCAGAAAACAGTATGTGTCTCAGGTAGGGAGACCAACCAGCTGATATAATTTATGGAAATAATGGCGATGTAATAAGGGAACCACGTACTTAGAATGATAAGGGACAGAACGTCGGGGTGTGGTGGTTATAGCTCTTACTGCATATTAGGGAATACCCGTTCAGGATTTTGTCCTTGAGCCCCCTACACTGACAGGTTTTTGTAGTTTTTCCCTAAACTTCCAACCACTGGACGATGCAGCACTTTCAGTGACTCCACGCCAGGTCCCTTCCACTTCTTTTGCAATTCATTATGCACCAATTATCGAATAATCCAGTGCGATGTAACTTTACAACTGCATGTGTAATAACTTGAACCGTAAGTAACAACAGCTGGAAGAAAATATTTGTGTTTAACGATTTAAGAAACCTTTAAAACTTAAACGATTTAATCATTAATACTTACCTTCAGTTGACACAGTCACATGAAGTACTAGACGGTAAGGGCAGGCTGTCGATCGGACGGGACGTATGAACAAATAAATAAACAAATAAATAAATAAATAAAAATACATAAATAGGCCTAAATAAAAGTTAGAAATCTTGCACAAAAACTGTCCAATTATGGGACTCGAACGTGGATCTCCCCTTTATAACAGCTTTAGTCTGACGGCCTGCTTCACTTGTAACCAGCTTGAAACTAAAATCGAAATTAAATGTTGTTGCTACGAGGGTTTAATATTTGTTAAGTTGGCAGAACGCTTTGCCGTCATATATAGCTGGATGAGCGAGCTAAATCCCTCAACCCAGCGTTTACTTTACATTTTATGAAAACAAGTTACTAAGGCACTTCGCAAGCTGCGTAAACAGACGATATGGTGTAGCGGTGTATGAAGCGCATTGTAATTTGGTTAGAAATGTTATGGTCAGTGCTTTTTTGTTTTCTGGCTTACTGATAAACTGTGAAATGGAACTGTTAGCAACACGACTGCCCTCTTTCTGTCGCGCCAGTCATAGAAACTCTTCAACTGGAAACTGCACATGGTTGTAAATCAAAACAAGCCATATTAAATATTTTAAGCGTCTTAATTTGAATTAGTTTTTATGGTTTATTGCAGTTTTGTCAATATTTCGGACTATGTACTGTCGAATTGCTGAATGAGACGTTGATAGTAACAGAGAAGGATGTGGAAGGAGGTGGTCGTGGCCTGATAATGCGTCTTATATCGGAATTTGCGCCGAGGAACAAAGGAAAATCACGAAAACTTAATGCAGGTTTGTCGATGTCCCGACCGAAATGAAATTGGGCCAGACGCTTGAGCGAAATTACCAAATGACATCTCTGTATAAATTCGCAAACTGTGAAGCATGAGATTTTCGTAGTTCAGATAAAATCGTTGCTTTATTCAGTATAAACGTCACTTCAGATTTTATTAATTTATTCGTTGTGATAAAGCTGCAGGCGCTCGCTACATGTTACAGTGTTGCTTGTAGCATTTGCTTAGAAACATCACGTAAAATACTTTGTTCGTGAAACTTTTACTGAATTTGAGTAGAAGTATAATAATGAAATAATACATGAATAATAAATAATGGACATTTTGAACGTGGGTGTAGTAGATGTATGAAGGTTTCTAATTAAGATGTGCATAAGGGATTTGAATGCAGGTGCACTGGAAGAGAAAATCGAATTTGGATACTTTGTGCATGGAAGTACGTAAGTGTGTTGTGTGTGCAGATAGTTTCAAGAACTTGTGTGCTGTGTATGCAGATAGTTTCGAGAGTGTTTGTGCTGTGTGTGTGCAGATAGTTTAAAGAATTTATGTGCTGTGTGTGCAGATAGTTTCAAGAAGGTTTGTGCTGTGTGTGTGTGTGTGTGTGTGTGCGTGTGTGTGTGCAGATAGTTTTAAGAATGTTTGTGCTGTGTGTGTGTGTGTGTGTGCATTATAAAGATCGAACTAAAATCCATAAAGTGGGAATGTTTTTTGAAACCGGCAATTCCCTTTCTTTGTCGCAACTGCAAGACTGCAGGGGGCTTCATGTATGAAGTACAGGGCAGGCTCTTTCTGTAGTCTTGACCAGTGGCGTCCTCCAATACCTGGTAGATATATTATGAAATTAATGTACGTCTGCGTGCCTTGAATGTGTCTGAGATGAAGCTGCTGTTAAGGAGAATGTGTATATTGACCTACGAGAGAAAATAACACTAAGACAGTCAAAATTGTGTAAGGAGAATCTTCACTATTTGTATACACTGTCAAGTACTGTAATTGTGTACACATAGGTCAGGATGGGTTGAGCCAAGAATAGAGTATAGGAAAGAAATGAATGCAAGAGATAAAATATTTATTAGAAGAAGATAGGATGCGAAATTTATTGAAGCCATCCCATTGTGTTTATTACTAAATAAACTACACTTATTCAGTTTAACACATTATAGGCTTATTATAATTCAGATTGTTCCATATACCTGTGTGCTACATGTTTCGGCTTGTAGTTGCGCCGCCCTCACGCTTGTCAATACATAGAACTTACAAAGGAAGCTATAAAATATCTATGGTGCCCCTTGTTTAGAGTCGCTATTTTTTATAATGTTAAAACATACAATATACAATATAAAATTTAAAAAAGTGTAAGACCTAAACACGTTTTGAAAATGTGTGTATGAAGACTTTTATTAGATCCTCATGTATTTCAGAAAGAGTTATTAAAACTCTTCTATGATTTTTGTGTGTTTTCATTTGCGCGGTGTGGTTTCATGTAGCGTATTCTTTTATAAATTTTATTCTTTGGATTCTGTTTGCATATTATGGGCCAGGATATAATTTCTGCAAACGAAGCTTTAAATTTTATTCACCTCGACCAGTGGAGGGCCAAGTGGTAGTGCCTACCACTACGGATGCGATGATGAACATTCGACTTCCACAAAAGGCGGGAAGTTTCTGGGGGTTTCTCATCCTAAAAATTGTTGTACTTTTGTGGATTGTTTAGTTCGTTAGGCATCTACGTGCTAGGGAGTAAGCTGAATATGCATTAGACAGTGGAAACTGTGCATTTTAAGGGAAGTGCGCGTTTGAAATAACGTGTGTTCATCCAGCTAAATTCATCTGTGAGAAGCTGGTATTATGCGATGTTTTTCTTTCTTAAACTTGCATGGTGTGAAAAGAACAACTTATTTTGGAGGTGGTTTATGACGAAGAAGGACCGATCCACGTCTTTATCATGCTTTATATCTACCTGAGCACGTCTGTTAAGTGAGCTAATCTTTGAACGAATTGCCTTCCTCTGACCTGAAGTACCAAGAGCTATTTGTCACACGTCTCATCGATATTTTAAAGTATGTTTACAAGTTCGACGTGCTTACGTTTTCAAATGACGCAAGTTTGCTGGAGGTATAGGAGCAGGAATATGTGGTGTATTATCATACGTGTAGACCATCGTTATTTAAGCTAATTTGAATTGTGATCACGTTTTGTATGTCCGTGTGTTGTACAGTATAGCATTGCTCTCATATCTCGAGGCGTAGGATATGTTATCGGTGTGGCGCCGCTATGCTGTTGGTCTGGCTTCCAGGGGCAGCAACAGAGTCTGATTTACTGCTAGGAACATTTGGATCTTTGAGGGGATGAATGAAGGGGGGGGGGGGGGGGAAGGGGGGGGGGGGGGGGGAAGGGGGGGGGGGGGGAGGGAAGGGGGGGGGGGGGAGGGAGGAAGGGAGGAAGGAAGGGATGGAGGGAGA
>Ga0123354_10001994_pt1:0-25000 | contig 26187 bp, 16 predicted proteins | sample TergutLab28metaG_2_FD_97872 | JGI IMG/M metagenome (GOLD analysis project Ga0123354, IMG submission 97872) | Labiotermes labralis P4 segment gut microbial communities from Petit-Saut dam, French Guiana - Lab288 P4 | ecosystem: Host-associated > Arthropoda: Insects > Digestive system >...
TGTCGGGTGCCCCAAAAAGCCCAAACCACCCCACAGAAAAGGGGGAGGGGGCTCGGCCCCCCCCCAAAACCCCCCCCCCCCCCCCCCCCAGGAGATAAACCTCGTCTGTTAAAGGCTGAGTCGAATCCAGGGCCACAGCGCGGCCGGCAGGAATACAAACGCAACTACAGTTCCCTACATCAGCCTTCTTAACCTGGAGTCCATGGATAGATTTCAGCGTGTACGTGAACTTGGATGAGATAAAAATTACAACTTTATTTTCATTAACATCCAACTGCAATTTAGCTTTCAGTCAATTATGAATGCACGCAACAAAGTATTTACGGTCTCTAGACTCCAAAAATGTTTGTTAACTTCGATAAATCTGAATATTTCTATTTTATGCATTGAAATACATATTTTTCAGAAGGGGTCCGTAGGTTTCACCAGACTCCCAAAGAGGCCCTCGACATAAAAAATATTAAGAACCCCCACTCTACACCTATACGCTCGATCTTAAACTGGGGACTGTGCTCCCGAAAGGATACTGTTCCCTTCTGAACTTGGTGAATGTGATTTTTATTTACTTAAAAGTGAAACATGCTAAAAACGTAAACGATTCCTGAACAGTCTGTCGTAACTCTACGACTCTCACTCGAAACGCTATCTTCAGAGGCACGCAGGTGAGAGCGGCAGTGTCTCCCCTGTTTCACAGGCAAGATGCAGGATGGTTGTCCTAGGGAGATGGAACCAGTAACACAAGTACTTCGGTACATAAATTTATATCAACGCTCACTTAAGGTGAGTCAACAATTCCAGCCGTAACCTTGGGCTATCCTATTTACTGTCAGTTCAGCCAGGACTCATAACAGACACCGATTTTGCTGGGCGATATTTGGTTGCGTTAACACAACTATGACGCCCGTAACGTTTACTGCCAGGCGTCCAGTAAGATACTACCGATTCCGACACTCATTCCATACCACGCACATCACCACACTACATGCCGACGCGTGATAACGTATACACAGATAACAACGTTATCCTCTTGGATCATTCAGCTGCCATTCTTATTCTTATTTAAACATGCTCTTATAGTCACAGACCCAGCAGCGTCGAAACAGATAGTAATTTTGCAAAATGAGATGGAGGAAGAGGGTTAGTGCCTTATATACGACTCTATGCGGTGTTTGTCTGGAATAACTAAGTTACACGAAAACCACCAATTAAAAGACGGGCTGCCTCGGAGCTCAGGCTCGCAATAGGGACCTGTCTAACACGAAGGAAGTATAATCACTAAACCTAAATGTTTTCACTTACGTTAGAGCCTTCGGGCTTCCACGGTGATGTCAGCAATTTACCAACTTCTCTACTTATGAAGTTTTAACGATTTTCACCAAACACCGAACATTCTTAGACAGAATTGAATTATGACGCATGTTACGGCAGCGCATGTAGCATAAACTGGGTAAAAAAAAACAGAAATTCGGAACAGATATAATGTAACACACTTAGGTTGGAACTCACATGGGAAAACATTCGCTATACAAGCCTGTAGATAGGAATGGGTAATATAAAATAGGATCTTAACACAAAAGAGGAAACGAAGATAGTTTTTTCGCTGAACCAGAAAACGACAGGGTGTGACTGTAAGATGTGAAACGGTCCACAGCTCACAAATTTCCCGGCAAACGAATTAAATTACGTATCCATTTCTTACGATCCTGCGTCATGGAGCATTTTATGGGCCACGTCAGTTTACATCTACTACACTAATGAGATAACGGACTTTTATTACGGAAAATAAACTGACGTGTAACTGATCAACGACACGGATGTACACAAGTCTTCAGTTATCATGAGGTTTTGTAGTTATCTTGTTGTCATTCTACGGTGACAACACCGCACTGTGATGTTACTGTGCTCACATTTCAGAAAATGAGGCTGTCTCCAAACTCATGAAGACTACACTCTGAGAGCCGATACAGCCTGATTATCGGCAATGCTGTAAACCAAGCCTACCATAATACGGTGCAGTCATCCAAGAATGGAACCAAGATTATCGGCAAGAACATGCTTCTGTAATATTTACAGAAGACCGGAAACTGATAGACACTTATTTACTTCTCTCTTTTACCTTTCTCAATGAATAATCTGCAGCACACACCGCCGCTTGGAGGGCGCACCCTACTTCATGACTAGGCCTCGCAAGTTCCCATTTAGCTTCCTAACAAACACAGCATTTCAATACGACTGCTGCTGATGCAACTGAAAACTACAGCACACGGCCTGCGGGTGGCTAGCACAGTGCGACCAGTACGGTAACTGCTGACGAAACGCCATCCAAACCCATTAACGCAATGCACATAAGCTTAGGGGTTCGGTGCACTTGCACAGTACTACAGCAGAGTCAACCAGTACTGAAGGTCAGAGAACAATTACAGTAAAATTTACAGCACCTTTACTTTTTATCTATCCCTTCATTGCGTACAAATTGATTTCCGTCCTCCTGAACGTTCCTTTCTTTGGTCCAAATACCATTCTCAGAACGATACAGGCCTACGCACATCCTTAATATGTTATTCCCGTACAGTGACTGATCAAACGCCCATAAATTCCAACGAGCTCCAGAAACCAACGTTCTTCTCCAGAAAATGAGTCGCTCATATGGTCAACTACTCCTCGCATATAACGTAAGAATCTAACGAATGCAGTCCACTTCCTCGGACGCCTTTCTAGAACATTCTATTTAACGTTACTGTCCCATCTCCATCTACACTGTCCGAGCGGTCTCTTCCCTCCACGTTTCCTGACTGACGTTCTACAAGCAGCTCTCACAAAGCCACGAAATAAGATTCCCTCTATTTGTCCCCTGAAGCCTAGATGAACAGCTGGCAACTCTAATATGTTTCCTGGCCAAATCGTACTCCTTCCCTTTTCGACCCCTTCACCACGTAACTGATTTGCTATTTCCAATTGTACGAGTATGTTGTGCCTACCTTCACCCTGGATACAGGTATCCGCACGTGCCAAGAACACGAAGTTCTGTGAAGAAACAGTGTCATTTTCTGCATTTCGTTCCTTTAGATACAGAAACAACAAATTAAGGATGATACAATTTAGTAAGCCATTTTTGTGCATAATTTGCATTAACACAAATTCCGCTTACATTAAATTTGTCAGATATGTCAAAGTTTCGCATCGTCACCATCTTTGTAAATGTCAACGCATAAAAAATGTTTCGTATAGAGTTTGTGTCTGTGATAATCTCTATACAAAATTTAACATGACTGGGCGTCATGTCTCATTACTTGAAGAGTATTACAAAACGAAAATTATATCCATATTTCAAGCGATCGCCATATTGTTTCAGTCCACAGAGGAAAAGGACGACGAGGAGGAGGATGAGGAGGGAAAGGAAGTTGCTTCAATGCAAGAGAACTATTCTTATAAAACGCCTAAACCAGTCAAAAAAAAAAAACAAGACTCTCCGCTTATGGGATTTCAAATGTACGCATTACGTGGGATCTTACTGCTACTGTGCAAAATGGAATTCGATATCAACACGTAGTGAAGCACCGATGGTTCGATGTGTTACATAAGAACGTTCTATTAATTAAAGAGGCTGTTTGGGCGAGAATTCATAATATCCCTTCAAACACAAGTAAAAGATAAACAAATGACCCATGCACGTAAAGCCCCACGCATTCGTTGGCCCAATTCTACGAAGTGAACGGCCATTTTTATGTCCCGACTGTTTCCTCCCAGCGAAAAAGACTCCGGTATTCGTGTGACAAGAGACTTGATAGGCCCCACAGCCAATCCCGGCTCCTGCCAGGATTCGAATCCAGAACGTCCAACCCATATCCACACTCAGTTATGTACATATATATATATATAAAAGCGCGCGCGCACACACACACACATTACATAAAATATTTTGAATACCTTTTATTTTTGCATTCCTTGACAAAAATAGGCACTAGAAATTAAAACCCCTACCGCTGCAAGGGACTAATATTGGTAGTCATGACGTGGCAAAAAAAATGTCCTTACTCTCACAATTGTAGATCGAAAGACACGAACATGGAACGAGCGGAAAGACCTTACATTCTTGAACATTTAAGTTGAAATTCACAAGTACAAGCTATGCCTTCAAAACAATATTTATAAATATCGAACAGGTAGAAATATACTGGAATAATTCTGGCCCCTGAAAAAATTCACATGCAAAGAGGATTCCAGAAATCGCGCCTTTTCGGATTCGAGCACAGCAAAATTACACTCGCTGTCTGACGTGCGCAGATTAGTCGCATCCTATGACACATTATCTTACGACAATTATTCCAGTATACAAGTTAGCATTTAACGAACCTGGTCAGTGATACAGGAGATTAAGTACGGATTTGGAAATTACCGTTGCCTCTTTCAAGATACTATGTCAACACACGACTTGAAAATGCTTACGAAACCAAAGCAATCCTAACAGGACAAGATTATAAGCGCAAACTTGCTGCCCAAATGTGCAACTAAATGATACCGCAGTGCCTATCGCTTCGGTTTCCTTTACGAAAACAGACTATCGAATATCAGCACGGCTTACCCTGCTGCTACTGTCTTTCAGTACCAGTGTAGTTGGTTTATTACCCACCCTATTCGGACTGCGCTAGACACAATCCACTGTCTTAGGTATACATTTAATACACATTACGTATCTGCAATCGTTATTGTATTAGCAGCCCAGTATTCATATGTCCCAGGTTCGACGTCAAAATGCCGCTATAGGTGTTATAAATAAAAATTTATAAATCTCTCATGATAAGTCCTGATGACCGTCAACTGTCAGAAACGGAATCACAGCCGACTCCGGAGATGTATATATGAAGTATGTCTTATGTAATGGGCAAAACGTAACAGAGCTTGTGTACAGAAGGTCATTTGTTCGGCGAACAGCTACATTGGCCTAGCGTTAGATAATATGCATCTCACATAATAACAGCAATCTGATATAAGACTACTATGGACTGTACCGGTACTGGGGGGTTAGTTGTTCCCCTTTCCCGAAACACAGTATCAGGCTGCATCTACTCAACAGATCCCTCAATGCAAGGCACATTGCATTGCAGAAACATTTTCTTTTGCACCAAAATTATACACTTGCTTCTAAATTGCAGATTTAATATCCAAACGCCCCACACATTCGTGTGTTCCCACGTGTCAGAACACGTCAATTACAACAGTGCTAACCACGCCCCCAGAATGCACTACCTAAATCAATGGATGCTGACATGACCCCCAAACCGCAAATGACTAATGCGAACCGTAAATACAGTGGATCCTTCCGTTAAGAGATTAATCCCTGAAGATGAAGCAATAAAATTCCTCCCGAACGTCTGTACATAGCTACCGGAATACATGGTGTCACATCTGCAGCTAATAGTCCAGCAATTCCTGTTTTCTATGAACAACTATCAGATTCGAAATGCTGAAATCTACAGTATTTTGAAGTGGGTGCCTCAGGCTGATATACAGTGGCTTTGGTTATCATTGCAACAGCCACCCCACACCTACTTTTCCCGGCAAGAATCCAAGGTGGACTGGAACAAAGCTTTTGCTTCGTTCTCTTCAGTGTTTAAATCCAGCTCGACAACTGCGGCGGGTGGTTGCGATGTGAATGGAGGAGAAATAGCGGGTTACTTCCCATCCCCTCGTGCCAACAAATGTCACGCCTACAGCTGGATACGTAACGTTACTGGCACAATGACTAGGCATACAATGTGCGTACAAGGTCGTTACTGGCATAGTTTCGACCTGATCTCAGTCAAATCTACGGCTACTTGCGTCTTTCCGCGCTAGGATTGTAAGGCGAAGGGAAAAACTCAACATTTTAATTAATGAAAAACCACAAAAAGTTTCAGATTTTCGTTGCGGTGAGAGTGTAACCTGCGATCTACTGTGTAGTCCTCCCTGCAGATGGGGCCAGCAGGTTCCTCCGAAACGATGGTACAATACCTGTGAAGCCTAAAAAACGGTAGCAGTCCTACAATAAATAATTTATTTACATATACAACGTCCAGCAGTGCATACGCCACAGAGGAGTGGTCCACTGAATTTTTAATCAAATCTTCATGAATACGAGGTATGAATGAGGTCAATATAAAGAAAATAACGCCGCAATGCGAAACGGAACAAAACGTCTGTAGGAGTATCCTTTATGCTCGATCAGTTGATGAGGATTTAAAGAACCCCAAATAAGAAATTTGTGGGGTTCGCTTTGCCGATTAGTTGAAATGTGACATCGTCACTGAAAACATGCCAATGCTTCGGCCAGCCTCTTCCAGTTTGTCTTGGAACTCACACGAAAACTCGCGAGGTGGCCTCTGTCGTTCCGTTTTAACGGCTACATTAACTGTACTTGTTTAAGCGTTCAAAAGCAAAAGCTTCCGCATAACATGTCAGATTTTTCTGGGGCAAATTTAGCACACAGCTATCCCTGTAAGTTGAATTCCTAGGGCTTTGCTGAAGGGCTTCCCGTACACTGTGATTCATTGAGACGCGTGTGCGACCTTGATTCCTCACCCCTCCCCTTACAGATGCAACCTATACTTCCAATTTAATTACACCAGGTGTGAAGTCACTTGAGCTGTGTTGTGTCTATACAACTCGCATTGCACACTTGCCACTGTATTTCTCTTTGCTACCATCGTAACAGAAATACTTTTCCTGTGACAAAGCCAATTTCGCAATGCGCAACACTGATGTAAAAAGGGAATAATTTCAGTCGGGCATTTACAGGACCATTCCGACTTTGTCTCGGTGTGAATTAGCACTGTGCAAAGCATGAAGACGTGGGGGGGGGGGGAAAGGCGTATAGGCGTAAAGTCCCACCCTTCTTAGCTTTTCACTACATGGAGACGAGTGGTTTCATGCACGCCCCAGGTACCTCATCCCCGGTACAGAGTGCCAAACATGCTGGACGGGCCCCACTACCGGACCGGACGCTTTAACGAACAGGAAAAACACTCGGCCCTACCGGCAATCGAACCATGTTTCGTCGGTCATCCAGTCTGTAGCCTAGGCACTATACAGACTGCGCTATCCCAACTCGTTCTATTCTAATGAACATCGCAAAGTGTTTGCTTCTTTCCGATTTCGGCACAACGACCAAAGGTCTTCACCTCTCTCCATCGTGCATTTTCGTAACAGCTTGCGTATACTCTAGTTCGATGTTTCGGTGGCGGACGACGGTGTTTTACGAAGCAGCATGCTCTAACGTAACGCTCTAGACTTGTAGTCGGGAGGTGGCCGGCTCGAATCCCCGCCGGGACAGCGGTTATCCTGCTTTGTTTGGTTTTCATCACGCCCTCCAGGAAAACCCCAGGAAAATACACCGATTACGACACGACTACAACACTCCAAATTATTTGTCACCAATCGATCTAACATCGACGCTCTACGTCTTACACACTGACATCGTGGTCAAATAAACCTGAAAAAAAAAATTGGCCTTTGCGTTTCTCATGCTGTCGCCTTGAAACATGAATAAAGTACAACTTTCGGGGCAAAAAACACGCAGTAAACTAATTTGGCGTTCATAGGACCGTGCATCGTAATATATTTCTATAGCAAAACCAACTAGATGCACCAATGTCTCAAATTTATTTTATTTGAGACACTGATGCATCTAGTTGGTTTTACTATAGAAACGCAGTGAACTATTAAATTATTGTCTTATAATTTTCTTTGTTCGCAAGTTTTGTGGCGGGAAAAACTGTAACACATTACACATGCGGCACTACACGAACGCGTTTGGGCGCCGTGAAGATGGTGTTACACACGGTATTTGAAACATTATGTAACAAATTATTCCCCACACTAATATTCGTTCCTACTCCAAAATCCACCAACACATTAATATCGTACTCAAAGAGCCATTTCTGAAAATATCTTTCTACGTTTTCTTCAGATTCTTCTACCAATATCGCACACTGGCGGAACTAAACATTAATAACTACATACTGACCTACCAATGTGCACAATTTTCACTAGAACTAATACCGACTACGTATTGTTGTTAAATAAAAATCGGTTTCTCAGAGTCGGACGAACAGTACAAACGTCGTACGGACGCAACGCTCGTCCTTCAGCACAAAATACTACCTTAACAGTCCCGAAACGTCGGTAAGAAATTACCATTACTCGCTGCGTAATAACCTAGAAGAGCGCAGTTCTCATCTACTTCTCGACAGAAGCCTTAAATCACGCATACTAACACCTTAACATAAAAAAACCGTATTTTCATAGGACAAGGAATGAAGGTTAAAGAAAAGGCAGGTACAAAAACAAGCTCCGTTACAAATTACAAGAGTAAATTCTGATGAGCTGTCAGCTGTATTTAGCTGGGTAATAGGAACTACGACATCTCACCCAAAGGTCCACCTCACGCTCCGGCTTCGAGAACTCACCGTAAGTACAAAAAAGAAAAGTTGCTTCACTTCATCCAAATTCATGATAACGACAGCATTCCAACTGCTATATTCAGCTATCACCACTGGGACCCGTCCTCTGTAACTAACGCCAAGTGGCTCCTTCAATACGATGCTTACATTAAGTTTCAAAATCGTCATTAACTTCAATACCTATTGGTCAATACAAATAGTTGGTGTCTGGCTGGAAACTTGTTTAAAGACGCTGTCACATATGACGTAAGTATACACGTTTACAAAAATTGGATATAACTGTTCAAAAGTTTTGAAACAGTTAACGCAGGCAGGAAGACATTATCAGAGGATATCTTCGCTCCTACAGGAAGATGGCCTTTGAGCAAGCTACCCAAACACTTAATTATTAAGATTATTCATATAGGCCTATCCTCGTGTGTGTGTGTGTGTGTGTGTGTGTGGGTAAGAACACATATAATGCACATACACACGAGCAACAATGGCGTGTAAGTTCTGAAGAGCTCTGTAATAATCGCTAGTTATTTCCGGGATTAGTTCAGCCAGAAAACAAACATGACACCTCATCACAAACTACTCGTATAGCCTATGTGACGACAGGGGTGCACAAAAGTTTCAAACTACAGGAGCAACCTTAAAACTCTAGGTGCCAAACGGGTGATATGAACCACGTTCCATGCTGAGGACGGACAGTATTTGGGGCCATCGTACAAAACTTAGTTGCCAAAACGACCTAAGGCCCGAGATTTGTGTACCCCTGCCTGGGAGGACTAATCATCAGACACACAACAACGGAAGCAAAAAAAAATACAATATTATGTATCTAACTTTGCTTTCGGAAGGTGACAACCTCGTACAGTGAAGTAATTTCAACTCCGTGACGCACCTGCAGCCGCTATCCTCACCCTCAACATGGCAACTGTACGTACGCCGGAACTTTGCCACAGCTTCGGCATACAAAGCGGCCAAATCCCGAACGCCTCAAGTTCCACATCAGACATAGGACGTGAAAGCACGTGGATGAAAACCACATTATTATTGCACATGTGACTGGGTTTAAAAGAATCACTGGAACATCGACTACCCCACACCATTCATGAGATTAACAATACTTTTTTTAAATGCGTCCATCTATTTGACGAGGCTAGCAATACGTATAAACTAACACTGACAACTACATTGCGCAATAAAGGGTATATAATTTATTTTATTTTAGATTTCATGATACCATATACATAACTTATGATCTCAGTAAATAAGATGAATGTATTGACAGGACCGATCCATTGTGGATCAAGAGCAATTTCAGATACTTGTAAGCCGTTGCGGATCCTACAACAGTAGTCCTATTCCAAATACAATTTTAACCCTTTAATAACCGAGATTAACTTCAATTTTATTCAAAGATTCAATGCGTACCACGCAGTAAACACATTCCTTATCGGTTAAAAAGCCAATCACTTACTTTTATACATGGAAAATTCTCTCTTTGTTCCGAGACATATACACAACATACAAATGCAATCCGTAGACAAAATGGAGAAAATATGAATGTCGAAACTGGTCGTACATAAAACTGCCACATGGCGTCAACTACGCATACACATTTTACTGTGTTTTACTGCATCTGACATCACACAAACATTGTTGCGGATATCACTAAAATACAAATGCACATTATTACCGCAACTGTAAATTACTTTTAACATGTTTTAAATAACTTCGTGTGTTACAGCAAACTTATGCTGAGTCATCCCGTTGTCTTACAATGTTCACGTAAAATATGACTAAACACGTCACACATGACTCAGTTTAATAACTGGCACTGTACATTGTTACATTTCTCGGGTCCCAAGAAATCATCATCAGGCATTCTAAAGAGAAAAACATGAGGAAATGATGTGTTTTAAATGTTCAGTATGAACTGTCTGGTGATGATTCCCTGGGAATCGAAACACGCAGCAATTCAGTGTGCCACTTATTAAACTGAGTTGTGTTTGATTAACGTACTTTTGTTTTTCTTGTACGTGAAAATTCGTCCATTATACTCCCTGAAGATGGTGATGTAATGTAATGTAGGACGGATAGAAATTGTGCTATTGTGTATACATTGTCTGCATATGTTGGTAAGCAGAACACATATTCTCACCGCACAGAATGAACAGCAGTCAGATATATTAAATAAAAACATTTAATTATCTATTTATGTGTGTACTTCCCCCTTGTACATACTCCGATTATATTACTCTTCTCAAATAAAAACGCAAATTTTCCTAACTGCGCCAAGTTGCTAAGATTACGAACTGAACACTGACCACACAGGAGCTATAACTTTCCGAACAAAATTCCACATACCGAGACCCACGGTCCATTATTTATCGCTGTCAAATCCAGAGCCAAATGCGACTTTCTCGTGAACTCAAAGCTGCCATTTCACAGTCTGAAATGTAATAAAAAGTGAATAGTCCGAAGAACTATTACAGTACAGAAACAACGTTACCCTACATTTAATGGCATTAGCGTCGCTTCGGCCGCTGCGATTCGTACGGGCACACTGATGCTATTAATAGCAGGAAAAATGGCAGGTTTATATGGATTACATAGATAGGGGGTGATGACACTCGTAGTGACTTTCAGTTGGTTCAAATGTTATCACAGGAGGGCAGAGACACAAACAGGATTATTTGATAGCCACTTTTTGCCTTACAAGAAGAGAAAGCAACTGAAAGAAATCTGATTATAATATAAACATGTTTTCCACATAATCAAAACTAATTATTATTTTAATGCGCGAAAAATCTCAAAGGCCATGTTACCACAGCCACTAGAAACTTAACTGCAGCCTCTAGAATGTCCTAAGCTACTGCCCTAAATACGAGCAGTTTAGGGCAGCCGGTCTAGCAACTACGCTATGGGCTGGACAATGAGAAACCATAATTTAATTCTGGACAGGAAAAATTATCCAGACCGGCTCGAAGGCCCAACCAGCTTCCTTTACCTTGGGGCGCTTCCCCCCCCCCCCCCCCCCCCCCCCCCCCCCCCGTGGGGGGAGCGTCTGGGGGGTCAGGACGACCACTCACCTCCATTTAGTTCCATGGTTAAATATGAGTGCAGCAACATCTTCAACCGTCATGTGCTTTAATCGCATGTACAGGGACGCCTTTGCCTTTCGCTCGTACCTATATATACACATGTGTGAGTACTTTTGAAACTGCTGTCTGTATTTCTGGAGCCATCGAGTATGTGCCGTAAACCTTCAAAGAGAATAACGATAAGGCAACTTAGTTTCATTTTTATTTCCATCCGAACTAATCAGTTTACGACCCTGGAGGCAAGAAACTGTTCTCTTGTCGACAACACCCAGACCGGCTCTGGGGCCCAGCCAGTTAAGTTCCAGGAACTCTGTATCCAGGGTAAAGTGACCGAGGGCAATGAGCTACACCTCCACTCTCCCTACACGTGTACACGGCGTGGACACGGACGTTTCCTTCACTACCTAAATTTTAAAACAAATTCATGAATATAATACATGTAGGAGGTAAACACGCGATACGCAGACGACTTTTAAATAATAATGCTAGTGAATTCGGCTAGCACAGGAATGAAAACTAGACGTGCTGAGGTATCTAATGAGATCGAATTCTGAAACCCAACAAACCAAGTTTCTCTATTTGCCACCAGCGGTGGCATGCTGCAGATGTCAAAATGGAGTCCCAAGTGCAGGACGCTAACAGTATGTGCTCTGGCATCACGTATCGGCACCCGCGGTTATAGTGCAAAGTTGATTTTGCACGGACCTTGGTATGGAACCATTAAAGAAAACGCCCATCTCCAAGTGGTCTAAGTTGTTCAAAGGAGCGGACTGCATTTGTAATACGAGAAGTCCCAGTTAATGGCAAATCACATAAACTGAGGTGAATGACGTTCGACCGGCTTTATGTTCGCAGTCCAAGAAAATCGGCAAGACAAGCGGCCGAACACCTAAGCATGCCACAACTGCCAGCAAAAAGAACTCTACAAATTCAGTTGAGAGTGGAAATTCTCTAATACGTACCGTTGCAACACGTAGTAGCCCAAGACAAATAAGGTCGCTAAACATTTTTCTCTGGCACTCTTTCAAAACGTGAAGACGAAGGGAAAACTTTCTACAACCAAAACTGCGTTTAGCGACGAGGCCACTTCCCATCTTCTGTCTGTCTGGAAAGACGACGGCCCTAATGGCATGCTATTCCAGCAAGAAGAAGCGCATCCGCATTTCCACATTTCAGATTATAACTTCTGATTCAAAAATTCTAAGGGGAATGGATTGACCGTGGTGGCAAGAACTGAAACTTGAGCCAGTGAGAATTAAGTTAGGACAAGCCAGAACAAAATAAACTGCTGAGACGAAGAATGTTTCAAATTACAACAAAGACGGAGTGGCAAATGTTAAAGGCTGCAAAATACGTTGACAAAGCCTGATCCTTGGGACGCAGCAGCCAAACATACAGAGCAGTAGCAGGCCTACTGTGACTGAGACAGAGTAGCTCCTTCTGATGGACCTTCATCAGAAAACAGATTGTTTCAGCAAGTTGTGTACTGTTCGGAATATCAGCCCAGAAATAATACAGTCATATATAAAAGTAATGACATTAAAAAACAATGCCAATATGACCTTGTTACGTAAGTACAAATGAGTTCAAAACGGGTCAAGAACATAAAAACAACTTGGTAAAAAAAATTAGAGTGACATTCTGCTTGCATATTCCATACAACATCCAAAGTATGCGAGAATACTGGAAGATTAAAGTTTTCTAGAGTAGCACGCTGCGTCGCTGGGTAGATAGATGGGACCTATCCACCAATGACAAAGGGTTGAGATCCCAGACGACGTGACCTTCAGCAACACCGCTGTCAGAACTTCAGATCTCAAGCGTGAAAATTACTTAATCTGTCTCGTAAACATTAAAAAACCGTCCACGTTAATGCTGTACCTCACATACCCCGAGTTTTAAGAAATATGCCAAATATTGTTGTATTTGCAAACCACATAACCCCCAAAACAGTCTTTTCTAGTACAACTGATTCCTCAAATGATTACTGTGTGGACAACACTGGAGTGATTAGCAAACCCATTTGGTTAAATGGGTATATGAGTAGATAGTACTTCGGTTACTTAACCTGATAGCCGAAGAATATCATCTAGTAACTTTCGTATAAATATTACGCAATTCATGCCGAGTTTCCGCAATACGCGTAATTCTCACGACCACTTAACAGAGTACAAAGGTGTGCTCCAATTCAGTACCTATATTCCGCACGTCAGGTCTTTACGAATCTGCATACTTCATTCCGATAACCATTTAGTGCATGCACAAATGCATTTTTGCACAGCTAGCTGCACTACATAGCTCCATCACACTGCATGATTTCCGAAGTTGTACTTATTTATTTAAAATATCCACCAAATCTAAAAACAGCTGACGTAAAAGTAGCGGATCTTCAAGTGACACGCATTTTATACTCTGAACCAACCTTAGAATAAGCCGTCTCTGAGAAAATTACCATCGTTATGATTGCTGAGTGTGCTTCAAAACTGATGAAGATAGTCCTTTTACAACTAGAACATCTGTGTCTTTATTTCTGCACGTATTTGATCATTACAATCGACTTTACGAGGCCACTCATTCTGTAGGTCACGGGTTGCTCGTTTCCATGACAACAGAACATCAGACCAATCAGAATGCTCAACACACATCCGCATATCCACACACAGGTCTTGTTTTATTATTTACGTAGATAAAGCTGCATGAAAATAACATCCATAACTAAATACTAAATATGTGATCAAATGCTTCACGTGGTTGGTTGCTGTATCTAGATGTTAACTTCTTACTACACTGCAGCCTTGTGTGTTATAACACCGCGTAGCCGGGCAAATGGTTACCAAGAGCTCCGGTGGAACCTGCTGTCTCCTTCAAGTAGGCCTGTACAAAAGCAGCAGGTTTCTCCTACAACCTCGATAGTCAACTACCAGACTACACGGAGTCGTAACTCAAAAGACCGCCGTCCACATTTATATCAGAGTAAAAAACTTGAAACCTCAGTTTCTCCTCCTTCGCCTCCTCCTCCTTCTTCTTCTCCCTCTTCTTCTTCTTCTACTACTTACTCTTCTTCTTCTTCTTCTTCTCCCTCTTCTTCTTCTTCTACTACTTACTCTTCTTCTTCTTCTTCTTCTTCTTCTTCTTCTTCCAATACAGGCTTCATTCACTCCAACGTCCCTCGCATTCTGCTCGGGTGTATCTTCAATCCGCGTTTGATGGGCGTCATTCTTCACAACCGTACTGTGGCACAATTTCTTAATGCACGTTTTCGCACATCTACAGTCCATTATTTTAAAACTTCTTAAACCAAGCTACAAAACTCAAGTAACAGCCACCACAAACAGCCCCGTTCCTTTTTTTCATGTCTTCGGGCGGTCGAACCTAATATTGCGATCTCTGGACTGAACGTGACCATATAGCCTACAGACCGACAAAATAAAGTCACTTAATCGGCAACCATAAAATACAATCTCATTCAAATTTAAGCAGGTACTTTAGCCTGACACGTAGCGATCGTTACCCCATTCCCAGCGGCCTCACACACCGCAGTCAAACATTATGAAGTCACGCACAGCACAGAAAACTAAATTACGCAGTGTTGAAATAATATACAATTTAACCCAGTGACACGTTTATTATTAAAACGATCGAATTTCAGAAATGTAACTTACCATATCCGCTCACGCAATTTGTTTCCAACCTGAAACGCAAGGTATATCGATTTTACACTTCCTCGATTCCGTGTTCCGCTTAATCTCGTTAGCTTGCCGAACCTTTAATATCTCTTAACATCTGGAGGAAGTTTAGCTGCGATATTCATCTAGTACACATGCCAGCTATATCAGTAATCTACTGGAACGGATATGTTGCTGCAATTAATCCGAAATTATAATTGGGTGCACAGATTGTTTTGTTTTTAACTGATGTTTACTGATACGAGTTTTCTACGTGTACAGGCAGCTACCCCTATGTTGTCATACAGTCCTGTCAGCGATAAATGTCTGGTTTTGTGAATGAGTGTCAAAAACATGGATGTGACGATTTGAAACAGATCCTTATACCTAACGTGAGGTCCAGGCGGCGGTTGCTGTGAACAATATACTGCAACCTCGGGGTCCACTGAAGGTGTACACAACAGCCGCCATAAGACAATCGAATTCAATCCATATTCTACTCCTTACGAGTCCACTTCACTGCATCCTCCCATTGTAGCATAGGTGCATCTTCCCTTCACGTTCTCCGATTAAATTTCTGTATGCATTTTTTTTATCCCTCCGAAACTGGGGTCTTGGGAAGTAAATTCAGAAAATAACGTGCAGTTCGATACGGGAGAGACCGAATGACAAAAACGACAAAGACGAATTAGATATTTTCGATAATACGAGTAGAACAGTCTAAACAAACACAGTCGGTACGTGCATCTCCCAATACACTCCTTGCAATACTTCAAGTCTCACTGACCTTGATGCTCAGATTACACAGAAACATATTTCTGAAAAACTAATAATACGCAAATCGCACCACGCTACCAGAAATTACTCTCCTTTGCATTTTGTTAAATATATACCCTAACCACAAAAGAAAGTTCCTAATAAGAGGTCTGAATCTTAACGACATCAACACGTAATATTATGCACAAATTCTCTACACGATAAGCCGTGTACAGAAGCGCTCGATCAACAATTGCGAAAATCGACTGTTAGTTCCCGTCATTTCCGTCCGTCTGTCCGCACGAAACAACTCGAATCCTACCCCGCGGATTTGGGTAAAAATTTGTGTCGCGGATTTTTACTAAATTTGTCAACACACTCCAATTATGGTTAAAATTTCACAAAAGTAACAAGCACTTCATATGGTAACCCACGTATGTTTGACTACTTTGGTTACTATCGTTACCACTGATTTTTTGTCACCCTGGTTACCAATATTACCAATGTTTATATTGTCACCGTTACTATCACGGTTATCTTGGTTGCAAAGGCTACCACTGTTCTGCTTGGTAGCCACGGTTTCGCCAACGCGCCAGAAGTGTTTAATTGCGCGGGAATTTCCTATCTTGTCAGATAATAACAGTCCTATTTCGCCTTACTATAAAATACTGGTTACAATGAACCGAGAGTGACAAAAATTAAAACAGGCCAATACATTTCACTGCAAACTTCCAATACCGGAATTCATTAAAATTCCCTTAAGAGTGAAATATTCGTGTGGACACACATACATGATAAGACATCCCACTACGCACTGAAATTTATGTACTTCGTTTACAATGCGCATAAAAATTATAGTCCTGCTAAAAAAAGAGGTAAACTATAGTTAGCACACGGTTTGTTAAGGTACCCTGGGGCTAGTAACCTTCTGCCAACATTAACAAGTGCATTTAAAGTACCGAGTATTCATGAGAAGAAAGGTAAATTAAAATGTTGCTCCGAGGAATGCTACAGAAAGACTGCACTAGCGTAACACAACTACACATAAGATATTTCTGTTCCAATTACATAACTAGAGGGAGAATTCACAAAGCCACAAAATAAAATATTTGCCTCATACAAGGGTCGCTTTCATTTTAGCATATAAGGCTTACAAATATTTTTAGGCGCGTTTGGCGCTAAATGCGAAAAGCGACTATTAACTTCGTCATGTCTGTCCGTCCGTCCTCATGGAACAACTCGGCTCCCACTGGACGTATTTTCATGAAGTTTGCTAATAGTATTCTTCGAAGTATTGTCGAGAAAGTTCAAGTGTCATTAAAATCGGTCAAGAATAACGGGTACCTTACACGAAGACCAATATTCATTTTTGGTCATATCTCGCTCAATTCTTCTTAGAATGAGAAACGTTTCAGACAAAAGTTGTGAGGAAATCAGAATACGCATTCTGTGTTCAGTAACTTCTTTTCTTTTTTTTTTCTCTCGAAAATCGTGCCGTTTATGAGATGTGGAAAAATAATGTAGAGCGGGATGGCCATAGATGACAATACGGCGCGTGCGCATTGCGTGCTGGATACCTACGGCTAAACACACAATCAGAATATGTAATAATTGATTTTCCACAGCAACAATGGTTGCAAGAATGCGTCTCCATGTTACCTTTATATGTATATTGCCTATCTTTTATTATTAATAACACAGACCTTGTAATTCTGCCCATACTTGACCATGAGCCTACCCCATTTCCCGGCCTAAAAGATCCAAAACCAAATATAAGCATATTTTGCCACTACATATCACCATACATTCCACTCAAATTAACCTGCTGCCACCAATAACAACAACATAGGCAGTGTAACCTTTCAATGTGGAGGAGAGAGTAACATAATTACCATGTTGCTAGCTTATAATTACTGAACTGCATACGACAAAAGAAAGTCGACAATTATTCAAGCCGCGTTTCTGGACGTCAAACAACAAACTTATGGTCGTGTGAACTCGACTTGATGACAACGAGGAGCACTGTACGTTGTAAAATGTACATTGTAGCTGGGATGTGATGGCTGTGTACACATATCGTAAACGTACTTATAAAATTTGCACAAATCACTCTTTGCACGTTTGCAACACTGAACACACAAACATGTTTTCGTCTCACCACTACCATCACGAAGGACAGACCCGGAGCCCAAAATTTGCTTTTTGTGAATACTTTATGAGGCCTTTTGGGTTTTGACTGCACGTCTTGACAAGCACGTCCTTCTTAAGCACTCGTTTCGCTTATTACGCTCTTTCTCACAGTGTACTGATTTTTAATGCACACAGCAACAACCGCTGTCAGTACCGCATTCCACTGCGGCAGACACTGCACGATATCTAGAGGCAGACGCCATCCTGTCCCGGTCCTGCCTCAACAATATCGTCAGTCCAAGCAGCAACTCAGGTCAGTGTTGCTGTTCGTGATTCAGCCCAAAGTTTCACAACTTGTGAGCAGTCAATACAGTAAATTCAAACCCCGGCTCAGTGCCACTGTTTACCGAAATTTCCGACGGTGGCGATGCATCGAAATGCGGTACAACCGGGAATTTCTGTGCAACGACCTTCATGGCCAGTCAGTGAGGGTGGCGCTACATCGGGGTTGCGACTGTACATCGCTAAAAATGCGTGAAAGTAGTCGTGTGGGGTCTGAAAAATCGCAGTAACAGTTAAGTACCTCGTTTAAGGAATGGGCAGCAGTGTGGGCCCACTCAGGACACACATATCACTCAACTGTTTGGTTCAGGTAACGTACAGTCTGAAGCAGCCTGCGCGTAGGATTTGCAACATGTGAAAAGACGCGTGAACACAGGCAAGTGCTACTATAAATACTTCCATACAAAGACAGATGCTGAAGGCAAGTAGGGGGCTTCGAGATGCATACAAATATTTCACTAAAAACAATGTGTGGAAGTTGACACAAGGGATCTAAAAGAACACAGTACGTTGGTCTACGAGTTACATAGCCGAAAAGGCACCTGGCGTCCAAGAGACCCCAGCAGGTATGAACACATCGCTACTAAATTGCGTGGTAGCAGTCATATAGAGCCCTTAAGGTCCATAATAGATAAGACATACGTAACACAAAACTGTGTGTTACATAACAAAGTGCGTCTTAGAGCGTCTAGCACTGGCGCTCATAAAACCGCAGACGTGGTACAAGCAGTTGCGTGTGACCCCAGCATGTATCAGGACAGCGCCAGCGAGGCTAACATCGCAGCAGTGGTAGCTTGGGTTGAGAGGCACCACTAGGTACGTATACGAACACTGTACACCTTGCATGTAGTCGCTATGATATATGTGTGGACTGCCTTCCACTTTTTTTTAATTTTTAAGAAAAATTTTAGGCAATTATTACACAAGGCATAGCAAACAGTCCTCGCAGTAAGAATGACACAAATAATTACATATTCCTCATAAATTAAGCCAAGGCCGTCAGAACTTCTCACACCGGTATAACCTGAATGAAGGTCACTATACAAAATCCAGCCCAATTGTATGACATTCGCATATTACATATCCATTTTGTCACGCTAGCCGCTTATCAGTCACTTTTCTTTTCATCGCGGCCCCGTTCACGATCGAATGGATATATAAAACCCCGTGCGAATTCCAAACCAAGTAACTTACTGCGTACGTACTGTCAAATAAAGGCGACTGTTCCCGGCAATTTAAAACCGGTAAATCATTCCTGCTAATTATCATGAGAAAAAAATCTCGTTTCTGAACAACCCTAAGAAGCATGATAATTTAGCAGATATTTCACGAGGTCCATGAACACATGTTTGGTGTTTTCTTAATAAATACAAAACTGGAATTTGGGGTATAGTTACTGTCATGGCAGTGAAACAAAGCAAACAAAGGGCTGCTGTCCAAATGTGATGCCGAATACTTCGATAAGTACCAACGATTCCAAAGGTATCTACTCTATAGATAGTAGCAGAAGACACCTCCCAATCGTTGGTATCTCAGAAGATCTAAGTTTTATGTTCCGCAGCTGACTGGATATGAAGAAAGGTTTCTCATACGTTCAGTAAAGTACGGGTTACAATGAAACGACTGAAGACAAGTAACACTACGACATACAACTGTTAATGTAAACGTCCGACAGCAAATTTTAATGAACTCGGTTACGTAGTTGTGAAGAACAAACAGATATAAACATCCTTCTCATGATGCCTCCATTTTACGCAAAGAAATATCAAAATGTTTAATATCAGTTAGTATTCTCCCCCCCCCCCACCCCCTTCCAAGGAGCAAGCAACTTCTATCTACAGGTCCTAGTTTCGTATACAAACATGTTATACGTACACTCAGTCGAACAAAAATCCATCGGCCTGAAATTTTCTAAGTCCCGAACTGGAAGTCACGTGACGTACAGTTGCCACCATAATTCGAGTCGTTTTACTTTCCCCATATTTGCGCAATCGTTGCGTTTCTCTGTCTTCCATTCATTAAAATCAATCACACCGCGTATATATTAACCGAAGACAACAATACATTTGCTTAATTTGAAATTAAAGCATTAATTAAACTTCATTAACTTTCCCAGGCGTGAGGCTAGCTAGTAGTGCTGCTAGGGATGGATGAGTCGACCGGACCGTTCCGTTCTTACTGTCAGTAGGCGTAGCCCAGGCAGTTGAACGCGTGCTAGCAGTAGCCTTTGGAAACAAACTTGGTTCGAGTCTCACTATCGGCATATTTCTTTACGTACATAAAATAGGAGATACAGATTAAGTTCTGGTATCAGTTAATAACAAATTACAGTTTGTACCATAATTAGTCCAAGCAGGATGTCTGTCGGCTGGCTCACTTCCAGTCACCGACTGACTCACTTGCATATGAAGCACCCACCACCAGACAACAGCAATAAAGAGCAGTGGAATGCACGCCTCTGACTTAGGGGTAGACATTACGTACGATTTACTGTGGCACGGAACTGTGTAACTGGTAATGTCAAATTATCACGTGCATTTTCATGGCCGTGCCACTACTTTGCACGCAGGCCTACATTCGCGAATGATCTGTGCCTCTGTTACAACATTCGTCCCTCCATCGCCAGATTTATGTTTTTCAGCCAAACTGTCATAAAATTACCTCCGATCAAATAACTTTATTAAACTGCGCTTCATAACTGATTTAGGCTATGCAACATCAAATGCTCTTATTCGTGCATAACATCAAAACTATGTGGTATGGAGTAGTCGTTGCCTATGATATACTACTAAACCAGCATACACCAAAAAAAAGCCAGCGGAAAGCAAATATCAGTCAGCGTTGCTGATCCTCGGGCCAACATTTGAACTTCCCACAGCAGTCTCTATGCCGCCCATGTAGTTTCAGGAAGGAAGATTCTACCACCAACGCCCCTATTCCAAATATGACACCGCATAGTTATGTTGATGTATAATTTACGAGAGATCTATATTACAAATTCGCCGGAGCAGCTCGGTCAAGAAAAGTGGCTGACTACAGCTGCGCAAACATGCTTCGCATCACCGCGAGGAGCTAGTATTTTATCCCCGCCACCACACGCAGACTGACCCTTGGAACCACCGAGCCTACCATCGAATGAGCACCCAAGACTCTCTCCAGAAAGAAGAATTTGCAAAAGACTGAAGCTAACCACTCACAATTACCCAGCACCGAGGTAAAGAACGTGAGGAGTCATACCTCTCAACACTCGTAACTTGTGCACCTACTTAAGCATAATATGATTCTTTACAACCGTCAGTCCATAATAAAATGTGTATCAATAAAGAATCATTGTATACCGTCGAAAATAAAATTATTATACATTTAAAATATCAGCAACTATTCACAACAGATACAGTTCACAAATACAACAACGTCTTTGTCCATACGACTTTCATGTTGACGACTGTTATGTTTTATATTTGGAGGCGGGACGTTGTAGTCGATACAGTGACACTGTCGCGGGCTACACAACCAAGGAACCGTGGTTCGACTTCCAGGAGAGGCAACAGAATTTTCTCTTCTCCAGGTCGTCCAGAAGGTCTTTGCGGCCCACCCAACCTCCTATACAATGCGCACCGATCGCTCTTTACCCCGAGGTAAAGCGGCTGACCACTCGCCTACTTCTAAAGGTGATGTTATGATCGAATGGAGCTATACACCTTGAACCGCATCTCCCCGTTACGGCCCAGGTGCACCGCATCTTGTTTGTGTAAGGTTACCACTGAGTACGCAATTCGAACCGTAGCCCGAGACTGCTCGGCGTTGCTCAAATTAGGGTCTGTATGTTGGCGAATCCAGTTCCTTCGAAGCTGGGGATGTTGGGGCTCCGCTTCAATAATAGTCTCTTGCTGGGAATTGGATTATGGACTAATAAATGTCTAATTTATTACCTAGTGGTGTACAGGTGCCTGTACAACAACATACATAGATTATTTAAGAATTATAATTAATGCAGCGTGAGTCTACCATCGTGTGGAACTCCCCAGTCGCCGACATCTCGGGGATGATATTCTTGCGCGAAACGTTCACGTCACTGTATTTTTTCTTCGGATTTCTATATAAGAGGAATCACTCCTTACATTAATAATGCACGCCTACTACGGTGGGAAGAGTAATAGCCGGGTGACCGCACTCCTCAGATCTCTGGGCAAAGAATTTTTACCACCTCCCTCCCGCGCTTCCGGGTCTAAAAACCCTTGTCCCACATCGTTAGACTTAATTGGTGGTCACACCCTGCTCGGTTCGTATAAGTTTTGTACATCAAGTTGTAACTTTGTCAAAACAACAGTCGCTTGCCGCAGTGACTTGGGGCCAGGTTTCAATCCAATCTGCATTGCTACTCACGTACTGCTCCCCATCCGCAATACGTTCACAGCTTACTGCGGAAGATAGTCAATTGTTTCTAAAATACGTACCTAACAGGGCAGGTATCAATCCTGACTCGTGCTGTGAGAGGCTCCTATGCAGGTACGGTCAGTTGACCTATCAATTAGCATTATGTATCTACTCTACCCACGGATTCGGTCTATTACAACTTCCACTCCCCCCCACTCGCCTTCATTCCGTGCACAGGGACAACTTCACCTTTGTTTAATAAATGTTGTTGTAAAAATCCTTAATGTTATCCATCCTCTAAACTTCTGGGATTCGATTACCAGGGCACTTATTCTACAGTCTGTCACGATTTTTCATTAGTTCTCCCAAACCATTTGAAGTAAATAACCGAGTCACAACCACCTCCATTCCAAGTTCCTTACGAAAGAGTATAAAGTTCCATTTATATTAAATTTAGACGGTAACACAAGATTTCGAATGTTGAAATGTTAACGCTTATGTGAATGTGGTAATAAAACTCTGGCCCACAAAATTACAATACAAAGTCTTGGAAACAAACACTGTTCATTCAGAGTTGAAGAACCGAATGCTAGGCTGTGAGCTGTGAAGAATGGAACTGGCTCAGAATCTTGTCCATAACAGGATTTGCTATCAGGGTTGCTGAATATTCAGGTTTGTTATTACAAGGACGTTCACTAGTATGAATCGCAAAAGAAAATCAGTCTCCTACCAATCGTCCTAAAAGACTACTGCTGCACTAGCAGGCAAAGGCCTACACTAGGCCTAGCAGTTCTGTGTGATAGCGACATTTCAGTTCTGCGTAAAACAAAATGCGTCGGAAATGCAACAGCGTTCAATCCACATCAACTAATTAATATGACTATCTCTTCTCATCATATGATCAGTCACTAGCTGCAAAACCATCTCTGGCGAAATGCCCGCCTTTTTATTCTCCATTCAGCGTTTATGAACAGTCAGCACCAAGGCCGTACAGAATGAACGTCAGGTTTTGAACTTAACACACTCAAAATCTGCAACTTATATTCCACACAATATTCAACACACAGTAAGTACTACACTGCTGAGGGAGTTTCAGCCACCATTTCTAGATTTAAGGAAAGAATATGAATTCAAGATGTTTTGAAAATATGGTACTGAGAAAAATATATAAAATTGAATAACAATGGCTTCAAATCTATATCAATCCTTTCGCCTAACAATGTACGGAGTCTAGGAAGAAATACACACAAGTGGCACGCACGGTAGAAGTAAATTGCATACAAAAGACGCGGCAAATAATCTTCAAAGCGGAAACGACTTTGGAAACTTACGCATAAGTGGTGGCCTACATGGAGAGGTAATATTAGTATGAAACTAAATAAATAAAGCGTGAAGGAGGGGAATGGATTAAAGTGAATCATGACAACGTCCAAGGTGAAACCTCTGTCAAAACGGTACGTATCTTCGACAGCCATAAAGTGGGAAACATCCTAATAGCTTAAGTACCTACAAACGTTCCACGATAAGCACAAAACCATCGAGGTACTTAATCTTTAACATATGTAATGTTAATTAAATAGTCAGCGTATCTCAGGGAAAGATTAAAGGCTACAGAAAACAATACTCAGTACTACATGCGTAAACCAAACGGACGTATATCGTAAAATTAAAGCGCGTTCGTGCAACCATTGTTGCAGTAGCAAATCAATAAGTATTCTGAGTATGTGTTTATAGATTTAGGTACCGAATGTGATGCGCATGCGCCATACTGTTACCTGTGGCGTGCCTGCCTCTACAATATATTTCTACATCATCTCATAAGCAGCATGACGTCCGAAAAAAAAAGGACATAAAAATACATTTTGATTTTCTCTACAAATCTGTCTGAAACATTTCTCATTCTAAGAAGAACTCTGCGATATATGTTCAAAAAATGTACATTTATCTTCATGTACAGTACCCGTTATACTAGTCAGATTTCAATGACACTTCAATTTTCTCTACAGATTTTCGAAAATACTCAGTATTAAATTTCATGAAAATCCGTTCAGTGACAGCCGAGTTTTTCCATGCGGACGGACGGACAGGCGGAGAAAGACACACGACGAAAACTGGCGTTTGTCGCAATTTTTCGAACGCGCCTTACAAATGGTGCATCCCAATACAATATTACATACAAGTATATCCTGACTTACACAAA
>Ga0123354_10001995_pt1 | contig 26184 bp, 9 predicted proteins | sample TergutLab28metaG_2_FD_97872 | JGI IMG/M metagenome (GOLD analysis project Ga0123354, IMG submission 97872) | Labiotermes labralis P4 segment gut microbial communities from Petit-Saut dam, French Guiana - Lab288 P4 | ecosystem: Host-associated > Arthropoda: Insects > Digestive system > Gut ...
CTAAAGGAAAAGGTTTTCAAACATCGTCCTCGATCTCTTGAGGATTTGAAGGAAAGGATCCAACAGGAAATCGACTCCATTCCGCCTGAGCTAACCCGGAGAGTGATGAAGAACTTCCGGGAAAGTCTTCAGCAATGTGTTGCCAACGACGGCCGCCATATGTCTGCTCTGATTTTTAAAACCCATTAAAAAATTGTTTTTAATGTACTTTTCAGAAATATATTCAATTTTTTCTAGATAGCTTCTTTCATTTTTTATACCTCTTTGAAAAGTGGGAGATCTTTATGCCCAACCCTGTATTTTCTCCGACATGTTCCGGGTCAGTTCTAATGTAAAATAATGTACAATTATTGCCTAATACATGCATGTGGTTGGTTTGTAACAGTGATACAATGCATGGAAAATGCAGAATATTAAGAGCCAAAATTACAGTGTTTTGGGTAATGGAACTGTGTAATCTGATAGGTGGGTATGGAGGTTTTGGCCAGGACATACTGCTTCCATCTTCTGATGGTCTGTGAATATAGACATAGACTGCTCCTCCAAAATGTTCATAACCATGCTGCACACAATATTATGTCCAATGCAAGCCCGCAACATGAATCCTCACCACTGTGAGCACCTCAGGTTCTTACCAAAAAATGTTAAGAACAACTGAAGCTACGATGAAAATGTCACATTGGGTAAAAAGAATTATAGAAGGATAGTACGATTATCACAGACATAGTATTTAATATCACATACGTTTTCCACCAACACTGTGGTTCATATTTTGCATCTCAAACAAAGTGAGTAAATAAGATCTGAAATACTTCCTGGTTACAGACATTATCAGCATAAATACATGTTTTAGGGTCAGGACCACATGCAATGAATATCAAAATTCCACTAAAATGATAACAAGGAGAATTACACACTCAAAACTGCTTACAGTGTTGAATGTTCTCAAATTATAAACATCAGCCTCTATCATACACAACTGTCACGACATTTAATAAATAAAATATGTATACCATAACTATGAATACATAAATTAATAACTTCTTTCCTGATAGCAGTATTTTCTTTACAGTACACACACACACACACACACACAGCATCATCAAAAAGTGTAATAGAAAATACAAGTTCAATCTGAAGTCACTGAGGTACCAGATGACATTATGCCCAGACAGTAAACACATGGTCATTTTTCATCACTTGGAACAGCATTTTGTAACTGTTGCATATGAACAAGCACATTATTTTAAAAGGTAATCCACCTCCCATTGTTCACATAACAGTGTGAGTGACACAACTCATTCAAATGAAAAGACTTTGCACAAGGTAAAGCTGTTTCCATGTTCTGTTAAGCATCACACTGTATGGGTACAGAGGGATGTGGAGGTACAGCACATACAGCCCATCTCTTCCTTCTTAATTTTGTAACCTTACATCATTTGGTGAACACTACATTTTATTACACAGTGTACAGTACTATCAAGTGTAATAACACAATGCATATCTTTCACACAGTATCTATTATGTTTAACTATACAAATTATACTTTAACACTTATGTGCTCCAGGAAAGTAGTCAGGTAAGTACCCCTTTGTTTCTGTGGGCAAAGGTTCATAATGACACAAAAAGTTCCTTCTGTTTGTTTATGCCAGTGTTCTCTCCTTCTTTTCTGGTGACTTTTCCTACAGAAAAACATAATACTGAACACTATATAATATACTTAATATATCCATCTAGATATATAATATACATAATATAAGTATGATACATAAAAATGTACTTAAGTAGACATATGCAAAAATGCTGTCATTAAACTGGACTAAGGTGATGCTCATGAAACACTAAGTACAAAATTAGTCACTAGAAGAGTGATTATCTGACCTTTTACAATTTGGTGACTTTGGTCACTTCAGTCACTTCTGTTACTTTCATCATTAGGTTTAGGTTTAGATTTGGGTTGGGTTATTTATTTACTTACATATATAATTACTTATTTATTTAATGGCATCAAGTTATGTCCAACCGTACATTACTTCCACAACCTGCTCATTCATATGTTTAAGCAGAAAAACTCAAAAATTGGAAACTATCATGGGTAGAACACCCATGGCTTGAATTTAACCCCTCACTTCCATCAAATGTCTCTCTGTGTGATGAAAATATAAGCCTTACTCCAAACCTTAAATCTTGAAATGTGGCTGACATTAGGCTGTAATCCATAGTAAGGTTTCTAAGCATAACCATCGAGTTGACACAAGGTTTGCAATAGTTCTTTCTTGTCAGCATTTAAAAGTATCATTTCAAAACCTTGATTCTTAATTGTTTTAAGTAAAAGGAGGAGTACCAAAGAGACTGACTCAACACTGATACATATGCCACTTAAAGTTGCCATTCAGTTACAAGCAGATATATCACTGATATGCAGGTCACTATATTAATTAATTATTGTATTTAGTCACATTGGGCATTAGGTTAGGTTACATTTTATCTTCACCTTCCATAAAATATAATAACTTGCTAAGCAAGTCGTAGGTTCTTATGAGGTACTCTGCTCCATAAGTTTTGATCTCTATATTCAGAGACATAAATTAATATTTTTGAAAATCTGAACACAGATATTGAACAGTCCAAGAAAGCAACAACAAACTATCTCCAACAGTCCTGCCAACATTATGTCCTTCCAATGATATCCTATGGCATATTTTCACATAATTCCAATCAAGTGTACTTGCATTTAGTTGGAATTACATGGATTATATGCTTAATGCAAGGAACATAATATTCAGATCCTATAACCTACTCCTTGCTTCCAAGTGTGAACACAAAGACTTAATAATGATGAGTCATTGACCCACAAAGGTCTGTTGCACCATGGGGGGAGGGAGGGGGGGTAAAAGACCTATTCCTCACTCCAACAGACACCTAGCACACTGTCAATGTTATATTCACTAGCTTACTGATGGGGGCACCTTTATCCTCAAACTGTAGCACAACCAAATTATAACATTAAATATGAGGTGCAGTTTATTACATCAAACAGGATAGCTACAAGGTAATAGTGTGAAGATTCTGATCTGCTACATACCCGTAGGGACAGGGACTCCTCATACACTAGTTCACAGTGGACAGGAATGCAGTTATCATGCATCACACAGTGATATTGTTGCAGAACCCTGGTTGTTATCATGTGATATAACTTACATGTGAATTTGCCTTCCTCTTCCTTCTACAGGGTACTAAACACAGCCACTGAGCCATGTCAGCTGCAAGTAATGACATCCAACCTGTTAGTGATGCCACAAGCCCTTATTCCCAAGGATCAGCTGACCTTTCACCATGGTATTACATACCACAGAGTACACTACGGATTACCCATCAGGATTACAACAATGGCTCTTGCACATAAGAAGCTAGGCCATTTGTGCTGTCTTGCTATTTGTCCATCAGACATTGGTAATAATGACTATAGAAACAGTAATTATGTGAGACTGTCATAACATAATTACTAATTGAAATACAATGGGATGTTCAACTTTAAAATTGGTGGTAGAAACTGCAATAGCAGTAGCTCCATTGATGAGAGACATTATTTGTTGCAAGATGTGAGGTGCTGATTACATTTAATCTGGGATTTGATGCCATCTCAACTGGTATACAGGTAACAATGTTTCAGAGAACATAACTTCCAAATTATGATTTGCACATACTGCTGTACAGCATAAAGGAAATTCTTAGAGTGTGGGACCGCAAAAGATGCACCATCATGTTGACAAGTATCGTTGCTGAGAATTCTAAGTAGCTATAAAAACGCCCTATCAGCCATAAATTTCTGCTGTAAATGAGTAGTTCAAACATTATGAAACTTATTACAGCACTTTATTTCAATTGCAGTGATTTCATGACAATGACTATGATGATAATACTTCACAATTGTCATAAAATTTTAGAATGACTTTATGAAAAGTTACAGAAATGAAATGATGTACAGAAAAATGAACTATTGTCACCCAAAGAAATGAAGCCAAGATGAACATGTCCTAAACAAACAGCAGAATATCAAGCTCGACAACCTCCACCAACCACTTGCATCACCTTCTCATTTGGCAGGATACCACAAAATGCACAAAACACATTCAGAGCTGCACCTTTCATTTCCTATAGTATGTTTAATAAAAAATTAAGATAAAGAAATTACTATGCAGTTCAGTTTAATGACAATTTGTTTGACATCTGTAATTTGAAAAAGATACCACAGAAAATGTTAGGATTAAACCTGCAAAAATCTGTACAGAGTTCTCGCATATTTTCATACATTCCAAATGGCAGCAGGCACCAACATTCCCACATACACACTAGTGTGCAAACTTATGTCATACTCATGGCTATTGTAGTTCAAATGCTAAACTTCTCTCCTGTCCATATGCTCTCAGTTTCTGGTATCACAGAATGTCTCAGGATATTCTCAGTGCCTGATATTTCACTTCTTCAAAACCCTATTACAACATATTTGTCAGAAGCAATGCTGTGTATCTCGAACTGTAAGGTAGAAGTGTTAGTGTGTAAGTATACTTGTGCACATACATGTTTGTCTTATACACATAACTTAATTAAAATTTGAAGTCATTCGTAACATGAGCTTCATGGAACATACGTAACATCTATTTTGAGATGACACACTCTCAATGTGTTTTCAGTTGCAGATAATACTTTTTAAAATCAGTCATCACACATCATATATAAGATAAAAAGACAACATGCTCCAGCTGATTACTCATCATCAGGTCTTTTACTGACAATATTAATAAGACACTATTGTAGTTTTAATACATTTTTAATATTCTCGATAAAGCCCTGATCATGGCTTAATCAGCCAAAACTTGTTGCCTGTTTTTATCTCATTGTATATGCTGTGTATGACTGATTTTATGGTATATAAGTAATATCTGTGTTTCAGCTTACTGATGTTAAGGCATAAGATGTACTTTGAAATTTGTTCCTCTGAACAGTGTAACACTGCTGAGCGACCAGTTACATAATTCCTCACATAACTTAATAAATGTTGTCCATGATTTATATCTTTAGAACAAGGGAGGAGTACAAACTGATAAAAATCAATCATGTTTAAATATTTATTGATGGATGCAACCGAATGCAATTTAACCAAGAATCATTAATATATACACATATATACACACACAAGTGGCTATACCAACACAGAACCCATGCAGGTCACATGATTTTGTACCAGACTTGGGCCAGCCATCTTTCAACACCTGAAATGCAAATATTCCTGCTCATATGGCACGTGTTCACTGTCATACCCTACATTGCCCATCGTTCTTACTTAACTTGCAAGAAGGAGTTACAGATGTATTTTTAATTCTCCTGTGCCTGACAATATACTGTCTGGTGTTCCACCTTCTTGGCACAGGAAGCACGTGGGACTGAAAACAGTCCAGCTGACCATCGGTGATTTGTGATGATAACATGGACAGTACCTATTACACTTTGTTACCCTCTCCAGAAAGTCACTAAGAAGCCTTTCACATAGGAGTGGATTGTCCTACAAACATGTTAAAAACCTGTCAATATTGTGCATGTATCATGCACAAACTTGAGGTTACTGTGGTTTTCCCACATTTGAGATCCTTAAAAGAAAATAAGAAGAAACAGTATGAAGGTAACGTGATAAGACTGGTTTAAATTCTTAATTAACAAATATGTAATTACACATTATTTCCTGAAAAGCTTAATTTAGTTTATTCAAAGTTACAGTAAAATTTCAATATAACAAACACCCACCTACAACAAAGAATTATAAAAAAGATATGATATAATGCACACATGTAATAAGAAACCCTGACTTTTCCAATGATATCACGGATGTGTAAAAACAAAAAATGCTATTCAGTAACATTTTTCACAGAAATAGAAAGAGTTAAAAGTGTTTTGTAATAAAGTACAGAAAAACAACTATCATCGTGAATTACAAAGTGTTAGTTCACCAAATTAGGTGATCATTATTGCAACATTTTTCTTCTCAATATGTATCCCCAAACACACATAAAAGTGATGCTACACAAAGAGAGTGTAAATGCATGATAACACAGCAAATTTCTGGACATTTTAAGACTATAATGAAGAAGCAGAGAGCAAGATCCTCCAACATGCTGTTACCTATACACAAATCTACAGACCATCATATCCCAGAGTATCCAATCTTCAAAATTATTTATGTTTTTCCATAATTTACATAATGATAAGCATCAAATGTGTTACAGAGTTTTGTAACAACAAAAATAAGCAGCAGTTGTTTCTGGTCTACTTTTTGTCACATTACATTCATAGTGTATGTAGACTTGATACAGTGGCATTCTGTCTACAGCATATACACACTGAAGTTAGGGGAATTATATCTATAGTGTGCATGGCCTTAATACAGATGCATTATGGCTATAGTGTGTGAGAATCTCAAAGTGACATATCCTTCAGCTGACTAACCTGGCATTGATTAAATGTACCCTGAAAAGTTATCTATAAGAAAATGTCTTAAGTCTGGGCAGAGCAGTGAATACAGATACAGTCTCTGTCAGCATACCACTTTGTTTTATGTGTTAGTGTGTTCTGTCATATCACAACGCAACAAAGTTTCAGGGTTATATCTAATGTCAAGGTTTCCTACATCTGCAAGTGTACTGGAGCACAAGTGTTATTTGCCTACTAGTCATGTTAATTAGTCATGATTTACAATGCCTGGAACCTGATATAGCTAGAGGTTGGTTTATGGAAAGGTATGAAAAGGTAGTTATTTAAACATACAAAACATATGATGCAGATGTGGAACAGGATATAATGACGGACAAGTCGCACATAATATTGTGTCACATGTGATGATAATTCCAATTTTATATACTGAATTCAAATAGCTCTGCTTCACTGTCCAATTCAGGGGATTTATATCTTAAACCTTAAACTGATACAAATCAGCTAGAATCCACCAAATTCAGATTTCAATCAAAACAAAGATAAAAAATACATTCTTATAATAAAACCAACGAGATGCACTAATATCTCAAATTTATTTTTGGATTAGGACTCTACATGTTTTGGACAGTTTCTCTGTCCATCATCAGGAGTCTAGTCAGCAGGATCAGGATAGAACTCATTCGATCCTGATCCCACTAGCAAGCAGTCAGCAAAACTTGTGTGACATATACCTATTGATGTGTGTACAGTGCTAGACTCCTGATGATGGACAGAAAAACAGTCTGAAACTTGTAGAGTCCTAATCCAAAAATAAATTGTAGATATTAGTGCATCTCGTTGGTTTTATTATAAGAATATATCACGATGCACGGTCCTCTGAATGTCAAATTCAAAAAAATAAAAAATACAGTTTAATGAAGTTCTGACATTTCACATTTTATGCTGTAATCATAAATAAGTCTTAGGGTTGACTTCCCACATTCTTGCAATGTAAGAGGAAACTCTACAGCCCAGTGGACAAATGGAAATATAGCAGATTTGTTGAAAAACATGACATGTCTAACAAACACATATATCACTGTCAAAGACATAGTCACCACACCTATTCAAGCAAGACATACTCTAAGACCAATCATAAAAGTGTCTCACTCTTTTCCCTTTGATGTGATCTTACCTAGAAATTAGCTGCCACACTGCTTGACATCAACTTCCCAAACCCTACAGACTCAACCATCATGACGGAACATATCACCAACACATCTCTGGGTAATTAGTAATCACCTGTTCAAAAGTACTATGGGAAATACAGTAACTCCCTGATTTACACGAAAAATCCTTCTAAAGGTTTCTGTGCAAAGTGAACAATGTTTAAGTCCAACAATGCTTAAACACAGTATATTTTTCGGCATTCATGTTAATGAGCAGTTAGAGCTAAAATAATTATGGAATTATGAAAACTGTACAGGAAGCAATCTCAACACAGACACAAAATATGACATACATGTACGATAAAAATGTAACATAACATAATGTATCATATAGTAATGTATTATCACACAGATATATATGTGTCACATCCAGTACTAATGACCACAGAAGTGTTATAAATCTTTAAATAAAAAAAGTATTTGTGTACACACATAACTGAAACTTCTGTAAGTCAGGGATTTAGCGTATAGGTGGCAGAAACCATCATGGAAGAATGTTATCACACAGACGAAAAGAAAAAATAGACGCGGTGGGGACAGAACTGTGAACTCAAGCCACCAGATTTACAACTGCAGTTTCCACAGCAGGACTGTACAAGTGGAGGATACTACATACCTATGTCTCACATCAATGTGTCTTCTGCAATGCACAGTGCATGATACCATAAAAACAAATGTAGCAAAATACCCAACATCAGACAATTGGTAAGACTGCTTTAACTGTCTTACTCTACTCATGTACATTGTGCTCAGTTTTAGAAATAACAGAAAAGAAATATCCAAATTATATCAAGGATGCAGAGTTTTGTAAAGGAGATGATGATCTTTAAATTATCTATAGTATGCCTTTGTTATTGCTGCAGTGTGTTCTAAATTAGGGTGACCAGAATTGGAAAATAAAAAAGGGACACTTTAAGATGGCAGTGAAAAAAGCTTCAAATGTTTATTATTTATAACAATGATAGTTAAAACTGGCAAAATATCACAATGAAACAGATATAATCTATTTATTCCAAACTTCCAAATTAACACCACCAATTATACAAGTATGTGTGTACCACAGAGAACATGAAGGCTGTGATGGATCCCAAGGCTCACAACTGTCTTTGTCCTATTTTATATTCACAGACAAAATGGAACAACCCTGTTTCAAATAAGATATCTGGTCACCCTACTGTAAAAAGACAAGCAATAGATAAAATTGCCATTTGTATAGCCTACACCATGAAATGCAACTTGTTATTACAAACCTCTTAGAAACCATATCAGAGCATCTGACTAAGAGAATATAATAAGAACTGGTGTAAAGCATGGTAATGATTTATCTTAAAAAACAACATGGAAAGGAAACCATGTTCAGAGCTCCATACCTCCACCCAATGGTTTCCACCTGCCCTCCTCACAAACAAAGATTCAGTTGTGTGCCTCTTAGCTCAGAAACCTGAACACTTGACTCAATTGTATCTTCTTAACTTACAAATGTAGGGCCTGGACAGCTCTGCCAGTACAGTCATTAGGCCACGGGCCAGACAAGCCAGGATTTGAATCTTGGAATGGATAAGAGATTTATCTCTGCTCCAAAAAGTACAAATCTGTTCTAAGGCCCATCCAGCCTTCTATTCAGTGAGTACTGGGACTCTTTTTCCCAGTGGGTAAGGCATGGGTAAAGCAGCCTGATTGTGAGGTTGACTACTCACATCCATCTAGTGTCAATATTAAGAAAGAGTGGAGCTATACACCCACTCCCCCTGTACATCTTCATGGCGTGTATGGGGACAATTTTACCTGTTCAATGTCCAACTGCATTTCTGAACCTTAAGTAGTCTAAATCCCATACATACGGCAGATCATGGCCAGTATGGCATCATGGCTAATACCTTACCATTATGACATACCAGCAATAGGTTGTTAACCTTCATCACTGTTTAAGGTCCTATCTTAAAGCCATATTTCACTAAATTACTTCACTCTGTACTTTCCCAGATTTCATGTGCTTGCATGTAATATTACTCATTAAACACTTCAAAATAAATAATTACCACCCTCACAGTACACTTCTTCAAACATGCATTATTGCTAATGATGATCAAACATTCCAAAATGTACATAAATTTCAAGTCTTCAGATTGGATTATGAAGTTGAAGAAAATTCACTATACACATAAAATAAATTCAGTCTGACTGAATGGACTTCAAAACAACTAACTTATTAAAATTTATTCATTAAATTACATCCTGAGTGTTGTTTGACAACTTTTATTAAAACCGTAATGCCACATTCAAGTTTGCACTTAAAAAATATCAATACATTACATCTTTTGATGAAATGTAAAATTGCAAATAAATAAATAAATTACAGTGCAACATGACATTTTTGAACCAGATTACTGGATCTAAAACTTAAAATTGTTATATGTCTTTTAAAAAATTGTCTATCTTGTATTGTTGCATTATTCAGCATGTATGTAATACATAAATATTCAATCAAACACCAACACAGTACAAAAATCAATATGGATAAAAACAGATAAATGTTTGTTTCCTATGTGCAGGGCCACCATCAAGATCGTATAATAACACAAAATAATACTGACACCTACATCTAACAGCACCCCCAAAATCAGCTGACTTGTAAGAGAAAACAAATTGGTTTTTACCATAATTATTCATGTACCATGTTGGTTTCTCATTGATCAACTAAAGTTTATTAGTTGAAGATACAGTTTGGACAACTTGCATGGAACTTAGGGAGTAAAATACTTTATTACAGAAATGTTATATGAGGCTGTGAATATTTTTGAAAACAGGTCATCAGCAATAAAAATGAAATACCCAATGAATTCGTTTCTCTCCTTGAGGTAACATGATACTTGAATAATTTGTTACATGATGAAATTACACATTCCCTGGAATTGTGGATGAAAACATGTGGAAATCTGATGTTTGGTTCAAAGTTCCAAAACACATCGTGCTGACACACTGTCAATCACTGTAAATTCTGTCTTCATATTCCTAATTACAATTATTAATGTATTCAAATATAACAAAAAAAAACCCTCAAAAATTCACCTGTCACTTCCATCAGAGACAGAATACAAGAGGAAAATATTAGATTAATAATCTGAAACACAGGCCTCCCTTCATTAATTATAAAATATTTAAAAACTTTCACTTCATGCATATTTTACATCTACTGTATCTTAACGGAATCTTGTAATTTCTTTAACTGCATGTGAACTGAAAAAAACAAGGTGGACAAGAATCATTTCCTTAAGCATCACAGTGCTGTACAATAAGAAACTGGACTCCCCATAATAATACAAACATGATCTACACGATAGTTTAATCCTCGTTTTATTATATTTGTAAGTTTCTTCTAATTTAGATTTCTTTCTTTTCTTCACAACCTGCCATTAGTTTTGCATGAAGAGAAGGATCTGGTTCCTCTCCAAACATGTGGAATAATGGTTTGGACTCCACATACCTGTAGTAAAATATCACATTTAAATACATAAAAATGAGATTAACAATACAAGGTAACTGTTTAGCACACACTGTTATCAGCTTAGTCTGCTGACATATCCACTGTTCCCTTTAAATACTGGTGTCACAAAGTGAAAATGATAACACTAATATGACCATCAACAACAATATTTCTTGTGGAATATTGCACTATGAGCATTCTTTTCACATCAGGACACCAATGAACAGGAAAATATTTCAGTGTGTTATTCCTGTGCATGCACTATCAATTGAAATTTTCTACCATTTCACTAGTGTTCTCCACTGTGAGTATAATTTCTGCTATCATTTCTTAAATCACATATGGGAGAAGTGGCCAGCTAGATAAGCTTCAGGAGCCACATTTTTGGTGATGTCTTTAGGTAAGAGCCATGTCTCTATTCATCACGTCAAATATACGGTAGCAACGGTGCACACTGCCTGACAGAAAGCAGCCAGCATTTTCTGTCAGCAACACAAGAAACTACTGCTTTTTGGGAAGCCATCAGAAGCACTGCCAGTCTGCACAGATGTTGCTTCGGGGAGGGAGGTGCAAGTTTTGTGGCCACCACTTGCAGTAGAGTCCAAGAGGCAGCAGCAGCCAAACAAACACTTTAAATGAAAAAAATTTGATTTTCTGTGCTAAACAATTTTTAAATTAATGGGGCAAAGAACATGAAATTCAGCAAATAGTTACGATTTTTTAAAGTTCATAATTTCTGTTAGGGGTGGCAATTGTGATTGCTCACTCCAGGCACCAAAAAAACCTAGCTATGCCACTGGTGGCATGCTATACAATGTTCTTTATGAGAAACTTAAATTACCATTTTTAAAAGAAAAATTGCACAAGCCACATAAGTAAAAGGGGTTAGCAGCATGTGGCTCACAAGCTGAACTGTGGCCACCCACGGCATATGGTGTATTTCTGTAGACACTGATCATCAGGATTCTCCATATGAAACAATCACAACGATTCATTTCTTGGAAATGCTGACTAGAAATGACTTTATGATAAGTGTTGGCTCCGAAAATAAAGAAGCACACTCATTATCTGCAGTCCTGTCCATCTTTAAAAAAAAAACACATATTCCATATAACCAGAATATGGAATACACAAAGATGGATAGCCCACAGTGACATGATGTTCATACCACATTAACAAAAATCTGTTAGTTGGTTTAAAATTCATTTGTAAGGTGGGAAACAGGTAACTGGACATAAACATGACATATGAGGAAAACAAATTAAATAATCTGACTCATATTTGTGGAACAAATATAAAATATTATGAACTGGCATGTGTTGGATCAAACTGAACAGATCAGCTGTCAAACAGCGATAGGAATTCAGTTTGATTTGTGGTTGCAGTGTTATACCGGTACACTGTACTGTTTGTCAAAAACACAGACAACAGCTTCTTTAAACACAGAATTGACTGTATTCTAATCATGAAACTGGTAAAAAATGCTAATGACATTTTCATAATGTTGTGTAAATTTGTGAGGAAGCAAGTCATCACAAGCAATGATAGATCTGTCTGTCTAGGATCTGCATGTGAATGACAAAGTGGCAAATGTTTCCTGAGTGGCCATTTGGAAGACTGCATGACGAAATAAGAATACAGAAATGATAAGCTTTGAAGATGCAGGCCTGTTCCAAAATGACACAAAATATCTCAGCAGTAGGCAACAAATAAGGAAGATTTGCTCAGAATTCTCAGCTTCACTAGTGAAGAGACTTGCCGTTTTGAGTTTGACCCAGAACAAAGTCTCCAATTGAGTAGGAAAAAATCTCCAAGACCATAAAAAAAAAGCACAAATTTCAAAACCAAAGATAAAAACAAAGCTGCAGTTTTATATTAAACATATTTACCAACAGTGGACATGTTCCTCCAAAAGAAGTTCATAATCTACCTTTGAATTTAAGACAACTAATCCCCAATGTGTTTTAAATAATCAGCAACTTGTGTTTGGACAGATCATATTGTCTACCTGATTCTATCTTCAAACTTTGGAATGTTCATAACAGTGCACACATTCACAAAGATCAAATAATCTGCCAAACAAGCAGATATTGCAGTGTGTTATGCCAACTAACAGTTTAACGATACTGTACTTACCTGATATGTACCGCATTACATTTCATTGACAGATGTATGTATCTGCTGGGAAGAATCTCATTCTGAATCAAACATTTGGAGCCTTTCACAGCAATGTGATGGGGGGCTGTGCAAGGACTTTCAACAAATAATTCTAGCAACGTTTCTAGGTATTGCAAAAATCTGAATGTGTCTATAATGTGAGGTGACCAAACTTCTGTACACTAGTGAAAGCTTGATTATTTAATGATTACACCTTGTAAGCCTGCTGTCTCCCCTTATTTTCCTCCCATGCAATGCAGAAGAGTTCCATTCCTGTCTACTTTCAATGCTCTAATGAAGAGGTGGTTAAAAACTGTTCCACATTGCCTTCAGGAAATTTTGTTAATGAACATAATACACAGAAACTGCATAAGGGTGTAACTTGCCTTTCAAAGCATACACAACTTTTTAAATGATTTGACATGTGATCTTCAGCTTCAAATCCCCATTCACGTACAGGTGTGAAAGCTGTGCTGAAAAACCAGCGCTGAAAAGTAAGGCATTACTAAGAAACACTGATAAAAATTTAATAACAGAATTATATTTTTAAGAAACAAGGTAAATTTAATATATTACAAATTACTTGTGATATTTATAAAAACCTTTACAATTCTATGTGCATGACATACTACATAGTCTTTTTAAAATTTTTCTGTCAGCTCCCTAAAAATTGGTGTCAGAATTAACTGAACATAAGGGTAGAAATTATAATGGGTTAAATACCATAAACACAACTAATATGTATTATTAATAACTTATTTGAAGGCAACATGTTGCAATTTTCGTTGGTCATCTTCAGGCCACCAAGATCATGAAGGTGTAGTATCTAGTTGAATTACTTGCTGTTAATAATCAAGCTTTCAATTTTGCTTTCTGTAAAATATATATTTCATTTTTGCTATCAGTCTTGTGGTCACATCTAGCATATTGCTGTGTCACTAGCACAGTTGTGGTGGTTTGAAAATAATTACACCATTAATACGACTAAAAGTGATAAATTTATAAGACTTACAAAGTTCTTGGAAAGTCGTGATGACTTCAGGATTTGTATTGTTTATTGTGCATATGGAATACCTGCTATGTCATTGCTTGATTATGGTGATTGCTTTATTTTGAGAGTTCATGAAGTAAGGTATGTTACATGAACTTGTAGACATTGGTACATTTTAGGCATTATATGCGTGTTTAACTGTTATTTCTTGTAAATATCATTAGTACCAGTAGATGGCTGATTTGTTTGTCTAGGTTTAGTGTTGTTCCAACTGAGTGTGATATTTCTCTGCTTACTTGTCTAGGTCTAGTGTAACAACATTAACTTCTTTCACTGTTAATGAAACAATGGATCTAATTTCCAGCTCTACTATCCTTCGTCACTGTTAGTGCATCATCACTAAGTAACACAATTCTACACTAAACCTGTTAGAATTCTGATGGCCTGAAAATGACCAACACTGGTGGAAACATGGTGCCTTATAATAAACCAATAATAGTCCATATTACTTGTACTGAAGGTATTTAATCATTTATGATTCCCAAATAACACAAGTGGGTGTTTAACAAAAAATAGTTGTAGGAATTTACACTTTATTAAAGAAACAAAGGCCTTATGAATTTGTATGCAGTGACTGCACACCATATTCTGACTTACGGTCATATAAAAGTACTTCATACTGCATGAGGGATTTTTAGAACATAAATATCTGATATTCTGGCTTTTTATACTATCATTAAATGTACATCATGCCTCATGCGATAAAAACATAAGCTCTGGATCAAGATGTCCAATGGCTACCAATTCTTGATACCATATTTACTAGGAGATTCTTGCTTCCCAGTCTACAGGATGATTTGTTTTGATGTTACTCATACTGTGCTATGAAACACAATTCATATTTTAAAACCAACAATTTGCATATACAAAACATACAGAATGATACTGTAACATCCCTCAGCGTATCACTGTACATTAACTTGTACACACAGACTGTTGGTTTTATAATATGAATAACTTGTACAGCTCTAATTTTAATGAAGCATAGCTTTAAAAGTTTTGTCACACTGAGAACTGCAGTTTTCACACTCCAATTTGAACATCCAATAAACACAAAGATTTTCTGATGTTTGTTTCCATTTGGGTGCAATATCATTCAATTTTTTCTTCAGTTATAACAAAACATTTTCATATCTGCTTTCAACCATCACCGACCCTGTTCAAAATTTTCCGAACAATCTGTATATATTCTTTCACATGACACTTACAATGCATAGTATCTTTCAGGAATCTTTCAATAAAATTTTTTCCATAAACATACTCTGCACAAATATTGCAAATGAACACTCTTTGTTCAAAAGAACACATTTTTCACACAACCTGTGCACCCAGTTTATAATTCAACACATGCCTCAGTGCCCATCTCACTTTCCAGCACTGATACAAGGCACATCACATGGACTGGGGTCCCTTATGTAAGCTGACACATTCTCCTACGCTCAGGGACACCGGGGTATCCTGTGCATTACAATGGGGAAGGCATTGCAAATTTCATACTATATTCCTTCACATTAGAGCAGGCAAAGCAACAAACAGTGCAAAGTGTCAAACACAATGATCAAAATATCAGATGCAGACTTTTGAACCTAACTGAAATTAGATCTGTACTTTTAGGGATTTTACACAGCACAAAATGGTAGTGTCTTACCAACATTTTGGGACAACCTGTTAGTCCCATCTTCAAGCATCAAGCAGTCCAAGATGAATGCCAGTAGCACTTGAGTACTCCCACACCATTCCCTTTATAGACTGTGCACCTTAGTGTTTCTGGCATTCTTCTTGGCCTGCTTGACCCTTGCAGATGTAACTCAATAGGCTGACCTGAAGCATCAGGAAGAAACTACCATTCCAGGCTTCATAAAATCACAAAAGACCACAGATCTCTTTCACATTGTGGCAGAAGCCTAAGATCATGCATACATTGAAATCAGTTAAAAATGTGGTAAACAATGGGCCAATGATCTACCCACTACAATGCAACATCTGGCAGTACGTTCTGAAAATCACAAGAATTTCAACTGCAAAGTAATTTACTGTCTTAGTAGGTTATGTAATATTTTTATTGAGGTGTTATTTAGTTTAAAAACATTAAATTTTCGAAGGAGAATAAAATTGGTTACCTTATAAGCAATTGACCACGTAACTCGAGATCCAATATGCCTTTTCTTCCACTGCTGAACCACAAGTCCCCTCTCCTCCAGCAAAGAACAGCATACCTCACGCAGACGACGGCAGGTCAGGGCCAAGTTACACAAGCTAAAATAACAAGGCAAATGGCCTGTCACCAGTACTTTTCACTCCACCAGACTTCTTTCAGAGACAGAGTTCTGAGGGTCATTTAAAATTCATTATCTTCTTAACTGTCTCATAGTGCTGCTTTGTTTGACACCCATGTGCACGTTATATTTCCTTGAAGTGGTTGTTATCTGTGTTTTAGGTGTGAAGTATAATCTCACACGAAAGCAAAATCAGATTTGGCCCAAAGCCGGTGATCTACAAAAGAACCCACAGATCCCCCAGCACAGAAGAAGCATCCCTAAACATACAAAATACTAAAATTTGTTGTGGGTTCTTTATAACTGGATTCCACTCATCCAACACAAGGCAGTACTCTGACACATCCAGGATAACTTTGCTCATAACTATACAGGAGCCCCAAATTATCAAATTTGTGGGGAGTGGGTGACTAGTTATCTGTGCCATTAGTCAGGGATTTAAAAAAAAATGGAATCAGCAGAAAGTATAAATAAAATAAAGAAACTACTCCTATGCCTCACTATTTTGTCGAATGGGCATTATGTTTCCAAAATGTAGGTTTTACAATTTTTTGTTTGGTTTAGTTACAGTAGGTTTCCTCACAAAGTGACAGGAGTTGGTAGCCAAGGGATTCATTTAGGCCTGAAGACTCATAATGTGGATATCCTGTATCGAGAAAGTTTGGTTTCTTGTGAGTAAATATTTAAAAACTGTCACATGTTTAAAATTGTTCTGTACCTAATGTTCACATGACATGACAAACACACCAAGTTTTGAGGTTTTTGCATTGAAGTAGCTGAGGTAACCGCTCTTCTGGATATGATGCTGCGTTACAGGATAATCATATCTTGACATTTCAAAGGAACATGCTGCTGTCATCTTCAATGGATTAAAAATGATTTACAACAGATTATTTCTTTAATATATTTTTTTATGTTTTGCTGACCATGCATCTCAGTATAATCTTAGCAACTGACCAACTTAATGCACAAATTCTTCTTGTATAAGTTTATTATATTCCTCTACATGTTTCAAGCACAACTGACTAACTTAATGCACAACTTCTTGTTGTATAATAAGTTTATTACATTCCTCTACATGTTTAGAGCACTGTTGTGCTCGAAACATGTGGAGGAATATAATAAACTTATTATAAAACAAGAATTTGTGCATTAAGTTGGTCAGTTGCTAAGATTATTCTTTAATACAGTTCTGTATAAAAAATTATTTTAAGCTTTCATAGAGATTCATTATAATGATGATCCCATTTCTGGTTTTATACCACATGGCAGTACTACCTTCAGCTTCAGCATTCAGATTAGACATGCAGACAAACTGTGAAGCAGTGTATGTTTCCTAGGACAAGGACAGAAAATAAGACGAAAGTTAACAAATTAAAATCCACTCATTCATCAATTGTCAACTCTGGTATTTAGGGATCTCAGATCTGCATATTGTGCTTAAAAATGATAAAAGAAAGAGGTGCATTCGGAATGTATAGCAAATATATTGCTGTGGATTTAAGAATATTAAATGAAAATGAATATTCAACATTACAAAATGCGCTTGGTGTACAAATCACTTATGTTTTGGTTGCTTTTAAAATAAACATATCACATTCAAGTAGTGTTGTGTAACTCTGAGGCAATTAAATTTTGAACCATGGTGCCTAGAAGAATTTTAGGCCCACTATATGACAATGAAAAAGAAAAATGGAGAATATTAACCAATAAATAAATTTATGCAATGGTTAAAAACACACCATAATAGAGACAATAAGGTAAAATAGATTACATTGGTTTGGACATGTACAGAGAATGGAAGAAAACAGAATTCCCAAAAAAGTATTATATATGAATTTGGAAGCAACAAAGATGAGAGGTAGACCAAGAAATAGATGGCAAGATGAAGTGAGGGAGGATGGAAGACTAGATGGTGGAAAAGGGTGGAAGGAAAGGGTATACAACAAAGGAATGGAAGAAACTCCCGAGAACAGCAAGGAAACGTCACAATCTACACATGCCAATGGAATGAATGAAAATGAAATGCCCAATATTTGTGGGCCCTGCAGAACTGAACTTGCTGCACATTACCCTTCTAGTACCTAGAATTTTCAGGCAGCTTCTAGATTTTTGGAAAATGTGTGCACTCTTGCCTTGGAAGATGTTCTGGATAAATGGGAGAGACATGCCTCTCACTTTCAGTCTGCTTTCCATTGATACAATTTTCAGGCACACACACATAGTAGCAAAAAGAGCCCATTACCTTCATCTTAGATGTCAGTCTGTCTGTCTATCTGTCAAGATGTATTAGTGTGGCTCCCACTGAATGTAATTCTGTAAAATTTGATATTGAGGGCTTTTATGCGTATGTGTTGATAAAATCCAAACTTTCTTAAAATCAGACAAAAGTATTGGGCACTCATGTGAAGACCTAAAACTAAACTCCGTGGCCTTAGTCCTCACGCGAACTATACCGACAGAGCGGCCGCCGCCGGTCGGCGAAGTTAGTGCCAACTTTTGTCAGATACAGGGGTGTCACGTGGTCAGCGCAACGGGTCCCCACAGCCATTAATCTCTGTTTTCTAGACCTGGAGCCGCTACTTTTTTCATTCAAGTAGCTCCTCAATTGACCTCATGAGGCTCACGAGGCTGAGTGGACCCTGTTCCAGACCCACTACTACTCAGAAAATCTGGGAGCGCCGGGGATCGAACCCGGGACCTCTGTATCTGTAGCCAGAAACTCTGACCACTAGACCACAGAGGTGGTCTGTGAAGACCTAGGTATATTTTATTTTTGCCAGCATCATTAAATTACTTTAAAAGCATCACCTTGAACTGAAATGATAGCAAGCGGTCAAGTCTGTCCATCCATTTTTCTATCCATTTGTCCGCATGTATCAGTGTGCTTCCCACCAGTCAGATATATATGAAATTTGATACTGGTGGATTTTACGAAATTCTAGCTATCTAGGAGTTTCAAATTTTGTTAAAAGTGCGAAAAAATATTGGGCAATTTACATTAAGGCATAAGTATATTTTATTGTTGCTGGTAACGTAAAGTCCCCAAAAAGCACTCTGAGTGAATATGTATCAGGCTGTTAGGATAGCTGAGGTGGAATAAATATTATACAAAGATGCCACAGTGTTACATTATACATATACAGCCCATCTTGTCATAGAAATCCCCAACCACAGTCTCATTACCTCTCCTTGTCACTAAAAACACATTATATAGATATTGTACTCACAACCTCAATGCACTCTTACATACCTGAATGAGTCCAAGAAACGGCAGATATACCTGAGTACTTCAAATGGAAGCTGACATAATGTGAGGGGCTGCGATGATATCACAGACCAATCTCGGCTATCCTCTGTATTTTGTACATGTAATCCAGAGAGACTGTTGGACTTGTTATGATTTGTTGATTGGGCAATACTTTGAGTCACTTTGGAACAGTGGTTTAACACTGGAATGTCATAAGGAACAAATGGCTTCACTCCAAAACTCTCCAGAGTATCATTATGAATCACAGTAGCTCCCTTCACTGTTGGATAAAATCTACGCAAACTATACATACAACCATAATGTGCCAGTGGGCAACGATGTTCTAACCAGCCATTCAAACCACCATGAATGTCATTATGAACATTCTTGTAATGCCAAGAATATTCATCCCGACGAAATTCTTGGCCACAGAGGAAGGTATACATATCATTAGGTTTTGACTGATATCGTGTAATGGTTTCTAAAGTGAGATCCAAACCTAAGGAAACTATTGTTGAAGGAGTGTGAGAAGGAGAGGAAGGAGTGATCGACCAAATATCATCTGCAACTGAATCTGAAATTTTTTCACTCCTCTGAGTATTATTTATGATACATATTCTGATATGTTCATTCTGTTCATCACATGTTGATTTAATCACATCAAAACTATGTGACAAAGTATCATTGGTACCCAGAGTCCCTTCAAAATACTGTGTATCTGATCTTGGAATACTGTCAAGTGCTGGCAATTCACTGTGAGCACTGCTCATGATCAGTTTATTGGTCTGAGGACATCTACCTTGAGAATTCTCAACCACACTGTGATCAGTCTGGTTTTTGAAACTTCCATTTAAGAGTGCTGGAGAACTGTCACCATATTCCACAACACGAACTGAATTTTCATGAGTATTGCAGTTGCCACTACTAATAAATTCTTGTGCACCATTATGTTCCACAGAATGTGACTTTGAGTTAACATGAGCAAGAGGATCCAAAGCTGAATCACTGACATTTTCTCTTGCTACCCTGTATAGTTCTCCACACACACTGCTTTGAAGACCTGTAATAAGAAAATGCATCACCGTATATAACCATTTAAAAAAGACAGGAGCTAGCAAAGTCTGACAACCAACTTATGCCTTTCAAAGCCAATTAACCTGTTACCATAGAGTGTTACGTATAAAGGTAAAGATCACCCCATGACATACCTCAACATACACAGAGGGTAGGTTCAGGTATAACTCCAACCCATTCACAATCCAGCACTAAAAGGCAGGTGGTCAGCATCACACTTTGGCCATTTTACCCCCAGGAAAGACCCAGTACCCACTGTACAGGAGGCTGAGTGGAACTTGGGGCTGGTCTGGACCGAACAGAAAATCTTGCCTCCACTGTGATTCAATCCCTGGACTGTCCAGTCATTGCAAGTCATGATACCAACTATGTTATCCCAGCCACCTTTGTGTTAAATATAACATACTTTATTTCCTGAAGAACGCTCACTAACCTTCTATCATGGAAACAAAGATGAAGGACAAGATGTGCATGTTGAAGCACCACTTGCCTTCATGTAGATTCTTGTGTTCCACCAATATTACACTCAGCACTACACTGTCTGTGGCATACTTTATATGAGACATTAGTTCTCAGGGTGTTAATTATGCAAATTACACTCTTCTACAATGTGCCACCACGTAGTACAAAAGAGATTGGTACCAGCACTTCCAAAGAAGCAAACTACATGGTATTACACTCCAGAACATGATAATCTTCAGATATGATTTACACTATACTTTGGGGGGTTTGATGTCTTCCCATTATCAGGTAGGTGATTGTCATTTTTTATAACCTTTTATTTTCAGATTAATAGTAATGGTTGGCCATTTAGCTCAACATAAAAAAGCCTGGCAACATGACAAATGACTGTCTATATATGGGAGCAGAACTATTTCCAGAAATGTGTATATTAATTACATCTAGGACAAAGGACAATATAAAAAATATTAACAATAGAATAAATCAATCATTGTCATGGATCTTAAGTGAATCATGAGATTTTTGTATGATCAGCATACAGATTTTTCCCCCACATTTAGTTCTTACAGTTGAGTTACTTCTAAGCACTTTAAACAAACACAAATGTACTGCTGGCAGCAAGGCATGAAGGAACAGTCACAATTTGCATTAATGTAATATTATAATAAATTTAAAAAATGTGTAGTTAAAAAGAAGTGTAATGTAGATGAGAATGGGAAGTACCACACTGCAATCATTCTGGGTTATCAACTGACAGATGGAAAATATGGATAGGAAAAGTCAGTTTGACATTCTGTATGATTTACTCTACAGAATGAGCCCAGTGAACATGACGCTGGGTAGGCCCCAAAGCAAGTATGCAAATTTTGGAGGGGGGGGGAGGAAGAAAAGAAAAGGAAAAAAATCTTGTCCCTGCCACAAACTGAACAATAGTCATCCACCACTTAGTCTAGTAAAGTGTGGTGCACAAAAATTCCATAGCTATTATCTCAAGTCTCTTAGACACATAAATGTCATCGTCATCACCAACAGGAATGTATCCATGCATTATGCATATATCAAGACAAGTGTATGAACAAGATTTTGTTCTACTAACAATGAGGTCTGATGCAGAAAGCTACAAAGAAATTTTACTTTGAAATCATACCACAAAATTGGGTTCTTTACTTACAGGAATGCCAGGTCCATATACCATTTGACATCAGTGCTAAAAGCAGACAACTGTATGTGGTAGGGGGTGCCCATCAATTTCAAACAAGGGGAAGCAGATCTGTATCCCACAAGCATCAATTTTCTGTAAGTTTTACATTACTGTTTGGTAGCCATCTAATAATGCACACATTCAGGATGTAACAATAACACTCAGTCCAATCTCATTACTCATAGTGAAACAAGGACTGTGATCACACACACACATATACAAACACACAGATATGATGTACATAACATCTGCAAATTTCCAACAGGTCCTTGGGCATATATTGTAAAGTGGAAAATTTCCAACAGCTGCACAGGAAAATTGTGTCCCACCAGCACTGAAAATTTCAGCTACTTGAACATACCAGGAGGTGCTTTCTTGCATTCCCATGCCTTTTCCTCCTCATCATTGATGCTGGGTACAAAGATAGAATTCTCTCTTTCACATGACGGCCAAGACTGGAAGGGTACACCTGGAAAACGCTTTATCAGGCTGTTTGGCATTGCACGTCTTGCTTTACATGCCATTATCCAGTCATTCAGCCTCCTCTGATCACGCAGAACCAAGGCTAAATCTGTGATAGTGTACAAATATCTACATAAGTGACAATTTAAGTTTAGCACATCACAATGCATAAACTACTGTATACTATATTGCTTTCAAGTGTGCATTAGCATCAATATCTGAAACAACACCACAGCACACAGCTCTGGGGTTTCTTATCATTACACTCATTTATTCCCTATAAAAATTTTCGTACCTAGTTGCCCTTTCTTAGACTGTGAATCCACTATATATAATGGATCACGCATCTGGTGTTCCTGGGAGTACAGAGGCCACCGATTCCATTCCATATTGCAGATAACAACACTTGCAGGACATGTTTCCAAATGTCTGGCTCTCTGGTGACGTATTAAAGTAACAGGACAGCCATTACCTGCATTTATGCAAGCTACTTTCTCATTGGCACATAGAAGTTTGTGTTCAGTTAATTTACATGCATGGAAACGAAAGCCACAGCTCAATTCACATGACACTATCTCACAGCTTTCATTATGACTTGGCTGCACTGTACACTTTGTCACTTTTATGCAAGTGTCACAGTGAGCATGGACACCAACACCATGTACCTCAACCTCATTGTTCTGCTCGTTCCTACAATTTTCAACTAATTCTCTCATTGTAGTCATTAATGTCACCTCATTCAGTCTTTCATTATCAGTATAAGCACTGTAACGAAACCAAACAAACAACACAAATTATAAAACTATGTAACATTATCATAATTTCTAGGAGAGATAAACATGAAATTAAGACATCAAAGGGTATTCAAAGATAAGGTCTAGAAAATTTCTAAAAACATTCTTCATTCATGCAAACTTTATAATCATTTCAAAACATTTTGTAGATCACATTTCTTGCACAAACAATGGTATTTCATCACTTTGCAGTAATAAAGCACGATAAATATACTGGTCCGAGTGGTAATGCAAGTCTCAATTCCAATAATGTTAACTTTCATACGTAAATACTTCCATGTTCAACAACAGACCAAACAAAAACAGTAACATACTTCAAACCAATAAAGCTCGATTTACATTTCCAAACAGACAGTGCAAAAGAATACTGACAAAAAAAAATTATTTAACTGTTGATTCCAACCATATTCTTCGTCTTTTCACAGTGCAGTATTGTCATGTCCAAACTGTACCTTTAAACCAAACGCAAAGATAAAAATTCCAATTAAAGCAGATTACTTTATAATCTAATCTAATCTACTCATATGTGTGAAAACAAAGCTGCTTCAAAATCGCAAGCACGTAGAAAAAATTACGAAAGAAAAAAGATGTTTGAACTTGTGTGTAAAGCCACTGACCTGTCAAGTCGAAACGCACCTCCACAACAAAAACATCGGTCATTAGTTACAATAAATTTCGGAATTTTACTATAACAACATCGAAGCTCACAACTCAAAGTTCACAACGAACTGCGTAAGAACACTTTCAGGGAATAAAAAGACCATACCCATTAATTCACTACTTAAAATCTGTACTTTCTATATTTTGAAATGCGTGTACACTGCAGTGACAGTAGTGGTATAAACCTTATGGCATTACGAACCCAATAGCGTAATTTAATTTCTTTTGCAATGACGGAAAAGTACGTTGCATCACTAGTCATGTACACTACAAAGGAACTCACAAAATTTCTCCCATAGTAAATTAGGTACAAAGGTATACTATACTTGCACAGCCTACAATACACAACTCCATACGTTACAATCACAACAAACGATTCCTCTCACAGTCGGTTACATTCACGGATTAATGGAGTTTGGTTGGCCGCAAGCCACGGATAAACCTTATGCGTATTGGACCGTGCATCATCTTGATATTTGAATAAGGTAGACCAACTTGATGACACTTGCTTTATTATGTCAATTTACTGCTCAACATGTTTCGGATGTTAATACAGCCATCTTCAGGAGCTTGCGACTACTTAGTGCGTTATTGTGTAGGCTGTATTGTGCTGTAATAATAGAGGTTTATGTGTTAATTTATTTATCTAGTGGTAAGTGTTATACCTATATTATGTGTCGTTTGTGGCTCTGAGTGTGTTCCTGCAAGCGTGTGGTGTGCTGTGGTTCTTGAACATTGTGTGTGATATGTTTTGGTGTTTTATGCATCTGTATTGATGTCTACATGCATGAGCTGTACATACCTGACTTGAGGCGTGTTGGTGTTATGTAGCGGGATTGGCTGTTGGTGATGTGGTATCCAAGTGCAGGCTGAACCACGACTGACCTATTCATTGTGGACCGTGAGGGTTTAGGGGTTTATGACCGCTTGGAGCAAGGGGTTTGTATCGCCTGGGCTCTGCACGGGAATGAGTTTTCTATTGTGGTGGAGGGCTTGGATATGGTATTGTTCATATGGTAAGAGTAAGCTTTGGTTATTAATGTGTTTGAGTAGTCATAGTATTATCCATCGGACCGTATTCGTGTCGGTTTTGAAGAAAATGTAGGGCGTATGCTGATTGGGGATTGTTGCTTCTGATGTAACGTATATGCTCTTTGTAACATATGCTTAGGTTGCGGCTAGTCTGGCCTACATACGACAAATTACACGTGTTACATATCAGTTGGTAGATTCCCCATTGATTGTGGGGTGGTGTGTGGTCTCTGGGTGGTTTTATCCGGTTAGCTATAGTGTTGCGGCATTTATATATTATCCTTATGTTTGTGTTTCTGAACAAGTTCGTGATCTTGCGTATTTGTGGGGAAATGTATGTGAAAGTCGCCCATTTCTTGTTTTTTCTGTCTTGTGGTGAAATGTGTTTTATGTTCTATCTGATGCCTTAGTTTGTGTATCATTGCGAGTGGGAAGCCGTTTTGTTGGGCAATATGTAGGATAGTTTCCCATTCTCTTTTTTGTTGTGTTGTTTTGAGCGGTAGGCTGAGCATCCTAGTTATGTGATATCTATAGGCCGCCAATTTGTGCTCATTGGGGTGGGTGGATGTGAAGTGTATGGTGGTATC
>Ga0123354_10001996_pt1 | contig 26179 bp, 4 predicted proteins | sample TergutLab28metaG_2_FD_97872 | JGI IMG/M metagenome (GOLD analysis project Ga0123354, IMG submission 97872) | Labiotermes labralis P4 segment gut microbial communities from Petit-Saut dam, French Guiana - Lab288 P4 | ecosystem: Host-associated > Arthropoda: Insects > Digestive system > Gut ...
ATATCAACATCGCCTGAAGCTCGTGAGATTTATTTAAATATGAGCCAGCATGAAAAGTTAATATCCCGTGGACAAGAGAAGATGAAATCACCTATTGACCCGTACAGTGAGACTAGGAATTTTTATTTTTATTTTTACTTTAATAAGCCCTGTAGCTCATATCAAATATGTATGCGTGCTCTGTTTTAAGATCCTGTCTCAACAGATACTTGAAATGCCAGCGAACTAGACACACTTGAGGCAGCAGGGTCGACCAGGGCCAGGTTCGTGCAGAAGACCGGTTCCAGTACAAAGCAAGAGCACTGACTACTACTTGACGTTCGGTGTAATATCTAGAACTGACATCATGCTTACAAACCATGCTGCGCTGCAAACGAGTGCGTTTTCAGCAAAGCCCATCTTCAAATCAATACAACACAATGACTACGTGTGTGAAAATGAACACATGTTCTACCTCATCAGCCAGGAAAACTTCTTTAGGCATATTAATCAACGATATCAGCTGAGAAAGACACAGTGCATTGTACTGCTGTGAATACAGGCCTATATTAACTTGTAGGTAGTGCAGCTCGGAGAATGAATTATAATTATTTATTACGGTACTTATCTAACCTTTAATTATTCACAATCTATAGATAAGATATTATCAAGTTCCTATGCAACAATGTCATATGTTTCAGCCTCCCATCCTTATTTATATAATGGCTGTAACTAGCTGAAGACACAAAACATAACATAAAGCATCTCATTACATTACACAACAGGGACCTTCATGATTTATACAGGTCCCCCAATACAGGATAACACCGTGGCTTGGACACGGCTATAAATCGAGGACAGTGGAGACAAGGAATACATAGAGAAAATTAGTGGGACTAACTCGTGGGATACAGCACGTTTTAAGAGCAGTGACGTTGTAAAGAGATGTCAGTTAAAATGAGAGATCAGTGTAAATGGTTTAGGCATTATTTTATAATGGGTTCTGGTAGTATTTCCCTTTGAAATCTAATCTAGATGTCTTTATTTCTATTTATCTCAGGGATTCTAATTTTTCTTATATGTTACAATTTTTTGGCCTCTTTTACGCGAGGGATTTTAATTTGGATCCTGTTCCTTTAAGTAACAGTAATGTATTGATTTCCTCTTATAACTTCCTTTTGATGAGTTACGAGTATTTGCTCTTTCCTTTCCTATTCAGATTAATTCAGACAAATATTTATATTTACTTCACACTTACATTTGCTTACAGGTTTGTTTAAGTTACGTCTTTTAACTACAGCCTTATTGGCTGGTAATGTTTAGTGAGTTGGTGGTTATAAGTGATTCTAAAAGGATGCGACCGGAAGGATTCTGGTGCAGTTTAAAAGAAATGTGTGTTCCCTTAATTTCCTCAACGGACTAAATTAAATCACGAAAATTTTCACTAATGAGAGTAGGTCCTGAATTCAAGAATTCAAACCGCAAATTTACAAACATGAGCCTTTATTCTTGTCACTTCTGCAATTATCATAATGAAGCCTCAACATTATATGTGAAATAGAAGCAAATAATAGTTCGCGTAACTGAAGAATAAAAACCAACTAGATCCCACTTATTATATTATTTTACTTCTTATAGGTTCAACATGTTCCGGACACTACTACGCCCATCATCAGGAGCTCGCGACTATAATGTTAATTACCATATTGGTCTTTCCGTTCTGTAAAGATGGAGGGGTAGCGTTAATTTAAAATTATGGTTCTTAGTGGTGTATGTTCCGTGTGAAGTTCTTTGTCGCTTGGTTGTAGCTGGTAACTTGTTTCTATTAATATTAATAGTTGTGATCCTTTATGCGTGGTGATCGCAGTGTTCTCTTGTGTGTAGTGTGTTTCATTAGTGGACTGGTAATTCGATGTGTTGTTAGTGCTAATTAGTATTGTGAATCTGAAATTGTACATACCTTGGTTTGCTATAGGTTGCAGATTCACAATACTAATTAGCACTAACAACACATCGAATTACCAGTCCACTAATGAAACACACTACACACAAGAGAACACTACGATCACCACGCATAAAGGATCACAACTATTAATATTAATAGAAACAAGTTACCAGCTACAACCAAGCGACAAAGAACTTCACACGGAACATACACCACTAAGAACCATAATTTTACATTAAGGCTACCTCTCCATCTTTACAGAACGGAACGACCAATGTGGTAATCAACATTATAGTCGCGAGCTCCTGATAATGGGCATAATAGTATCCGGAACAAGTTGAGCCTATAAGAAGGACAATAATATAATAAGTGGCATCTAGTTGGCATTTATTCTTCAGTTATCACAAGGATGCACGGCCCAAAAAACATCAAATAGTTCGCGTATTAAGGCATCTTCAGGGATTATATATATATATATATATATATATAGCCTCAACTGGAATATTGTTTTTTATTAGGACATTTCATTTTGGACAGTATTTCTTTGAGTATATAATTTAAAGCTTTCACAGAGACTGAAATTAATAAAATATTCTCGATCTAGCAGGCGTGTCAGGTGGTTGAGTGGCGGGTAAACCAACGTTTCGAGAGCAATCTCTGTCCTCGTCATCAGGTTTTCGAAAGTCAGTTTATTCTTCGTTTAGCCACTTAATACAGCTGCTGGTCCGACAAAGGTTTACTGTATTTCTTTATGGTATTCAAATTCAGGCAGTTGCATTATTTTAAAAATGTGAAAATTAAGGTTTAATATTTTAGTGTCAGTCCATGTAAGGATAAACACCAAACAAGACAGCAATGTGTGATCTACACAGCCGGCATATCCTAAGAACAGGGAGAAAGCAAACGAAAGGGACAGACAGAAAGATAGAAAAAAAGAAACAAGTAATGAATCCGAAATACCAGGCCATTTCTGTCGGGTTTACCCTATTGTAACTGAATAAATGTCTGGTTCCAGGTACACAATGCAAATATCTTTCTATTCAAAATTGAGCTTTATCTGGACAAAATAGTTCTGAACACTTGAACTTCCCAACTTAATAAATTTAAGAAACTACAGAATTAAATCAATGATCATAACACCTATATTCAAAGTTGCGAATCGCCTATCTACGCTGTTTGCTATTTATGCATTGGATATTCTTCTGAAATAACATTTACACTTTGGACGATCTTCTCTGTCCGAAGTAACAATCTACAAGTCGTTAAGAGACCTGACTGTACTCCCATGTTCGGATGATACTTTATACCGACAGGCGAAAAGGGGCAGGAAAATGCTGAGACTCTCCTTTGGGAAACATCGTGAGAATGACTAATTGTGGTGCAGTGGTGGACTGCAGTATTAGCAGTGTTGAAAGTTCAGTCTTTCACTCTGAGTGAATGGCAAAGTTAGAGGTGACTGACAAACGGATGCAGAGATGAATACTTGATAAGAAAATGATACACAGGAAAGCGGACTAAATTATATGTAAAGAACCTATACAATTTAACCTGGCCAACAAATGCCTATACTTACGGTGGGGGTGGTAGCGTACAGAGCAAGCACATGTATGTGATAGGCGAATACAAAATACTAGTCAGAAAACCGGAAGGAAACACGGACTACTAAGAAGATGAGATAGTAAATTGGAAGGTAATTTAAAGTACGTAAGATTTCAGGTTGTCACAGGAGTGATTATGAAGACTACTGAAAAGCGACGCCGGTAGGATTGTTGAGAGATAACAGCGTTTGAAAAGATCCTGCTATTTCTGTCTTCAGGACAGAAATATTTTGTTAATTTCAGACTTTTTTGCACAGTATTACAGGTTTGGCAAACGTTTCATGGGCTTGTGTGGAGGATGCTAAATTTAATATACTTATCATTATGATTTAAGGACAAAATTCGCAAACAAATGTGTTTAGGTAACATGTCGAACAGACGTGCTATTCGGACGAAAAAAATAGCTCCTGAAACAGGACGTAATAAAAGAGTTGTGAGCAATACAAACGGTCTTCTGTAGCGACAGAGTAAAGGCCGGGAATAAAATTGAAAGGGAATACTTTAAAAAACTACTTTCTGTCAAAGAGAGCGGTAAAAAGAAGGAAAAAATTAAATTCAAAGCTTAAAATAAACACATAAAAATACGAGTAAACTACTGACTGAAGAACGAGAGAGAAAGAAAATACAGTCATTCCACTGCATTCTAATGTACCGAATTTCGTCACCGATTTTTCTGTGTAGCTCGGTCATGTGAGGGTGGGAAAATGACAAAATGTTAAGAAACGTATATGAGCATCCATTGAATTAGAGGCAGCTCTGTGTCTAACGATCCTTACAGACGACCGTTGTAATGTAAACATGACACTGCAGTTCATGGTTAAATCCGACATCAACTCCACGCAGTATAATACCGCAGGCCAAATTGCTCAAAAATAGAGGAAGAGAATATGTTGCGACGCCACATAATGTTGTCTTAAACGGCGTCTCTTCTTATTATGAGCTGCTTTGCCTTGAATAAAGCAGATAATTTACGGCCATGAGAAGTGGTTAGTTCGAACAAAGCCTCCTGAAACTTTCATCGCTACTAAGGCTATGTGATTCATTTGTTCTTTCTCCTTGTTTCTCACTCCTCCCACACTATTTCTTTCTCGCACTTTCATGCCACTTCTTTTTAGGATATTACGTGGCTTCAAGTTGTAAGCACTTTGTGAGATTAGCTGTGTTACATGGATTTCTTCTACACAGAGGGTCAGTCGTCGAGGTGAGAATTCCCTTAAAGATCTAGGAGACTTCAAGCCAGAATTTCTCAGTTCCCCTACGATACTCTTAAAACAACAACGAAAACGTAGGCCTATATCTCGTACTAAAAGACACTTATCCAATACGTTCTTCCTTATGTGTTCACACCCCACCAACTTTGTTAACAGTCACAGTAGTTACAAACTTACAGTCGCTAAGTTCCTCACACTGCAGGTGACCATATTTCACTAATTCCGTGGGGCCGAGTACTTAAACAGGTCAACCACAATCAGGTGGTAAAAAATTTTCGTATTTTTTGGATCCCGAAGGTTTGTTACCATATTCACAATAGTCCGCCACTGGTTTCTTTCCTACACTAAATGAATCCAGTTTAACACCATACCGCTCATTCAAAACTGTCTTTACCTGTATCTTATTAAGTAATTATTTCTGCATCAAAAATGTTTCAAAAAAGACATAAAACCAAATTACCATTTTATTTGCACTAATTTCCTATGTTAATCCTCCGGGACAACCGAACCATGTTTACTGAACTCGCTTAAATACTATTCTGTAGTGCTACTCCAAAGATGTAATTCACAATTTCCTACATGCAGTAAAAAATACGTCGCGGACGCGCGAAATTGTATCGCTCAACCGACACTAATGTCATGCGCCTTAGGGTCCAAAATTAATTTTTATATGGACTGAGATCTGATTTTCCACAAAGAATAGTTTATCCGGAGTGTCTGATAACACATTCCCTATTATTTAATTTGCATTATGTAATGATAATTTTCCACCGGGCTGCAGTTATATGTGAAGATGATAATGAATTCTAGGTTTGAAGAAATTATTTCATCATGCGCCTGGACAGGTCGACTACTGATGGAAGTAATCATTACCGAAAAGAATTTCTGGTTATGAGAAACGTGAAGTACATAGTGAGGAGCTTTACAACTTGCACGATTCGTCTACTATTGTTAAGTTGAGAGGGCGAACAGAATGAAACATGTATCAGGCAAAGGCCAAACAAGAAATATGCCAACACTTTTGATTGAAAATTACAAGGGTGTAGATAATCTGGGACATTTATAAATACAAGACAATAAGACACTAAAATAGACCAGTAAGTAAATGTATGGAGAGGTTTCCACCGATTCGACCTAGTGGATAAGAGTAATAGGCCTACTGCATTTAAACGACCTCTCTGAAAGCATGTAGTAAAGTACACTTTTGACTCGAAAATTCTTCTGCGTGTACCACACAATCACGAGAACTGAACCTGTCCACAGAGCAGAAAACCAGTGCTCGTTTGCAGACAGAACAGGACAGTGGGTGGGGTTTGGGATGGAATGGGTTGCCTCCCTACTTGTTTTCTTCATTACCAGCACGACTTTATAATTTACTGTTCCTGCCAGGGATGTATAAAATTTTTTATCGACATAAGGAAATTCATTTTAGTCTGTGTTCTATCCCATGGTAAGTAATGTAAAATTTTATATCTGAGACAGACTAATTTATTACGCTCTTTAATAAAGATGCTCTTTGAAGTTCAGAAGTTACGTAGGGTATATCTAAACAACAGATGATTATGAATACTGAACTGGTACCGGAAACGAGGTGAGGCTCCTGTTTGTCTGAAAGGAGGACACCTTAACTGTGAACTCCTTCTTGTGAATTCTAAAGTAAAACAACATACACACGAAGATTAATATTTAACAATTACATTTTGACTTGCACTAATTATTTCCACACCACAGCTTTCTATAAAATTGGTAAATTTCTGTTTACTTTTATATAAATCACCTGTTACATTAGACCGAGGAGAAAAGGGTAATTATTGCGATAACCTAATTTGTACTGACCCTCCCCGACGTAAGCAATTATTACGTCTGGTAAGTCCGGCGAAAGTCGAATGTTGAGCAAATCGGAATTGAGTATTCATATGGTACACTAATAAGTAAGATAGGCCAGTTGAAACCCAGACTCCAAAACCCTGGAACATAATCAGCCACAGCATGCCCGCCCAGCAGTATCATCCCCCCACTTTCATCTCCTTGCCCCTTCTTTCCCACAAGAAAAACTTCGGTGAGTGTTTAAATAATGTTTCTTTTTTTTTTCTTTTTCTTTTTAAAAGAATTGCATAATTTTGAAACTGCGTAAGTTTAAATAGCGTTAAGTCGGGTAGTGTCCGTACTTCCGGTTGTTAACCGAACCCCGTAGCTGACTTTCACTTCCATTTAGTGCCTCGGTTCAGAATGTGTGAACTTTACCTCCCCTTTCCGTTAGGTATTCATGAAATGCTATGTAAACATAGCAACACGTTTTTAGTTTCAGTGCAAAACAAATACCGACTTTAATATATAAACATATTCAGTAATTTCAGACCTGAAACTCGCAAAACCGGCTACGCGACTCCCTTACAAAGGTTCGCTTTGTACATACGACTATAATAATGAAGCGAGAACACGCTTTGTACCTCCCTGCCCTCGACCTTCTTTGTTTCTCTGAAGTTACGAAACAAGTCAAGTTGCCTGGCACGTCAAACCTTACAATGACTGGACATATCGCAACAAAAACACGATACGGCATGTTCTTTTGGTTCTCCGGACACCGGCTGAATAACTGGAGTGCAACATTATGGATAAAGCCGGTTACAGAATTGCAGAGCTTCCTTCGGCTATTAACAGAAGCTGAAGCTTGAACGTCGTAAAATGTAGTAGGTTTTCCTTAAACTTTAATGTTATTTAGTTGCCATTATATTTACGTTTGTAAACATCGAATACGCAGCAGCAGGTAGTGTGAGATTGGACTTTACTGCGCGAAATGTTTAGCAGCTACTCAGAAAGTACGTATATAAAAAGAATGCGTTCAACATGACTCAGCTTCTCAAGTACGGTTGGTTAGTACATACTTGTGTACCATCAGCGCTAATATTCAGGGGCTCTGGATTTTGAATACAAAAAATTTTACGTTTTGTAAGATCCTCAGAATGAACAGCGATTAATGCCATAGAAATTTTCAGCAACTATCTTTGAAATCACGAAAGTTATTTTCCGTAAATAAACAACAGATGAAATATTATTTAGATAAATTGTGGGATTCAAGAGATAAATCACTGAAAATTGAAATATGGGTTACGTGTACTTCTTTATTGATCGACTGGATTATATTGGCTCGCTGGAATCGACTGATGTGGTTGTCCGGAAATCTAAACGGAACAATTCTTTTAACGTAATATAAAAAAGGAAAAGTAAAATCTAACCTAATGAAACCCGAGAGTAGTGGAATTATACTGGTACTTAGCCGTCTAAAAAAGAGAAGAATCAAGCAGAATTTTCTAGGAAAAAAAGCATAAAGGATTATTATGTCGTGAACAGAATGCAGGGCAAAATCTTATTGCATGAATATTTAGTAAAATCTTCAAAATTATAGCAGAAGGATAGTTGCTGACAACAACAAAAATCACTATATAATTAAGAGCTGATCAATTTTCAGTGTTCAGTCTAAGAAAGACCACAGCCTGACACAAAAAGAACAGTATATCTGCGAACCCCGTTTTAGAATTGTAAGGATAGTAATACGTAGCAGGCCTTTTAGACAGGGTGCTGATAAGAAATTTTGGACCTGAACAGAAAATAAAATTGGAGAGTGGAAAAAATTACATGAAGACTAACCTTAAGACCTCGAATCTGGTGTGATAAAATGAAGAACCTGGAAGTCCAAACAGCAAATATTGGGGAAGTGATACAGGAAAAGAAAGTTCACAAAATATTTGTTCAGACTATCTCGAGGAAACGTGGTGATACACAGAGAAGAAGCAGGTGGAAAATAAGACGCCTCTAAAATGAAGCTGAGAGAAGCACTGTGGCAGGATGTGCGGTGGATGGAAATGCTCAAGTTAGAATCCAGTGACAGGTTTTCCTTGTACAGAAACGACAAAACTTCGAATTCAAAGAAGGCAGGAAATTTCCTGGTTACTGAGGTAGACAGTTAATTAAGTAGATATCTAATTACGTAAGATTTGAAATTATTGCAAATTCGAATTAAAGAATGCTGCTATTGGATGTCGTGCACATCCTAGAAGACCGAATTCACTGATTAGCTAATTCTTCATAACGATGGTAAAGAGATTACAGAATGACAAACTACCTAACGAACTGAATGTATCGGAGGCCCACAGCAGCTCAGACTATTAACAGTTCTTCCATATGGAATCCACAGTATTACTACCATGTTCAGAAACGTGAGCCATTGGTCCCTCCCAGTTTATTTCTTCAAGATCCGTTTAAACATAATCTGCCCTTGTAGTTTATCTCAGTATTTAACCAACTTGATGCACAAAATTTGTTTCACAATAGGTTTTATTTCATGCCTCTACATGTTTCGAGCACATGTGCTCACCTATAGGTGTGATGATGCCAGAGGCTGTGTAATGCAATTTTGACCTCCTGATGAAGAGCACATGTGCTCGAAACATGTAGACGCATGAAATAAAACTTATTGTGAAACAAATTTTGTGCATCAAGTTGGTTAAATACTGAGATAAATATACTGAGATGCACGGACAGCAAAATTGCAAAATCTGCCCTTGTACGGTTAGGTCTTGCGACTTGTCAGTATATCCATCAGGTTTTACGACTGAAACACTGTAATTTCTCTTTTTCTTTTCTTTGCTTTCTACGTGCTCGGAACTCACTCTCCTTTGTTTGAAGATCCTCAAAACATCTGGCAAGGAATACAAGTTATAAAACTTTTCATAACATTTAATTTAACCTCCTACTGTTTGCTCTGCCTTTGGTCCAAATCATCTGTGTAGCGTCTCTTTCTAAAATATTCTGTCTAGGTTCTTCTTAAAACGTGACAGATATTCACCAAGTTACACACCCACACAAAGCAATAAAAATATACCTGTGTGTATTGTGAACTTTATTGTAGCAGACATTTCCCGGAATTAAATTGTTTTTAATTTTATATTAAATATAAATTCGATTGGTAATGTCTTCCAAATATTTGGAATCGTATATATATATATTGAAAGCTTATGCTATGATTTTCTCTAGTATTTTGTCGATGTGTTCTCTCTTCGTGTAATCGTAGGCCATCTATTTACTAGCGTTAAACAGAATTACGTATCTTTTTGTTTAAGGTGCTTATGTTCTCGTCCAGTAAATTAAACTCACTATCATACACTAGAAGCTGGCGTGCCCCATTCAATTCTAAACCCACTTGGTCGCCTTGGGGCTTCCCAGGGCATAAACTAAAATCGAGATGAAGATAATTGACGGTAAGATAAATACCTATTTAAGATCATTCCAATGAGAAAATCTAACAGATAAATCTTTAATTGTACGAAATTTACTCCGGGTTTTATTGAAAGATGTGAAAGTAAAGTTGCCTCTGTGCTTAATTAAGCAACGTGTTATGAAGGTATATGAAGGTACATGTGGAAGTGGAGGTTAACTCTGTGTATTCTAGACACTGGTACTAGATGGAGTGGTCAACTTACCGCGCTGGCCCCGTTTCTCCAGGAGAATCAGCCCCCTTTACCGACCAACTGGATAGGATTTTCAGTGGGTTTCAAAGATTACGGTTTTCATTCTAAAACATTTTATTTATACCAAGTATTGCCTTCATTACACTAAATTTATTTTAAAAAGCCGCACAATATAATCCAGTAGCTATTATAGGTGACATATTTTCCATTCCATGTCTGAAGACTTCGGAATACATAATCAGTTCTTGATTCAAGTTGTTAGTCTTGAGAGAAATATATTGAATAAGGCTTTATGTGCAGTTGATAACAGGGAAATATCTCTATAATTACTACCCTAAGCTTTAAAAAATTCTTATAAGTACGTAAATTATAAATGCCTTACGCTGCTGAGACACTTCTTCCGTCTTAGAAACATTAATAAGCTTAAGGGCCTCAGAACATGAAATGTGTCCTCCTGTTGCATGAACTGTGCTAATTTAATTCAATGTGTGCACTTCCAAAATTACATTAGAGTTTCAAACTCAAAAGCACTAGAGCCAGGTTTCAGTGGCTCAGCTCTATGTACTTCAGTATTTCGAACATCCTTATGGAAGTGTACAGAGGTTCGACTTTATAAAGTGAAAAAGCTTGTAATGTACTCAAAGTAACCATCCGAGTACACATAGGCATTAACAGTAATAACCTTTTATGAAATTTTCAAAATATTTTGATATCTATACGACCATTATCACGGAGAAACAATTCAGTGCACATAGGAAATTACGTACATTCCTGTCCACTTCCTGTGCTGTATAACATACTGTAAAATATCAGTAATGAGCAACCTTATATTAGATTAAAATGTACTGTGTTAAGGTTCTAGTAATGGTTCAAGTACGGGTAATTCCATTTTCCTCAAATCATATGCTTCTTTTTTCACTAATTCAAAATTCTCTGAAAATGCGAGAAAGTAACTGGGTAGTGTGTTTTTCCCCAATTTAAAAAATCAAGATATACTCAGTGCTTTGTGTCTCCTCGTCTTGATATTTCAACTTTAACATCACCGAATATCACTCAATTATTTTACCAACCACTGCACTTATATAAATTTATAAAATTTACACATTAAAACATTAAAAACGCTCCTACATGTTTCGGTCCTAGGGCCATCATCAGGGAGCTATATCGTCCCTGCTAAAGTTACACTATTAAAAGTCCGAATTACCGAATATATTCTGATTAATATTTGGGCATAGTCAATTTTTGTCTTCATTGGCTCAATATAAACTACACTAAATTAATTCTAACTCCATAAATCTCCTCAAAAACATGTCATCCTACAAATTTTGAGGAGTGGTATGGAATCTTATATCGTTCCCAGCCTGTTTACACATACTTCCGACATGACACTGATCGGAAGACGAGAAATTTTCACTTCGGCCATGCAATGTGATATATTTAGTGTTATTAGGCTAGCAATATTGTTAATGTAAATTAAATGAATAAACATAGAAGCCAATTCGTTAGGCAACACAGCAGTCAATGTTTTTTAAGTACATGTGAACTCCAAACAGAAACACAGAATTCTCTCTTTCCTTTCACGCCATTTAACTTCATCATGGGGGTTACACCATTGCGTGTATTTCATGAAAACTCTACTTCTTTGATTTGCACAAATTATTGCCGAAAACTGTCATAGGATTAAAGAGTTTTATAAAGCGGCTCCTACGTAATTCTCTTACCTCTGTCCTATTTGTATCATGTTGCAGGTGGCCAGCCAGAATATACCAATGAAGACCTGGAAGAAGATTTGACAGAGATTCATCCCCTTGAAATCCCGTTACAACTGTCACAAGTAGGAAGAGTTTACGATGTGGAACATCAGCATTACGCTATCACTACAATGCGGACATACGGAGAACCAGATTCTGACAAATTTACAAACATATCCAGTCGGATGTCCGAAATGCAAATAAGAAAGAAATCAAAAAACAACATAAAAGGTAGTTCAGACCGCGACCAATACACTAACGCGTACAGACTTAGAACGGTGGAAGGGGAACAGAATTTGGATAGTTCAAATGATTCTTCTGCAGTCGCCAACACCACTGAAAAGTACATAAAAAACAGGGCCAACACAGATAAGGAGGACGAAAATGAAATTGAAAATGAAGAACAAGAAGAACAAGAAGAACAAGAAGAACAAGAAGAACCAGAACAAGAAGAAGAAGAACAAGAACAAGAAGGTGATGAAGATGACGACGGTGATGATAATGATTATTGTGGTGATGAAGATGATAACGATGAAAGTGATGATGATGAAAATGTTGATGATGTAAATAGGGACGAAGAAAATGAGGAAGGTGGCGATGAAGATGATGAAGATACTATAGATAAAGATTATTCGAACACAAAATATTCTTCAATAAATTCTGAAGATGATAAAAACACACAAGGGGCTGAAGGTAAATCAAATACAAAAACAGGTAAATCAGCATTTAAAATGTCCAAGAAGTCTAAAACTTTTCAGGATAGTGTTGAACACGGAAGGCAATGGAAAGATGATTCAAAAGAAACCGTAACAGCTGGAAGGAGGAGCGCTGAAGAGGTATCAACCTTAACCACAACAAGCACCTCGGCTACGTCCCGCAGTGTCCTGCAACTTGAGTTAGCTGCATTCCTAAAAAATGAAAGCCCTGAGACAGAGGATCCGGAAAGCAAGAATGTCACCGAGGGGGTAGGGAAGAAGGACGGCGCTAAGAATACAAAGGAACACAGACAATCGCAAGAAGCGGAATTAGATACCGTTCGAAAACTTCAACAAATAAGAGAACTTGAGAAGAGGGCAAACATTCCTCAAGAGGTAAAACTGCATTTTAACTTTGCAAAAATTTCATTCATTCCTGAAAGCAGAACTAAAATCAAGTTATATTCAGTGACTTAGTAGTAAGTTGATGAATAACGTTACATGATGCGTTCAAGGAAGGGTTGTAAACAGCATTATGTAAGAGTATGTATTATCATAAATGATCAGTAACATTCGAAAGGTAGCGGTCATGGTATATTTTAAGCCACTAACGTTAAATTGCCTCCGATTTATAAAAAAACATAGATTCCTATTCCACAGTACAGTATTAACATCACAAATTTTTTTGTTTATTTATTATTCATTCATTCATTTAATACTTCATGTCCTCTTTTTGGTGATTCTGACGATCACTACCTACTGTCGTTTGACATCGTGTTGTCGGGTAGATATTTTCCGACGTTTCAGAGGAAACTGTGTTACCCATCATCAAAAGAGTTGAATCATTTACTTTGATAATAGTGGCGGCATTTCTTCTGAATCTTTATATCTATCAGGCAACATGGAGTGTAATGACATTTAATTGAATTGCTTAATTATTCATTACGTTATTCCTTATACGTTCATTTACGAAATAATTACTTGATATATTCATATCGTAGACTTATTAATTTAACCACTTATGTATGTACTTAGCTCATAGAATATTAAAAAAAACTAGAGAGGCACACAGACCTTAGGAGAAGGAAGAGAAGTCTCAGTGTAACACAGTAAGCCTAAGCGACTACTTTCTACTACGATATACCACTAAAGTAAAAATTCAGGAAAGAAAGACTTGGTGAATATTCGTCTGATAGGGCGTCATGTCCCAAATTTATTGTCTTCATCAGGACGGCTGAAACAAATGCATACCTCGTACCCAATGATTTACTCCTTGCCTATTTCATAACAACGTGTCAAAATCAGCGATTACGCGTGTTTAAATTAATTCTTCCATGCGCCGGGAAGAAGGGCTTTAAAATGTCTGATATGTCTATTGCCACAGAATGATCCTGGAAACTCTGAATAAAACCAATAACACTGCACCGACGGTTCAGACTACACTGTCATGTGCAATTATAATTCTAGGTACTACTTGCAGTGTTTGGATATGAGGAATAGGGGAAAGGAATTTGAAAACACGCTGTGATTTTACAACTGAGGAGTGTGTCACTGAACTCCTCTTCAGAAACTATGAAAAACTATAAAAATCCTCAGTTATTGAATTGCGAATGAAAAATTTAGTAAAGCAGGATTTTTTTAATAGTCCCGTTACAGGCCCGGTGTGACCCAGAGGGTGGGTAGAGGTATAGCTCTACTCTTCCATGACCGCGGCACTAGAAGGGGATGAGTGGTCAGCAGCACGCCCTGGCCGCATTTTACCCCCGGGAAAGACCCGGTACCCATTTTACAGGAGGCTGGGTGGGCCCCAGGGCCGGTCTGGAGGGGCGGAAAATCTCGTCCCCACCGGGATTCGATCCCGGGACCGTCCAGCCCGTAGTCAGTCGCTATACCGACTGAGCTACCCGGCCCACAGTAAAACAGGATTATGAAATGTTATGGAAGGAACGTTAAAGACTAAAGAGCAGTGTACCTGAGGCACCTGTAGCACTGATTCCAAAGTAATATTGCAATGTTTAACAATCAAAAGTCGGTCCTGAAATGCGAGTTAGACGATTACGCTAAACTATTCAACTGGATAAAATGATAACTTAATGAGTTAGTTATTAAGTCTGAGCAGGTTAACGTTTAAAAGTGTGAGATCGCCATTTGTAGCCATATAGTGTTCAGACAGTCAAAAAGAACACGTGGGCATAAGCACGATGCTACCAGTCAGGCTAGCCAAATGCCTGATCTGGGATCAAAACAGGTTACAAACTCATGCAAGGCAAATGGTGAGACATTCTTCGGTAACGGATCATTTAGTGTCCCTTAGAAAAAAAAAATCTGGGGAAGTAATGGAACACTGCCTGTTATAATTTGTTTAGGCAATATGCTTAAAAGCGCAGTCGGAGAAGTTGCCGCACGCTCCCGGCGAACAAGAGACAGTACTGCAGTACAGTCATGGTCACACTCATTACAAACGTAAAGTATGTGACATCTGTGTTTCTCGCAGAGACAAATCTGAAGACTACCGTCTTCTGGGGTGTGACACATTGTAGTCTGGCAAAAATTCATCGCTCCTTCATGTAAATATCATCTCTTCTTCTTCTTCTCTTTCTTTTTCTTTTTCTTGTTCTTTTTCTTCTTCTTCTCCTTCTTATTCTTTTTCTTCTTCTTCTCCTTCTCCTCTTCTTCTTCTGCTCCTTCTTCTTCTTCTCCTTCTTCTTCTCCTTCTCCTCCTTCTTCTTCTCTTTCTCCTTCTCCTTCTTCTTCTTCTCCTTCTTTTTCTCCTTCTTCTTCTCCTTCTTCTTCTTCTCCTTCTTCTTCTTCTCCTTCTCCTCCTTTTCCTTCCTCTCCTTCTTCTTCTCTTTCTTCTTCTCCTTCTTCTTCTCCTTCTTCCTCTTCTTCTTCTTCTCCTTCTTCTTCTTCTCCTTCTTCTTCTTCTTCTTCTTCAGTATTCTTGCAGAATGAGGCTGCAGGTCCCTCAGGAAATATTGTTAAGGTTACCTTTCGCACGACAATGGAAAATAAAATCACAATTAAAAATATTTAGTGCAGTACTAAAGGAATTAGTGCGAGCGAGGCCATAGTTTTATGAGTCCAGCATGCCACGAATATTATCAGGTTCCACTAAAATGTTTAAATGGGCTGATATCAAATGTGTAATTAAAAATTATGATATGTAGAAGTCAGCTTTAAAGACACTAATCTGTAATGGGCTTAACAAAGTGTTTTTCTGCTAGTGTACAGTCCGTAATGTCAATTATAAGCCACTGAAACTGTATAATGAAAACGCAGGCACGAATGCGTCACTGGAGATGGGATTGCGGAAATGGGAACGCAGTTTTCAGGTTAAGTTGGCTGCATACTGCGCAACCTGCTTCTTACATTTAACTCAATACGTCAAGCATAGCCTCATATATCGTGACGATAGTAGGTCAGAGGTTAAGGCTGTTGACTTTATATCAGCAGGTAGTTTGTGCAGGACATCGGGGTTAGAGCTGTAAAGTTCACACACAAGAACTCCTATACTTCAAGTTCCGTAACGATCAAAATAAAATCTTAGTCGTCGGTGGTGAAAGAGGGACTGCTTTTAGTGCACAATTTTGGCCACCGACTCCAACCACTGAAACGGAGAAAAGAAGTTCGTGGCTAAGTTGACGACGATGTAAAATCGGATTTGATGGGACGCGTGTCCAAAGCGTTGTACTGCTTCTTATTTCTTAACAAGATTTCGGTGTACAGAACGTGTTAAAGGCTTGGTCACCCGCGTTTCTTACCAAAACACAAAACATAAAGTTTCACAGATATGTTTAAAGATGATACCATTATACATAAGTTACTTACGGAGAGGTAAATATAACTTTGTGCTGGCGATTCAGTACCAGTCTACTGTGCACCAAAGAAGAGGTTAAAATAAAAACCTCAGAATTGTAAGGCACATTTCAGTAATTTACATAGCTTGTTAATTAATTGCTTCACATTGCAACACGTTACACTCTGTCGTATCATATTTGATTATACTACATTGCACTTATTAAACACGTGTTACATTACTTTAAACTGCGTTACATTACACCGCGTATATGATTTCACTGCATTACTTTATATTACCTTATTTTACACTGAATTAGGCCTACACTGCATTACACAGCGATTAGTTATATTGCATTGCACGAGTGTTAGGCGTCTACTTCCTTCAAAAACTACGAGTGCCTTCGTCGCTATTTCTAGGCCTCGTTTGGAGCGCAACTTGCTATAAGTGTACAACTTATACAGAACATTGTCGAATTGACAAAAAAATTACCATACATTTCTAAATAACGCCGAGGTTTAAGAATGCATGGAAACTTGTTTATACTCTTACACAATATAAACCAACAAAATGCAAGATTAATATTTTAATTTCTTACTTTTGATGTCAAAAATTAAAAATTAAAATATTAATTTAGAAAAGGTGCATTTTGTATCATTATTTTACAAAGAACGGTGCAAAGAAAATAAAATTACGTTTTCTCCTCTGAATACCCTCACATGTTTGTGGTTAGACATGGGGAATTTCCGCAACTAAAAACTTAGCAATTGAGAGGGTATTTAATAGACACACAAATAAAAAACACACATAAAATAATCCTATACCTGCTTGTAGTTGTAATACCGTAGTTCAAAGTTGTATTTCTTCTTAGCGAAAAACGTTCCTGGCCTACTTCCGGAAAATGATTACTTTATTGATCTCTTTCACAGTATACGGACCAAATAAAAAAAGTAAACTTCTTTAGAAATTTGAAAAAATTAACTTCGCATTCACATTAATGGAACTGACACAGATCGGTAAAGAATCTCTGAAATTTTCTTTCGATCTGTACATGCACTCCATAGAAACTGTATTGAATATTCCAATTGTTCCAAGATCTTTGCCAATATGACCCTTGTAACCATCACCGATTCAGTGATCCGCCGATACATTCAGGGATACCTGTTGTTGGCCGTAAGGGTACAAGAACGGCAACCTTCAAAAAGCCTCGTATAACGAAGCCACGCGATGTTAGTTCCAGGAACCAGTAGACGTGGGAGAGGAGTAACAAAATTCGTGTTCTTTATCGCCATGTTCCATCCACCGCAGCGGTAATATGCCTTTTTTGTGCACTTACACGTTCTTATGAAAGGGAGATGAAAGAACCGGAAACTTAATGAAATTGGGGCAAAAGCCTATTATATAATTCTACTGCATTTTCTCGACAGTCATTTCTAAACTTAATCTTTTCTTCGTTACACGTTTTTCGACGCCTTATTCTCGCGTCATTTTGAGTGAACTACGGCTCTCGTTTGGCAGACGGACGATAGTGAAAATAAGGCAAAGGATCAATTGCATATCCCAGTCAATTAACATATTCTAGATAAATGCTCCCATTCATTGATTTTTCTACTGAAACGAAGGAGCCACAAATTTTCTGACGTGAAACAGTACAAAACACTTCACTTTGAGAAGTTCCGTTCAAGCTCGAAGACTTCGTGACAATAATGAGAACCACAGACCCGAATGTTGTGACTGTTGACTTTGGCGCGCAAATAAATTGTGGTCTCGTCACTGCAAACAAGTCGTGTTGCCACACCAGCCTCTTCCAGTTTCTCGTGATAGTTGCGAGAGAAGTTGTGCCGTTTGCGTTTGCCTTTCGGTTTTGAACACTGCACTTACTTTCACTTATCTTTCGGAATTAAACGCTTATATATAGCAGGCCAGACTGCTGTGTAAGGCAAATTCAACTCACTCCTACTTTACTAATTTGACCGTCGTGGGTTGCACTTAAGGGCTTCTCTTACACGTAGCACTGTTTCATCAGAGACGTGTGGGCGACCTGGATTCTTACTGTAGACCCAAATTGTGTTTTCAAATTGCATACACCAAGTTCTGTAGCATCTACTACCCTCACGTTGAACTCTAGTAACTATATGTTTGTTCGCAAAATAGATAATGAAGTGGGAAGCTGGAAATCAGTAAGGATAGCTGTATAACATGCAGTCTCTTTGTTTGGCTGTGTCTACAAGAAACCGAACGGTTACTTCTTTGTCGCCTTCATTTTATCCCAGTCAAATGGACAAAGTTAGTTCTAGGCGGTATTCTTGTAGTCTGTCCATGGTGGATATAGTCCGAAACGTTCGTTTATACCGTGTGCCTTTAGATTAGGTAATACTGCGATGCGTTCGTCGGTGCTTCTCCTTCTTACGGTGGGATAGCCGTTTCACCAGAATGTTTACGGGTTTGCTTTCTCGTTCAGTTGCATTCATACAAAGTTTATACCGTTTATTTCTCTTGTCATACTCTCCCTTGTGCAAGTTACGTGCTTCGTGCTTAACTTCGCCTTTAGTGTTAGAGAAGATCTATGAGATTCACACGAAACTTGGAGCGTAACAGATTTGTTTGCAACATATCCTCATTTCTTGAAAAACTCTAATTACCGACTTTACCCTGTCGAATAAAGCAGCATCGTTAATAATTAGAGAAACTGTTTGCAGCTGGTGGACTCTGTAAGCCCGAAGGCAGATGAAGACCTCTTGGAAATCATGGTGCGCATAGCGGAGAATCCTTCAGAATGGCAACAAATTCACCACATTCTGCGTAAGTATATGATTTCGTCACAAGAAAAGTAAAAAAAAAAATTGTAGTATAATAATCTAATTTTTCATGTTGCTTTGTGTTGCTGATGTGTGTCCTTCAGATTGGGACGTCCGGTTATGTATGATTTAGAATGTCCAGGGATAAACATTTCTGTGTTTATTAACAACTTGTCTACTTTAAAATTCCTTAGAGGCGATGGTCAGTTTCGGCTTCCTTGAATTATGTACTTCTTCAGCTTATCAAGCATTACTGTAAAAGCCGCTCAACACCAAAAGTTTAAACACTAAAACCCAAATATCTTATGATGGCATCGTGACGAATCAGAATCAGAGAAGAAAGAATCTAAAAACAGACATTATTATACAGTTTGCAGAAGCATAACTAATATTATCATTTCCACCAAATATGAACTTGTTATCAGGGACGAATTTTTGTGCTACAACTTATGTGGTAGGTGAGAAACTCATCCAGCTCAGGTTTTGTTATGACATAGTAGTGGTAGCCTGGTTGCTGAAGTAAAATTGCTGCTATATAACGATGCATATTACAACCACGATAAATTTCGTATGAGGAGAGCAGGAAGTACCCATTCAGCAGAATGGGTTAGTGTGTGCCCGCACCACTAATTACTAGACAGAAGTTACGGCCCTCTCACAGGCTAGGTAACCACTGGAATTATTCGAAATATAGCAGGGTAATAAGTAACATAAATGAATTTCTGAATTAGCTTATTATTTCCAGTATTGTAGTACTCTGTCTGCTGTAACAGTACGTAGACTTTAACGTTTCGGAAGAATAAACTACCTTCATCCCCAGATAATATTTCTCATTAGTGTCGATATCCACACACCACTGTGCACGCCATCACAACATAAAACACCAGAACATGAATATTCACAGCCTTCGAAATATCGAATGTTAAATATGTATATTAAAGTCAACCCCCGACATAGCGCGACACTCACTTAGCATCCATGAAAGACAGAAGAGAAATTCCTTATAATTTTTACCTTTTACACTCTCTATATAGGGTCACATTACCACACCGCCATTCGCCGAAGACTTAGTGACAAGAACGTGCTTGTAAGCGTTAAATAATATTCGGCATAGTGCCATGTTGGAATAAATTTAAGGAATGCGGTTAGTGTGATTCGGGATATCTGACTGGAGAATCGACATGGGTCAGTGACTACTACCTGTTAAAAAATATTTATCGTCTAAGCACTACAGAAATATCTCTACAAATGTTCTAACAACCGTATTATTTGAAACCGGTGTTTTTTATTACTCGCTATACGTTCCGACCTTATAACTCCGGCTTTCTTTTTTCTCGCCCCGAAGAGTTTCAAGTTTTCAGTCCTAGACTGTTAGAAGAAAGACTTGAGAATTTAAGAAAAACAGATTCTTTGTTTTAACAGATAGTTATGGCCTCTTCGATTAAAATATGCAGCAGACTGCAAAAAATGTATCTTTTTTTATAATAAAAAGTTTTGTTGCATGAATTATTCTTTGATATATTACGTGCGGAAATACAGAGTATAACTAAGCGATAACGCGACTATTAAGTCACACTCAGATAACTTAATATTACAGTACAGTTCTTAATTGCATTACCCTAACTATGTTTCACTGGTGAAATGTGGGGAATGGAGTAGGATTCATGTTTAAAGCAAAAGGTCTGTGCTGAAGCAGACCAAATTACTGCAGCTTTTCAGTAGAATATAGTCAAGCATTTTTCCACATTATGGGACCAACATTTCGGTCTGAGCTGTGTTGCTGATCTACTATGTGACAAGAATTATTGCAAAAAATCAAGCTAGCTAGCTAGTGCCAACATGACAGGTTGAAAGATACCAACATGAGAAACTGGAGAAAGTATCAACAATATGGACGGAGCAGTTAAATACTAGCAAGAAAGGCAATGTACGTATAATGTGACGTTGAGGCGCGTTAGTACAACCATTGTTGCTGTAGAAAAGCAATAAGTATTACATTTTCTTAATGTGTGTTTGTAGCCTTAGTTATCTAACACGCAAAGCGCATGCGCCGTATTATATCGACGTCAGTGACCTGTATTGTTCTACCATGTTTTGCGACATTATCTCATAAACGTCACGATTTTCGAAAAAAAAATTGAATATAAAATATGTGTTTTGTCTTTGAACTTATGTCTGAAACATTCTAAGAAGAGTTGAGCGAGATATGACGAGAAATGTATACGGGCCCTCATGTAAATTACCCGTTATTCTTGTAAGATTTTAATTGAAGCTTCGGTTTTCTAGAAAGATTTTCGAAAAATCCTGAAATATCAAATTTCATGAAAGTCCGTTCAGTGGGAGCCGATTTGTTCCATGCGGACAGACAGACACTACGAATCTATAGTCGCTTTTTCGTAATTTTGCGAAAGAGCCTAAAAATGGTACAGAAACGGATGAGGTTATTAATAAAGAGCGAATATGATTTGCAAGTATTGCACAGTACTACTATAAGAAATGTTTGGCTGAAGTGTTCTTAATTTGTAATTAACATCGTTTTACCGTTTTAAGTAAATCGAATTATTTTAATGAGTGACAATATTTCGATATACGGCTACTTTCGACATAGCGACACAAATTGCGGTGAGCAAACGGCAGCGCTCTATCGGGGGTTCACTTTATTTTTAATATTACTTCGCGATTACTTCATCTCGCTCTAAAAAACCAGGAAGCAAAATTTACGTTTTTAGTCTAAAAATGTGTCTGAATCGAATTTAGGGATGATTCACTCAAATAGGATAAACGCATCCCCACTTACTTAATTAACTCACCGACGCGCCCCTTCTGTTCCGATGCCTTCTTCCGCATCTGCTCAAGCCACCTTCATTTCCTCCTACTTGGACCTTCTTTTGCGGTTTGTCGATAACCTCCATATTTAATGGCGACAGCTCACGATAAATGTTAGTTTTATATTTCGCAGTTAGGAGTTCGATCTTCCCGAACAATAACTCACTAAGCTAACCGTGCTTCTTACTTAATTCGTTTACAACGTAACGTAACGTACCTGAAATATTAATTTTTGTTCCTTACTACTCTCAAAACATACGTCAACTGTCCAACAGTTTAAATTTGTGTAGGATCCGTTACTCACAAAACAAAATGTCTAAAAATAAACTTCGAAAGAGATGTATATCGAAAAACTTCTCCGATTTCGAGAATACAGAGTTAAAGCCCAAAAATGAGAATAATAACTAGTATCATACATTAATATGTTCCATATCGGTACAGGAAATGAATATTTGCACTTATGTAATGAATCAACAAATGAACAATGGTAAAATATGCCTTAACATACATTATTAATCGCTTTCATGCTTCAGTCAATTTAGCGACCATCGACAAGGTGCTTTACAAGAATACTGACAGCACACAAACAAATTCTGATACAATACAAACAAATCGGCAATTTGTTTATATATTATCAGAATTCTTGTTAAGTACCCTGACGATGGTCGCAAAAGCGACCAAAACACGGAAGTGATTAATAATGTATGTTAAAGCATATTTTACCAATGTGCATTTTTTGGTCCACTAGGTATGTGAAAAGCATGTAGTAGGTTTAAGACGGAAATACAAAATGCAGTCGAATTAGAAGAAACACAGATAAATATGTACCAATTTTATTCATAAGATTTTTTTTCTTTACGGTAGAACATTCAATTTGTGTTACTAAATGCAAACGAATGTTGTGTTGACTGACTGCAATATCCTGTTGCATTTCTTTCCTTCTTTCTGTCTTGGAATTTATCCGAGAAGTAAATTTAACCTAAGAGATAAACGCTTATTCTGTCAAAACAATATTCGCAGATTACACTGAATACTAGATGCAATCAAATAAAGGAAGCGAAGAAAGAAAGCCAAAATTTATTTTCTTACCGGTAACACAACAACATACATTAGCAGCACAAATTTCGAACTTCTGATCTGAGCCAAAAGTACAAAACTTCACAGGCTTATTGTGTATAATCATATCTACATTTCATTATCCGAATTAAACCGTATCGTGTCTGAAATGTACAAATATAGGGTTTTCTTGTGATTTCGTGTGCGCCGGTTTCAAGATACTTGACTCTATGAGGAGTTAACAAGCCTACACATTAAATATGATTTTGTTGGACACTGCATTAGACACAGAACTAGGAGGTGAAACAGTGAAATGGGACAGATAAAGTAAAGGGCGTGGCAACAGCCAGTTTCAAGTCATTTTAAATGCTGTCAGTTGCTTTCCCTTCTCTTTATAATTCTGTCCATGAAGGAATGCTGTGAGCCGTCCGCCGTTTTAACCTAGTGCCACAACTCTATATCCTAACTTCTTTGTAGCACAGTGGTTCTGCGTGTGCGTTTATAATATAAATATCGTATTTTAATGTAGGCACAGTATTCAATCTACATGCATTAAAATTTCTCCATGAAAGTCGTCGGAAAAATTTCCCGTGTTGGGTAGGGAACACAAGCTTGCGGGTGTGCTTTGAGGTAATCCTCGTGATCACGTAAGATCTTGGCACAGGCATTTATAACCAGGAAAATGTAAATATGGAACGTTTAATAGAAACCCATCTAAGGGTTATAAGAGCACATTGACAAGTTGCGTCTTTCAGTTTCGAGAATACTTTCCATCAACACACCGTCAAATCGTTACGTGAATGTGTTTAAACATCCCTGTAACGCTCCCCGCACAGACTTTCTGATCCTGTACCTCAAAAGAAAGAACTCATAAGATACAAATTCTGGAAGTGTAATTCCTCTTAAGGTTACCTAAAACCGACAGACCCACCGTCGTGAATCAATTTTATAATATGAAGTTGGAGAAACCCCCATATTGGCATTTTATGTTTTTATATCATTATTAACAAAATGGCTATAAGTCGTAAATCCGAGGAAGTAAAACAATCTACATACATTGATTCAGAATCTCAAGTTTTGTTTCAAGACCGTTCTCAAAACTTTGTTCACATATATTTGCAAAAATGAAAAATATCAGCACGGTAAACTAGCAAAATGTTGTTTCTGGGACGACAGATTGTATCTCACGATTGATGGAGCTGAGTCAACTTTAAATCCATTGCTCCCTGTCACGGACATGACGTGCCCATACACATATATCCCTTCAGAACATTTTACACAAGGGCCTCCGCGGCCCTTCGAACATGTTGGTGTGAAAGAAACGTTCTGAATTCGATTTTGGTGTGTTCCGCGTTTAATTGTGACCTCTTCTGCTACTGTCACAACTAATATTTTAGTCGTTTCTTTCATGCTCATAAGTAAATTCTGAGTAGTGCCTTGAAACAGGACACAATGTTTGGATTGTTCCATATTCCGTGCTTTAATTAGATGCATAATGTATATTAACGACCAAGAAATGCACTTTAATTTTACTTATGTAATTTTATTGTAATATCTTCACCAGTAATGCGGCCACCTTCAGGATGGTTTCTTTGATACAAGAATACAATTGTAATTAAGTGTGTCACTCCACTATATTAAATACTATATAATTTTCAGTAAAATTTACCGTTGAATAATAAAATAAAATACGGATGATTATTAAATTTCGGAAGTTAAAATTATTTAGAGTGTGTGGAGCGATGTATACAGCACATTTATGTGGTGAGTTATAATCCAGAGAGCTGGGCGATGTGTTGTCTGGAATGTGCACTACTCCACATTTTATTGTATTATTCAACAGTAAATTCTAACCAGAAATTATATGTCTTTTAATATTGTGGAGTGATTCTGACATATTTAACTACAATTGTATTCTTGTGTCAAAGAAATCACCCTGAAGAAGAGCGGATTGCGGGCCGAAACATCCTAGTGATGATATTACAGTAACAGGATATAAATAAAATAAAAGTGTATTTGTTTGTCATTAATACACATTACGCATGACACAATACCTTAAAGCATTCACCTAATCAACATTCGAGTTCTTACCACGCCATTTGACGTTACTGAAGTTAAGTAGAATCGCGCATTACGTTATCCGCATACATTGCAACTCACTGACGAGGAAACCCGCGGAAAATCTGACTCTTCCTTATGAAATGATTAATTTCCAAGATTTACGGAAGATTAATCAATTACTGCCGTCTCACAACAATCACCATAACGAATCTGAGTGAGAAAGAGTAATGACTAACTTACAGTTCGCTACTTATTGTTTAGTACCTATACAACAGCGCTAAGGCAGGGACGAGAAAGTTTGGTACTGAAGCAGTTCCCTCAACTACTGCAGAAACTATATTTTATATATATATATATATATATATATATATATATATATATACACGTCGCAGAACCGTCAGCTGCATAAAATGTACAACGTAAAATAATTGTAAAAAGAAGTTGGGGAAAGTATGGAAGGAAACACAGTGGTATGTTCTGTTAAATATTCCGTGAGAATTAACACAGGCAACTACTACTGTTAATCTTTGATTTAGAACGGCTTATGCTGTAGAAATCTCCCCCGTTTCGAAATGATGAGCATACTCTTCTCTCTGTTCTGCAGGCCTTCGTCTGATGAATTTCTGTAGGCTGGTGCTGAGCAATGTAGAATCGTTGAATACTTAAAGCTAACGCTATAAAACGGGTAAGATTAAGATACATATATAAAACTATAATTTTGCCTGTTGTTTTGTATGGGTGTGAAACTTGGTCGTTGACACTGCGGGAGGCAAGGAAGCTGAGGGTGTTTGAGAACATGGTGTTGAGGAGAATATTTGGACCTAGGAGTGACGAGGTAACGGGGGAATGGAGGAGACTGCATAACGAGAAGGTAAATGATCTGTACTCCTCACCCAATATTGTGCGGGTGATAAAATCGAGAAGAATGAGATGGGCTGGGCATGTGGCGCGTATGGGTGAGGAGAGGGGGTGTATAGGGTCTTGGTGGGGAAACC
>Ga0123354_10001997_pt1 | contig 26174 bp, 20 predicted proteins | sample TergutLab28metaG_2_FD_97872 | JGI IMG/M metagenome (GOLD analysis project Ga0123354, IMG submission 97872) | Labiotermes labralis P4 segment gut microbial communities from Petit-Saut dam, French Guiana - Lab288 P4 | ecosystem: Host-associated > Arthropoda: Insects > Digestive system > Gut ...
GGTGGAATAGTGGGATTATTATCATTAAGAAAATCCTGACTGACCCAAGTCATCTGATAATTCCGAAATGTATTCTGATGATGACTCTGACAGTCTTGATTTGAGTATCAGATCAGCATCATAAATGCTGTCATTCACAATTTTAACAATATTAGTGCTACTTTAATCGTTCTTCTGTGATAACTATATCTTGGTAGAACCTACAGACACAAACTCATGCAAAACTGTGCACCAGAGATCAGCTGTGACCTCACACAAATGCCACACCTCAGATGTGATCAACTTCATCATCAAATAGACTAAACAGAAGTGCATAATAAATGTACAAATAGAGAAAAGGAAAATAAACTAATAAGAAAATATGAGGCATGTAATGCCTCACAATCTAAATGAACCTTCAAAGCCACTTATAATAATTGGTGATGTGGTTACTCATAGTCATATACGTGTGATAACCGAGCCGTACTAAATTGACCTGTGTCAACACATGCAGCACTAAACCCTCTCCAACAAACCAACTTACATTCCTTTGGCAATGAATGTGTTAGTAATTCAGTATCAAAGAGCTAAAACATTCAAAACTGACTGAGCAATGGCAGCATAACTGTGCCTAGTGGATCACAAAAGATGTAAAAACATAAGCACAATCTACTTCATTTACCTTTCCAGCATTCACTTTGAAGGTATGAATGTCACACAACCACAGTGAACACATCAAAATCTTATACATTTAAAGTTAGTTTCTGTTTTACAGTTCTGCTGATACATACCTGTCCTAGCAAAGTTTCCCATTGCAAGAACACCAGTTATCTGCAAATCTTCATCACTTGAACTTAACCAGGCAACCATTTGCTGAAAAACTTTACCCTTTCCTTCTGCATACAAAGTATTCATACTGGCATCTGAAATAACAAATGTGTCTCTTAGTTTATTTAATGACATATAATTCACTGGATCTCTGATATAACTTTGTGGAGAGGACAATTCTATATAAAAAAGTAGGAAGAATGTATCAGGATGTAGTCATGGCCTATCTTAAGGCACAATCCTAGCATTTGCCTAGAAGGCCTGATGACAACAATGAAACATATCAGAATATCTGCCTCACGTTCAAGTAGAGAAAGAACAGAATAAAAATAGGGAATGCTAACCACTCAAATGTTATGTTTGATCTCCTTGAATTCAAACAAAACTAATTCTGAAGTAACATATCTGTGGAACTGGGATTATCCTTATGAAGATACTAACACAGCATTAACCTGGCAACACTGGGGAAGCCTGAGGAAAACTCAATTAGGACACCAGACCTTCAAGCCAAGACTCAAACTCAGGCCCTCCTGCATAAAGAGTGGTACCCACTGTACCATTACTTCTGATCCAAGAAAGTAAGTAATTAAACAACTCTAAAGGACAGGTACTTCTTTTGATAAAAACTGTCTAGTAAAATTAAACAAAATTTATTGTTAAGCTTTCACCCTTGAATCAAGATACATCACATAACTCTCAGTCTTTCACAAAGACTTGCATGTTATCTTGTATTATCTTCTGGCTTTTGTACAAGGCTGGTTTGTTGATAGTTTGGAGAGTCTTGGTGCCTTCGACCTCAGTACAAAGAGGTTATGCCTAGATACAGACAGTTTCAGGCCACAAAGCGGGAACTGTACATGGTGTGTGGTGGAAATGGTGGGGGGGAAGGGGTTTCAAAACTAAATTCCCATTTTGTTGTAGTCAGAAAGTACAATTACCAGTATCAGTAACCTGTTCAGCTATTCAGCCTTGAAGAAAGACAAAAGTCAGTTCTTTGAAACATTTGCAAAACAGTTCACCACAACATGGTGTTATCATCCAAAAAGGGAAACAAAATAAGTTGCATCATATAAAGATTTTACTTACCGCCTGTAAGAATAAGGACAATAAGATCGCAGGCCATCTTCATGAGGTTTCTTGTTTCATCATCATCTGCCAAAGACTTATGTTTCTCTAACAGCTGAACCAACAACTCACATAAGCCCGCATGTGCTAGGTGATTTTTAACATTTTCTGCAATGCAAGGAAGGAATACATTTAGTTTACTATAGAAAAATTAAACAATGTACAAATAAACAAGCAGAAGTGAAGACTTGAATGAGAGAGATGTGAGCAGATTAAAGTAAGCAGAAATCTCGCATCTGTTAGAGACAGATACGAGGTCTCGTGCTCACTTTAACCCCTCCCTACCCCATATAAACAGCCCATGTATGTTTTGTATAACTGCTTAATAAGTATTTCATGTACAACCTGAAGATGGCCATTATCAAGCGCCGAAACGTGTAGTTGTACCTTAGGTAGAAAATACTTTATATTCTACCAATAAATATAGTTGTGTCAGACCAGTATACACACTGTACATTAGTTATTTCATAGAACACAATGGGGATGACGAACCTCATAATTAAGCAGAAATGACAATGAAGATTCAAGTCTTCTGAGATGTTATACTGCGTCAATTGGTAAATAGTCACTGGTGTTTGGAAGGAATGTAGTGCCTTCATCTTCAGGGTGAAGCAGTCTGAAATTCACTCTTCCTGGATTACTTGACCCTGAAGATGAAGGCACTACAGTTCTCTGCAATGTTGGAAAGCATTTAGCAGTTAACATGGCATAACTTACCAGAAGATTTGAATCTTCAAAAATACTGCTGTGAGCACCTCAACTCTCATACAGGTGGAGCATCTACTGAGTACAGACAAATGAACAAGTGACATAGTGCCAAAATGAGGACATTAAAGATATAGTGGAATGAATATGTTTTGCATGCATTTCAGTGAGAACATCAAGAAATTAAAATGACACATAACTGGTAGCTGAAATGATGTAGCAGTAGGAGAAGAGACATGGAAAGTGTGCCCAGTGCCAGATACAAGAGGAATATTCGAGGAAAGATGGAAAACAAATAAGGATGATTTGTTATAAGATCACCCACCCTGATGAACAAGTAGGTAAATTGATACTTAACAGCACAACCACAAAATATATCCAATGTTTCAGACTGTTATGCTGCCACAGCCATGAAACATAACTGAATGAAACACAAATTAAAACGATAACAGATATTTAAAATTTGCATTAGCAAATTTCCACACATGCACCTCTTGTAACATGGCAGATAATGAGAAAATATTTGCTTGTCCAAACACCTTTCTTTCTTGCTTAGCATACCACAACTAGAAACATTTACATTCACATGCTGAATCCTCATTTTTCTGTAAATGGAAAAAGATGCAGTTGACAAAACATTGTTCAAGTTGGCCTATGTAAAAAGCCCCACAGCTTGTGGGATGGATAGAGGAGGCACTACCTCACAGCCTCTGAGGTTCCAGAATGTAATGCTTCCATAATTCCTTTTCTGGCAATATGTTAAAAGTGCAGTTTATACATCCACTGAACATGAAGATAATACTGAAACATTAAAACACTGGATTACCAGAACTACTGCAACCATAACACTAGATATGATCAAACATGTCTGGGCCTGAATATCTGACACATTACAAGAGATCCACATGTGGAACTTCACTAACCCGCAGCCTAAGCGTGTACATACATTCTGTTTTGAGTTTCATTAAATTGTGAATTACGATTATAAATAGATAACATTTTGAGGCATCAGACTTTTTGTGGACATTGTATCACACTGTTACATGCACAGTCTACTGAACTGTAAAGGCACAGAGTAAAGAAAAAGAGTAACATCAAATCACTGTCCTCCAGTCCATAGCCAGTCATCTGAACCACTGAGTTATCCAGGTGTATCATAGTGTTACTATATTTAACTGCAACATACATTTAAACACTTCAGTTCAAAATGATATCTTCTTTGTACCTTTAAATCTACAACTGAAGAGCAAAGAGAATTACCATTTTCGGCTTGTCCATGCAAGAGCTCTAGACACATCTCAATAACTTCAGGGGATGAAGATGCACCTAATACTTTGACTATTACCTGACACAATTTCTCATCCAACAGGGAATCACAAGATGGCACTAGAAAGATGGAAGTACTGTAATTAATCATATATGCAGAAGAACAAACAGTGAAAACCAACTCTTAATCACACACATGCAGGTACTTTAAATATAAGACTAATGTGTGTGCATGTGTGTGTACAGGTACACACTCAGATATAGAAGCAAGTCAATTTCTACGACTAATTGTGCCCCCACCACAAAATTAAGATATTCTTCACTGACATTTCAACCCTTGAAGATGAGACCACCATGTCTCAAGATGTCAGGAATCAATTAACCTGTGAGGCAGTGTCACATCCCAGAAGAATATAAATCCAAATTACACTACTGCAAAAGCCTAAAATATCACAATTTAAAGTCCAAACAGAAAAAGGGTAAATCTAATACCTACAGGCTAGAATGTAAAAAGTCTGACAGTAAAATCTAGGGCCAAACTACTCAGTTATTTACAAAGTGATAGAATGTAAGAATTTGTAAAATATATGTGTCAATGAGGTCCTTAAAACATGAAAGTAAAGTAATATATGGAGATACTGTGCTTCAACAAGAATATAATAAAATGCTTAATCTTTTAAATAGCATTAAAATATCAGTTATATAGACTTCGGAAACACTATATTGTTAACAAATGACAAAACACTATACTACAACAATACTCTCCTGAGTGTGAGTATACAAGCATGAGATAAGACAACATAAATAAGAGGTGCACAAATATCAGTGACTACAGCTTGGTCAAATGTCAGTTCTCCACCGACACTGGCCTTGGCAGCTGCACCAATAGACTCACTGCTGGGCAGGCCCTTATGATTCAACATCCTACAATAGATAAACAACTTTCCTGCCATAAGGAGGTAAGACACTTTGTAGAAAATCTCAGTACAAACTGGATGGTCTAGAGTGTGCATGTGCAGGATGACACTCCAAGGCACATAAGAAGTCCACACACACACACATAAGGTGACATAGCCAAGTTAGCTCCTGACCAAACAGAAGAGCTCAAAATACAAGACAAAGTTTGGCAGCAGGAAGGCTGTAAGAAACAACATGTCCTTCACATTTGAAAGCACAGGAAGTTGAATGTTGGACAAATGACCCTTCATTATGCAATACATATGTCATACACGTAAAAGGAGTTCCACAAAATGCAGGCAATAGTCACGAGCAGATGTGACACCAGTTGCCTCTTGAGGCTCTTCTGTGCTTGAATAATTTCATGAGAGATATTCAAGGTAGAATACAGCTACCCAGTTTGACACAACACTTTGTACCTAAGTTCCATGTGTCACAAACAAAGAGTTTCGGAACCAATGGGTTATATTACCACCTTACCTGCATCAGTGAGCAGTCCAAGAATCAACAGCACATGTGTAGATGCTTCTTCCCCATCAGGGACTATTCCATCAAGTTCCAAAATACTGCACAACAATTTGGATACACCCAGCTTTATTGCCTATTTAAAAGCAAATTCAAATCAGTCTCTTTAAGAATAATGAAGCTACAACAAATTTAAAAGTAATTACGATGAAAATAATGGTGAAATTAATGTTATGGTAAATAATAACTATTGATGCTGTACAATTATAATACATTTGGATCATTATTCATGCCAGTTCACAGACTTTGAACATACACTGGTAGAATGGAAGCCTCATTTTTCAGGTAAGTAGCAAGACTATTCATCTCAGTATATCAGTATCATAGACAGGTACAGTACCACCAGCTCCACTGAGTGCAGGACAGGCATTCTCACAGCTACCAACTGGAGGTTAATATTTGTTTACATGTGTGAATGAGTCAGTGCTTTTTATTATATGATTCATGTATTAAACAAAACATGGGAAATTAAAATTGATGAAGCAGCATATTTACATGTAGAATTTTTCCTAATACATAATCTGAACAAAGGAGGCTTCGATATAATGACACAAAACTGAACATGCTCTGTACAGGTATTTTCCTGAAAACTGAAGACTGTGAAACAGGGCCACCTTATATTCAGGTAGACACGAAAACTTCAGAAAGTTCATGGAACAAGCAATGCAATCCATCCCAATGAAAAAGAGAAACAGAAAACATACTCCATCAATAAAGTATGGTTCAACAGACACTTCATGATGAAACTAAGATACAGAGACTACTTTGCTTATGAAATGAATCATCAACCAGCATTAGTTTCAGAACTGGTCTTCTCCCAACACTAGTTCCAAAACCAGACCATCTACCAGAATCAGTTCTGAGAGTGAACCATCTACCTCATCAGTTTTAAAACCAGTCATCCTCCTGCATTCATTGAAAAATTGGCCATCTACCAGTATCAGTTGCAAATCCAGATATCTTCCAGTATGAGTTGCAGAACTAGCCAAATCAAAATTATTTTTTTCATGTACATGTCAAATTACATTTTTACTATTCCTGAAAATTTATAGTCAGAGAGATTAATGCGGATTATGTACTGCACATTTTCTTGCTGTCCTATAAAATGTCATCTTTCACAAGATGCTGGATTTGTAACTTGCATGTCAACAATATTTGAAAGAGGAAAGTGTAGTTACTTAATACATTTTTACCGAAACCACAAACGCAAAAGATATTAGGAATGGATAGGAAAATAATGTTAAAATTTACCTCAGACAGGATGTGAGGGTCTGAACTAGATACAGGTAGCTCAAAAGAGGGTCCTCTAATAAGAAAAAGTAATGTACTTTTAGATTCCATACAGACAAGGCATTTCATCATGTGACCAAGCATCAGAAACCTGTATCATGGAGGGTGGTGCAAAGCAGATTGCAAAAAAAAAAAGTTTTCGGAATTATTTGTTACAAAAATGTTACATGTATAGCAAGAAGGTGTGCATATGTCTATGCACCCTGCTACATTAGGATTGCATGTGAGTGCTCCACATTTCTGCCTTTGTATCTAGTCACCCTTATTTAAGTTTTCTTACCTTTTGTTGAATATCCTCCTGTCCAATCAGTAAATTTAAAAGAAATCCAGCTGCAACATTCCGAAGGGTTCTGCCGCCTTCACCAGTTTCACTGATTGACCGTTCCAAGACATCCAACAAAACTGGCAAGCCCTCCGCATCAAGAACAAATTTCCTGCCTTTGTCTGAAAATATGCGATGCAGTAACAAACTTTCATGATACAGTAACGCAGAACACATAAAAATGTATATGTGTCAAGTACGAACGAGTGCCTACTTTCTCAGCACCATTCATCTTGAATCTAAAATGGTCCTTGCATTAATATTTACAAACTATTTCCTAAAAATATGACAAACAAATTTACTGAATTATATAAATATATATTTTATTACATGATGTGGCTTGTCATCTGTACTGTGACACAAATAGCCCCTGTAGACATGCTTCATTTTTAGTGTAGTATTCGATGGTGAAATCTAAAAGATGATGCCCTTGCATTAAATCTGTTGAATTCTAGTAAATAAGAAATAATACTCATAAGGCCTCACCACTGTTTAAGCATTATCATCACTCATGAACTCTACTGAACACGTCAACATATGCCACAAACACGCTGCTTCACAATATTTAACCATTTTATTGCCATCTTCTAGGAACAGGAAATACTAGAAATATTATGCTGACACTGCATGCCCTGAAGTAATAATCTTTACTAACAGCCAAGCTGTTCTTACAACCTTGTAGGGCACATATCACTTTAAAACCTTTACATATGACTTCATTTCCAATGCATGAAAACCTAAGATTTTGTGGATTCATAAATACCAAACATAAATGATATGATGTGGGATGTGCAGTTCTCACAGTTGTGTGATTGAGCATTCAGGTCTTCTGGGATGTGACACTGTGCCAATTGGTGTTTCCTGACATTTCTTTGAAACAGGAAAATCTCACCCAACAAAACAGCATCACACCAGAGAAGACCTGAATTTACTATTTCTTTGTTACCTTGAACTGAATTCTCAATATGACCAAAATTTACTTTTATATATATGTGTGTATGGGGGCACACTGCGCTAAAAGCTGGAAAGCCACAGGCTCTACTCCGCATGGTGTCATTGGAAATTTTCATTGACATTATCCTTCCAGCCACACTATGGCCTTGGGGTTGACTCAGCTTCTAATAGAAATAAGTACCAGGAATATTTCCTGGGGGGTAAAGGTGGCTGGTGCTTGTGGTTGACAACCTTACCACCTTCATGTTCTGACTGTCTTGAAATCTGGGAGCCTCAAACTCCTTGAACCCTCAGAGCCTGTCCAGGCCTGTACAGGGATTGCTTTACTTTTTACATGTGTGTGTGTGTGTGTGTGTGAGTGTATATATGGTGTTTATGTAACACTGCCATCAACAGCTCAGATTGTACAGCATTGAATGTTATGATTTTTGTGAATGAAGAATTGCACAGGACATGGAAGAAGCAGTTGTGGCCTAAACGAGGCACAATTTTCAAATCTATATGGACAGAATGCATAAACTATGAAAAACTACAATCAGGACATCAGGTTTCTCAGTCACTCTGAAAACCTGAGGCCTCCCTGCTACAAAGGAGGAGTGTTACAGATCCAACTGCAACATCTGGTAACTTCCAAATGTTTGTTTCACAAGTTCATTTACCAACCCTATCAATTTTTGAAAATTATGGCACATGATTTATACCTGATAAATCATCCCATGTTGGGTGGTGGGCAGCTTACATTAAAGAAGATTTTTAAGGATAAAAATTCAAACATTTTTGTAATAACACACAAATGCTGGTCTTTTATTGTGTTTATGCCTATCAAACACAAAATATATTCTTACACCCTTAAATGAAAAGCAGAGCTCAACAAAAGTTAAGCACATGAATATTAATTTAATAAATACCTAACTGCACAAACACACACTGAATGTATCTGTACAGATACATAACAAATGAGGTACATACTTTTAAAAGTAGTTCATGTATCTGAAATGATGCACAAGTAACGGTAAAGGTGTACAGTATACAGTTGCAATGCACTGTTTTAGACTACTGAAGATGGCTATTACAACCAAACCATTTTCAGTTTAAAACATAAAACAGCATGTAAAAGTGTGATGAAACTCTGTTACTAACATTCTAATTAACATCTTAGGAGATTACCATTATCATAACATATATTCCCCAAGGCTCTACAGTTTTGGGTCAGTATGTGTAAATCCTGCTCCTTAGTCTTCAGTAATTCAACAAGAATCTTGAGAACTGCTGGATTTCCATACTTCTCGCGTCCAGTTTCTGACTTTGCTAACTCTGCCACCACTTGTGCTGCTTTTGCTACAATGTCCTTAGATTCCCACTGCAACAAGGCTTCCAGATGTGTCACAAGGGAACTGCAGTCTCCATAGTCTGATAAAAAGATTCAGAACATCATATTTTGAATTTACCGAAAACAAAAAAAAAATCATTTTTTATCCATGAAAAACAATGACAAAATATATATGGTGGGCACAATGAGTCTAAAACCAGAGTGGGCAATTAATTTAACTTGGGGCATGGATCAGGAAAGAAAAAATGTAATTAAAAAATTGGGCAATTCATAATACAACTGCACCAATTTATACACATAACAATAGACACAAAAATAATGATGTATATAATTAAGCCACACAAAATATCCTAAATTCAGATTCATGCTCTTGCAGTGTTACAATATATTAAACTGAATGTGGAGTATGCCACACTCAGCTTTGGTACATGTTCCCAGTTGTAAGAACACTAAACTAAAATAAGCAATCCATGTGCAGAGGATCCTAAATCTTGGATTCACATCTACATGTTGCTACTTGCACTTATGTTTAGTTGTCTCTCTGATTACATTCTTTCTTTATACCATGTATGAGAAAGCACAAAATGAATAAAATTCACTAATAGTGGCTGGGCCGAATTTTGTGAGAGACCAATTCTGGTCAGTATTTCTACCACCCCTGCTTTAAATGTAAAACTTACACATCATATTTGCATAGGTAATGTGCTGAACTGTCATGGTATCAAATGCACAATTTTTGCTATCCACTGGCCCAGTCTTACCCAGTAGCATTGCCAGTTTAGTGTGATTACAATCACCACAAGAACAATGAACTTTATAAGGCCATAGCAGCCTGATACCCAAAACTGGTTCAAAATACTTAAACCAACAGATTTTAACATGGTGTACATGTGGCTATGGTTGTCATTAATAAAACTTACATTAATTTAAAATACATGTTAACGTGAAGTAATAAAGAACAAGATCTGTTGTAAAATAAATCTGGCTTACCGCATCCTGAAGCCTGTATCTGAGAAATAAGAGAGTCCAATATCTTTGATATATTTTCTGACTTCCTATCCACTGCTATTACCAAGCCTTCCATTAATGTGGGAAGGCCATCTGCTGTTGAGGAAGCTGAAACATTAAGAACAGAAAAAAAAATTGTTGTTTGTAGCTTACTTAATGATGCTGTCCATATCTCATAATGTATAGGATTGAAAGGTTGGATAAAAGTAAATGTGAACTGGAAAGGGTATGAAAGGAAGCAGTCATGGCCTGATTCAATGTATAACATCACAGAATTTGCCTGGTGGGATTGAAGAAATGATGAAAATGTTACTCAGGACAGTCAGTGTTCTGGCTCAGATCAGAACCGGGTATCTCCCAAATACTAGCCGACGCAATATTGAACAAATACAGATATTTACTACATAAGTGCAAGACAAAGATATGAATTTCATATGCCAAATACTACCCTCAGATAACAAAAAAAAAGCACTATACTGTAATCAAGTTTTTCAATAATCCCTTACCTACTATCAAAAGGATAAATATACCTACCATCTCCCTTCTTTGCTACACAAGAACTTACCTAATTAAAGATTCTCAGCTACAGAAGCATGTATATGGTTCCGCAACATAATTACTGTTTGCTCTGACAATAAATAATGTTCCGATTGTATTAACATTACATACTTCCCTTTTGTAATGTAAAATAAATACACATCCACCATGTGAAATATTTCAATAACATTCGGTTTGATGGTGACAGCAAATGAACCACTATAATCAGGCACCTCAAATAAGGTACAGTCATAGGTTAAAAACATACCAACAAAATGGCATTATATATCAACTGTAAGTCAACAATTTCAGAAATAGTGACTGTACAAACTTTTAAGTCATATCGAACAAACGTAAAAAAAATTCTTCTGACACATTCCTTCTCTTCATTAGAATCTTTGATTTAATGGCTACTAATATAAGTGAATTACTTTTCTATGTAACATATTAATTTCATTTTATTACTATTTTATTATTAAAAATAATACCTTTATAGTAATTACAATCTATATATTAATGAAATTTCATTACAATTTTAACTATAATTGTCATTTATTTGTTAAATTTTTATGTATTAGTGTAAGATATATTGTATTATGACTAAATCTACATCTGACAGGTCTCTTAGATCTTGTAATGGATTGATGGAATTGAATAACATGAATAAATGAAGGTAGGACAGAACAGGTACTTGTACAAAGTCTTCATTGTAACAGAAATCAAGGTGCCTCATTATCAAAATTCTTCACGTTCGTAATGTATAAGATTATTACGAGAACGGCTACATTTTGCTGCAGCAGTCGAACCACTCAGGTTGTTGCTTCCACTGCCGCAACCAAATTGGGCAGTTGTCGCCTGGTCTTACTGTGCTGTACGTTTAGCTTATACTGCTGTATGCCATACTTGTCGTCCCATATTTTCACGTTTGTTATGGTGACGTATACCTCACTCTCTTATTATGTACCGAAATAAGAACAAAATGCAAATCAAAACTATAACAACACAAAGAATCTTAAAACACCGTCTGATCATGCACGGCCGCAATCTCAACCCACAACTTGATTGAAACTGACACTTCTTTTAGATAAGGAAGAGACAGGCGACATTCTACGTACTCTCCCATAACTATATTATATTTAGTGTCGCTGAAGTCCACTGATTAAAAATCTGTTGATCCTTGGTCCAACAAAACATCGTACTCATAATGCATTTTGAGGTTAACTTTCATACTACTAAACACGAAGAATCAGCATCACAATTATAAGAGTTCATATGCTTTACATATTTTATCACTGTTACCTTCCATCGTGTATTCAGCATTTGTAACGTCAACCTGACAGGTGTAGCTCTACCACCTTCAAATAGAACCCACTTCTTACGGACACCACACCTCCTCCACGTATTCAAAACAATTCACCACTGGTTTTAGGAACATTACACATGCGTGTTAAAAAGTAATATCTCACTATAAGTGCTATTCACGAACGTTATGGCCTTATCTGGATACAGTACGCTTAACCTATTACACACTCTTTTTAGCTGTGGTTTTATGTAACTCTTATTAAATAATGGCAGAACCATATTGTTTCACTGTTTTATGTACCCATCTTGCATGAACGACATGGAGGAATAAAATCGTCTGCTACTAACCAATACCGATCGATGATAATGAAAGCATACGATTGGTTGTTACATTTGAAAATCGATAATGCGCACATCTGGCGTCGACATCGATTTTTCGCTGCCCGAACGCATGTGTGGATTGACAGATTTGAAGAGGTCAGTGGGAACAAAGGGTGTTTTGGCGTCATTTACTACTCTGCTGTATGTTTTGTTTACATAGTAGTGAAATGGTAATAACTTTACTTTTTATGGCTTGGATGATTGATTGATTCTGCTATTTGTTTGCATTACTTTCATATCGTACAATTTGTTTATATGTATGAAACTGAGGTTTTCTGGAAAATATATTTGTGGACTGAGATTGGTTTATTTGTATGTCAGTAGGTTTAATTAATTTGTGCGCATGATTTAAATTTTGCACTGTACAACATCATTTTTTCCTTAGAACTCCTAGTATGGCAATTGCTGCAGCAGAGAATTTCCAGTTAAAATGGCACAGCTACGGAGCCTACCTTCACACCTCTATTGCTACATTACTCCGTTCGCAGTCATTTACAGATATAACTCTTGCAACGGTCGATGGCCGGCAAATTGCGGCCCATCGCTTTATTTTATCAGCTTGCAGTTCATATATGAAACAGCTTCTCCAGACAGTTTATCCAGGTACAAACAGTCATCTTCCTCTTGTTGTTGTTTTACCATCAGAAATCAGTTATCGTATTCTGAGGATCCTTATTGAATATATGTACAGTGGAGAAGCAACTGTTAGCTATGGGCAGCTGGATGGAATTTTGAGAGCAGCGCATATTTTGGGGATTAGAGGACTGTGTAGAGAGAAAGGGAACCATGGAAACCAAAGTACACAGGAAAGGTACAAAAGGTCATCTGCAGAACCGCAGAGCTGTAGGAGAAGTGATATTGCTAATGAGGCAAGTTCCAAAAAACCTGGATCATGTACAAATGGCAGAGAGAAGAGTTCAGAGCATGGTCAAAATGATAACAATGGCATGATGAAAGCTTGTGTTCAGAGTGAAAGTAGTATGCTATGTGATGATCCAAATAAGGAACTGGATAAAAGTTGTGAGTCATCAAGTCAGACAAAATCAGACAGTACATTGACTGAGGGTGATGTAATCTGTCAGATTAATGGTGAAAGTAGCAAAAATAGTAGGACAGAAAAAAGTAATTCAAGTGCAGAAATGAATGACATTTCAAAGGTTGCAGCTGCTTTTGAAACTACTGCTGAAAAATGTAACACTGAAAACAGAATAGCTATAGACCCAATGCAGCTATTGGTTAAGCAAGAACCAATTGAGTGGGAGGATACAGAAATAGAGATGCCAATGGCAGTGACACATAGCACTGATGATCAAATGCATACTGAGATGACAATCAAGCCCGTAAGTATACAAAGAATAGTAATTATATGAGATTTGATATTTTCACAGAGGAAAATATATTAAGATTACAGTCTTCTGGGATGTAATGTGATGCATTATGGGAAATGGGTGTTAATATTTCAGAGGATGCTGCTGCCACCTTCTTCAGGTTTCTACCATTATTTATTTTCTTTCAAGCAAGGTAGACAACCCATAGCTAAAGCAGGGGAAAAAAGTAAAATAAAATTTAAGCACTTTTAAAATGTAGGAACTGAGCTTATTATTTGATACATGTTACAGGCTCTTAAGCCAAGAAAATTCAGATTGCTGATGCCATCATTTGACAGTCATATAGTTTGCTTCCCAAAACCATGCATTGGTTGAGACAAGAACAGGATGAAAGCCTAGTTGACATACATACACATTATAAGGATTTGTGTGTATAAAGAACAAATTTTAAAAAATTACACAGTGGAAATTAATATGAATTGGTCATATGGAGACCAATGGCTATATAATTAGGAGTAAATTATAGCTCAGAGTGAGAACTGTATTGTACAGGGGTTCACTTAAGTTACTGTTATTATCTTGGCACTGGATTCCACGTGTACTCTTTGAACTGTTGTGCCTTTTTAAATGGACCTGCAGGAAATCTTCCATGCTACAGATGGTGGTGATAATGATGATGATGATGATGATGATGATGATGATGATGGGGCATTGTATTCCCCTCTTAGTTGTGATCTCTGCCAGAAAGTGTTCACCACACCTGCTGAGTGGGTGCGGCATATTGAGGCACATCCTGAGAATCAGCAACAGCAGCGTGGCAGACGCGCAGGCAGGCAGTCTCGGGTAAATTTTTTAACATACTATACTAAATCCCATTGTGTTTATGGTATTAAAATTGGGTATACAGTTACCATCAACACAACTATTTATGATAATATAATGGAGTATATAGTTAGTGGCAGTTGTATACTCGGTCATAGTATCTATCGTAAACACAAAGCGGTTTCTATTGTAAAAATAAGAAATTGACTAATGTTCTATTTTATCACAAATGCTCCAGGACTTGGAGACTGGCAGCAATATGAATCAACAAGGATATACAGAATTTCCACCTTTGCGATGTGAACTCTGCCAGCAAGTATTTGCAAGCCCTGCAGATTGGGTACGTCATATTCAGACCTCTCATACTGAGGAACAGTTGGCATTGAGTAACAATTCTGCAGCCCATGCTTCTAGGTTTCGGCGAGGTGGTCGCAAACGTTGTCAGATCTGTAGCAAGACATTCCCATCTCATGCATCAATGTTGATCCATCGACGTACACACACTGGAGAGAAACCTTATGTTTGTGCAGTGTGTGGTAAAGTTTTCAATGTTAAAAGCAACTTGTTGCGCCATTTACGCACGTTACATGATCGCATAGTCAGCCCTTCCACAGTTGAGTGAGCTTCATTATAGTGTAGAGCCAAGAAGCAGAGGTTAACTTTTCACCTGGCACAGTGGGCATTTAAATCCTACTCTAGCATGGCAGGCAGTTTGAATAATTTATGTTCAATACAAATAATATGTAATTGAAACCATTTGGTTTGTGTAGAATAAGTACCTGTCTTTTGACTTCCAAGTTCTTACACTTCAAACTGCCTTAAAAGATGAAAGTAGAACTCATACCAAGTTTTGGTGAAGAATTTATGATCCCTAATTTGTTCAGTTCCAGTCTGTATGATGAGGCTAGCACATACTGTAAATTAATAATTATACAATTTAGTTATCGTCTTTGGTGCATGGACTTTCGTAGTGAACATTCCAGTCATTAAATTTGTCACACATATTTCCAGATTTTTTCCATCATATTATAATTACTGACATAAAAAATTGTTTCTTATGTAATTTGTAAGGATATTTAAGATTGATCACCATCAAATCAAAAGCTGAGGCTACGATGTTGTTTTACACTGTAAAAAAATTACCTGTACCAGAAGTTGTCTTTTTCAAAGATTTTATTACCAAAGATGTACAGCATCTGACTGGCTGTGGAAGCTACATAGTCCATATTCAGTAGATACTGGGGACTCTTTCTACCAGAGGGTGAAGCAGTCAAAGTGTGAAGCTGAGCACTTGCTTTCATCTAATACTGGGATTATGAATGCAGGGAACAGTGACTTCATGTGGTGTTAAATTAAGCACAAGGGCAAATCACATCTACCAGTTACAAAGAAGACCTCAGGATTGTACATAAATGGATGCTGATTTGTACTGTGAAATTAATATGGCCACTGTTCTGGTATTATTAGTGGTAGGAATGGAGAAGGTGCAAAGGTCGGTTACTTCTAGTGGAATGTGTATGCTTGTTTAATGTTTTCTTGTGTTGTTCTTAATGATACTCAATGGAATTAATGGTACACAAATGAAATATGTACCTGTGTGGAAGATTAGTGGAATGACATTGATTGGGAAAAACTAAAACACCCAAAGAAAAACCTGTCCCTTTGCCACTTTGTATACCTTAAATCCCAAATAAAATATCCTGGGATTCAAGCTGGGGCTGTGGTAAGAGGCCTGTTGCTAGCTCCCAAAGCCAGTTGTTTTATCAATTTTAATAAAAGTCCATAGTTCTAAATTTGTCGAGGTTGATCAGGTGCACTAGATGATACAAGCCTGTCCTTTGCAGAATAAGGAGGCAAGGCTGAGGTGACAGTGAAGTAGCAGGTCTTTAAAGTAAAAGCACAGGGGTAATTGGAAATATACTTCCATTCATTTTGAACCTTTCACTAGATGGGGTAATGATCAGCTTCATGCCTCAGTCATGTGACCCCTAATGAAAAATCCCTGGGTGCCCATTGAATGGGAGGCTGGAGAGGTCCCAGAGCTGGTCTGGATGCTCTGGAGCAGAGAAATCCTGCCTCTGACAGGAATTGAACCATGATTTGTGTGTTCAGCCCACGGCCACTGCACTGTCATTCCGGCTTCCTGGAGGTCATATTCTTCAGCAATTCAGTATAACTGACCGGTTTCTTAAATTAATCATGTTGTACAACTAGTTATGAAATGGGAACGGAAAGTGTGGTGGGGAAGACAGGACAGAGTGACAAATGAAACGGTCAAGTCTCATCTTGAAGTTGTTAGGCACATAACACATATATTAGTTATAACATTATAATGTCCGGAACACTGCGGTATTTGGAAACTCTTTGTCCCAGGGATGCCAAATAAACCGGCTTTTACTGTTCTTTCTTTGTACCACTGTCTACTTACTGCCTGGCTAGTAAGGAATATAGTTAAGTAAAACGGCTCTCTCCTGATTATGTAGAAGGGTACTTAAACACTGTGAGAATGAAGCTAGTCATTATTTAGGCACTGACATTAGGTGAAGTCTATGAACAAAGAGCCTGTAAACTGAAAATCTAGTCATAGTAGAATTACAGGCAGGAAATCTCTTTATTATTATATCCAAAGGTGTTTCTCAAGATATGAATCTACATTAAATATTTTGACTAACCTGCTGGACACAACTTTCAGCATTCATGGAAGAATGTATAATAAGTCTACTGTAGGTCATATTAGTAGTATTGTGTGCTTGTGGGCACAAGATCATATTGATCATACTTTAATGCCTGCAGTCTATGTAAAACTAGATACTGTTTACTTGATTGTGAGATGTGTCTTCTCTTTAAACCATGGTACTGACAGAGACTGCACTCCTATCACATTACCTTCCCACACATTTGCATTAGAGTGATGAGAGAAGTGAGGCCAGATTCTTGAACAAAGGTCATAAACAGCTGGAAAATCCAGATTTTCCAACACAGTCCTGGAATTGCAGTTTGCAGTGTGTTATGATGACTGAACCACTGTAGATACACAAACCGAGTCTGACATGTTGCAGTGCAAACTTCCTTACAGTTTTACAAATCACTTTGTTGAAAAGTATATTCTTGATGACACCAGATTTCCATTTTATACAGAGTGAGCCACAAGGTATGCAACCCATACTGTGACTCACCTTATGCTGCTATGTGAACCCACTAACTTAATGGTGTGTGACATCATAGATTATGTTAGACAAGATTTCCCCCAATCTTTCTAATGCTATCAGTTTTATAATGTTTACTGACATGTCACAGTGTTGTCTGGGTTGTGTTTGCTGTGGATCAACAGTATTTGGACAAAGTTCCCCCAGAGTGTGAGGGCTGTTCATGTGTATAGTGTTTTACAGGAACTTGATCCACAATGTTGACACTATTCCAGATGAGCTTTTGGAACCACTCACTGTAGCACTATCTTTTTCTTTCATTCAGTTTAGGTTAATGGACTTTAATTCAGCACAGTATATTCTAGACTTACTGTTTGTGCTTGTGCAATTTGGAGTTTGCTTAGACAGTTTTGTGAGGGATTTTCTGGGTTATGACATTAAAATCAGACATATCAATCAATGTTTCATTAATGAGAAGCATTATTCTTCCTGTTTCATGAATATGATCAACTGGGTAGCATATTGTTGATATATCCAGAATGTGCAACTTGGGGAAACATTTGTGTACTTCTGACAATCCACATACCACTTCCAGTTAGACATGAAATAATGTATCATGCTCATCCTGTTCACGGGAAACTTGAATTAGCACTTCAAGTATCCTAACTCGACTGGCACACCAAGCTGATTGCTCAAGGTTGGAAACATAGCTGTCTATGCACCAGTGTGGCTACAAATATATAGGGCCTACACATGCATATTTTGTGTTCTAAGTGAAAACTGTGATAACATTTGCTGTGACATTTGGCTCACCTGTATAATGAAGGGAAGTATTAATTATTACTTCAACTTGGAAACTGTTTTGAAAACTGGCGGTTTTGTTACATGTACCGATTTTAAACTTTAAATTCTGGTGTTGCCACACATGAATGTATGTATGACACACCCCCCCCCAAATTCATTTTATATATTTGGACAAAGAAAGTTTCTGCATTTTTAAGTTGTGATGCAATTATGTTTCATTTTACACAATTCTGCTGACTGCATAATTCTACTTTTCTGCTCAAATAATTTCTATTTCATAAACCATGACCTAAAATTTAAAAACCCACCTCAGTTGGCTGAAGGTTAAATAGTCTGAAGTCTTTATCAGTAAAATTACGTTTACATAAAAGTTGCAAATGTTATAACATATCCAACTTTAAAAACTTCCAGTTTTGTCATTAAATCAAGGAAGTCCGATGAACTCTGTAGTACATATCTTGCCTAAAATTTCATATGGACCAATGTAGAAAAAATAAAATGGTACAACTGAGTGGCCATTTTAAACATCTTACAATAAAGTACATAGTTAAAGTTCTACAAAGTATGTTGCTAATACAACTGAATGATTTTTACTGTGCTGTAATGACACAAATAATGAAGTTATGTCATCTGTATAAAACTATTTATTATGCTGCAATTATAAAAACAGTACTTACCATTGTACACTGAACAGAATATTGTTAGACTAAATGAATACAAAATTAATTGCAAAAAGGAGATGGAGTGATTTATTTCAAATATGGAAAAGTGCAAAGAACCAAACAAATGTACCATATTTACTGGAATGGGAAATTAATTTCTCTGTATTCTGAGTTTAAAACAAAGGGTCTCTTTGATCTGAAGTTAAAAATATGTACACTGATGTTAAATGTGTTGGGTATCTGTGATGGTGGTGGTGATTTTAAGATGTAGCACTTTCTACTGTTGGCATCATTTTGTGGTGTCAGTGCAACAAAACGCAAATGTGTGCCAGGGTCAGGACCTACACTAACTTTATCAAAAGTTCGATGCAAATCAGTATGAAAGACACAAATACTGCCTTTAGCCACAAGCATCTGCAAATTTGCCATGATATTGCCAGTTATAAATCAAAATCCATAATCTGCTGACAACAGATATTACAGTGATGGTGCACAGATACATTTAGTAGGGGCTTGTCTCAGATTCACTCATTTACCATGCAGGTGATAGTTGCTTTGCTTTACTACTGCATGAAAGTGTATCATAACCTCAAACTCTTCCTTTATGCAGATTATTGTTTTTATTACACTGCATGAATCAGAAATAAATTTAGCACCCTTACAGCACTCCCATAATTATGGTAAAGCATGGCTCAAAAAAATTGTCTAATAATGTCATTCACATTTTGCAGTGTTTGCTCTCATTTAATTGTAAATCTTCAGCACGTGTAGTAACTGCTTCACACATGAAATAAACACAGCAGTTTCATTCTTTAATAATGTTGGTTTCCTAATATCTGATTATACAACTGAAAATGCTACAAATTACATAGGAAAAGCAAATAAAAATACCTTAATTATCATTGCTAGAAGCAGAAATTTTTTTATATCCTTTCACACAGCTTTTCTTCCAGTTAAATTTCTTAATTAGAAACAACATGTACATATGGATGAGAGTAGACTTATCAATAAAAAAGAAACTACAATGTGTCAATTTCATGTCAAGTATTTATTTGCTGCTGGTGTATCATTACTGATTAATATAAAATGTTCAGCAGTGCTGGTCCTTATACATTTGCAGAGGAATGAATTTTATCTGTTTAATGTACACAGCTGCAGTTTTTGTTCTACATTCAGCTTCATCAAAAGCCACTGAATTGTCCTCTGCACAATTAAATTCTCCCTAATTACAATACAAAAATGTTAAGTTTAATTATTATCCTCATCTTCAATTTTGGGAGCAAGGTAATAACGAATGTGCCCAATTTCCCCAATTCTGTATTCCACTACCAAAGGCACATCAGGTGACATTGACAACTGAACCTAGAAGAGAAACAAATTGACACAATAATGTATTTCCAAGTACAAAAAATGCAATAAATGGTGCCTGAATTCCAAATCAAGTAAATGACAAGTTATCCACATTACCAAGAGGCTAGGAAAATTGCAGTAATCTGAATTATCCAACTGTGAAATGAAGAGTAACATAATGTTAGGGTTCTGTCTTGAACAACCTCAAATTCAGTCCATACAAGGAGAGGTGTAATCTGTGGTAGAAACTCTGGACATCATATTCAAGATGCCACAGCTTGAATAAAGGTCACTACAGTGATAACGTAATAATTCATACACTATAATTGGTATTCTTTAAGAAACAAAAATTCTCATAAAGTATGTGTTTTTTGCCAGTAAAATTGTTCTCTACTCACATTCAACCAAGGAACCTCTAAACTGGAATGTCAATGAACAGTCACAGAAAAATAACAGATATACCTGCAAACATAGCACATGAAAAGAAAGGGGGGGGGGGAAGAAGTTAGTACCAAGGACTGAACTGGTACATTTCACCTTTACACAATCACCCATTTGCCAGCAAACTTGGATGCCCATTCAAAGCAGTTTTTACCTTCGTTTTGCCATAGATCCTAGACTGACAACTGATCGAAGTCAACATTAATACATTTCTCTTCAAACCAGGCATCCATATTGCTTTCTTTGCATAATAACAGTCTTGCAAATATATATATATATGTAATATGAAATGTCTCCCCTAAGGTATCCATACTTTGGCACAGTGGTGGGGCTTGCATGACTGAATTATCCTGACAGCTATGCTGGCAGTAATGTACCTACTGTTAGGGTCTCCCATGTCAGAGAGGTCAAAGGTGGTGACCCAACAAAAAGTGATACCCTGGTCCTCCAGTTTGGGGGTCGGGCATGGGGCTGACAACCCCACCCCATAAAAAAAAAAAAAGTTCTGTTGCGAAGCTTCTAGATTTGGAAACTGGAAAGTGGAGGGCAATGTTGAAAGAAGCTGAAGTTCCACCAAGGACTGTAATGCCAGAAGAATAATTAAGGTAACATACAGAACAGTCACATATGAATACAAGGAAATTACAAATATTGCACTATTATCCATGTCTGGTTTCAGACTTAATGAAAATGTAAGGGCTTGATTTTTGTTGCAGTGTACAAATGCTTATTTCTATTAAAAAAAAAAGTGTTTAAGGAAAGTTAGTCCAGTGTTTGCAGCTACCCTTCCTCAGCTACTAAATGCAATTAAAAAACAAAACACAGAAATTAAGGTTAATTCAAAACGTTTCTGCCAATAAACATTCAGGGCATGACAAACACGTAGCTGATAAATGATTTCAGCCCATATGTGTTTGAGCGTTTCTAAAGCTCAGAAAAATTATTAGTTCATCATATACGATGTTGCTATAATATGGCAATGCTCTTGCTTGTTGAAAATTTTCAACTCTGCCTTGTGCCTAAATACCATCCTCTTAAAAATGTAATAAAATGTACCACAGCACAGGTGAAACATATGTATGAAACTGTGTATGTTCATCCACTGCATACAAAGGTCAAATCCCATTAAGCTTACATATTAAAATCTGGCAAAACTGATGAGCCTTACCACATTAGAAAGAGATGTTGCCTTTGTGAAAGAATTCAGGTATCGTGATGCAAAGGTCAGTGTAACAGGCTCCTCCATTTCAATGGTGACTGCAAGCTCTTCTTTATCAACATTGCTAGTCTGGGCAAGCTTGATGTTGGCTGTATAATATGAGCAGAATTTACAAATTATAGAGTATATTTGCTCAAATACTTGTGCATGGTACCAATAATATGAAAGCTCTGACCCATGCAGGGTATGTTTCAGTATTTAAATAATGATCCTTTGTATTTTTAATACAAATTTGAGGAATAATTGCTGTTTTAAGATTCAGGTTAATGCCAATACATCTAACAGTTTATGTCTCACATTCAGCTTTCCCTCTTAACAAATAATACAGTAGAGGTCAGAAATGCAAAAATAAAGCTACATCATCACAAATATGGGACAGCATTATACATTCAGCATATTAAAATCAACAACACTAGTCACAATCATTACATATTCAAAACATTATTCACCTGAACCAACATCACCTACAGAAGAAAATTTGACTCCTTCCTTCGTGCAAGAAATAACAATGGATTCACCAAACTGACTCAGATCTCGGCAGATTCTAGCAAACTCCGCAGCAGGAAGATGAACAACACAAGCATAATTAGTCTCCTTAAAAAACAAAAGCAACAAGTGTGAAACATTCCAAAAACAGAAACCAGATTAAATGAAATTTTGCTTTCATAAGATTTATTCCATCCTAATAGCAATGAGCTAGAAAGAGCCTCTTCAGGTACATTTCAAGTTATTGTAAGGGTACACAGTATGTGTGACTGTGTGGGAACATGTGCATGTACAAGGTCACCATTTTCAGCATCTCTTATAATATGAGCAGCAAGTTTGTTTTAATGCATTCATGGAGTGAGACCCCACTCATTTCAGGACAATCTCATAACTGATCATGAGTCATGTAGTCCCTACCACAACCTGGGAAGCGACGGCTGCATTCAGTTTAATTGGTGCCTACATTACAGAAATTGCAGCCTCTATAAATTCTGCTATTCACTCTGTTACAAAGGATAATAAAGGGCAGTTTATGTCTTTCTCATTTCATTATAAAGAATAATAAATTGTGTAAAGTCAAAGGAAGGATGCTTTTATTTACACTGTTGTGCATGGGTCCATAAAGTTTTCAAATACCTAGAAGCAACCTCAAAATTCTAGGCACTAGTAGGGTACCATGAAGCAAGTTCCACACTAAAGACCCACCCTTATTAGATGCTGTACAAACTTAGTCACCCTGCTGACCACACACCTAGAATTGTGCATCCTTGCTGGTGTGCATGAGAAACTTCAACCACTGTAACAGCTTTTTAAAAACAGTCACCATGGAGTGGAAGTTGAAAAAGACAGAGATCCATGTTTTAAAACAAACACAGGAACTTACTGGAATACCAAGATGTTCTTGATCCAGATTCATCAGTTTCATTTCATAATCAGAGACTTTTTCTTGGTTTGGAGACTCAAAAACAAAGGTAACAGTGTCAGCATTGTCCTGTGCTTTCATTGTTACAATGTCATCATTGGCAGCACACTTAAGTATCTTGGACATACTGCAAAAAAGTGCAAATTATTTCAAGACTTCAACCTGTGACACAAACACCACTACTATATCAGCACCTTGAATATAGCACATTGCACTTAATCTTTACGTTTAAAATTAAAAATTTACCAGAGATTAAACACCATATCAACCTCAGCTCCTCAACCTCAACACTAGATGGTAAGAGGTTAGCTTCTGATTATGCCATTTCATTAGATCCCTTATACATACAGGAGAGTAAGCTGGGTAGGCCTAACAGCCATTCTGGACATGGCAACAGCAAATCCATTACTTAAATTCCATAAATCCCTCATAAGACTTAGCCAAGGATGTAAAACATGTCACAATACACATACAACAGCTATTTCAAATACACAGATAAATGCATAATTATCTATTTACAGTGTCAGTACTCATATCAAATACAACAATAAAAAGACAAACAACTATCTATAGCATCAAAGCAAAAGCAGGCTTTTCTTGCAAATGATACGTTTTTACATTGAGTTGTTAGCATGTAGCTCGTATGGGGGAGAAGAGAGGCATACACAGGGTTTTGGTGGAGAAACCTGAGGGAAACAGACCATTTGGGAGACCCAGGCATAGATGGGGGGATAATATTAAAATGGAACTTCATGAAGTAGAAGTTGGGGTATTGACTGAATCGAGCTGGCTCAGGTTAGGGACAGGTGGCGGGCACTTGTGAATGCAGTAATGAGCCTTCAGGTTCCATAATATATGGGGAATTTCTTGAATAGTTGAAAACTGATTAGTTTTTCAAGAAGGACTCTGCTCCACAGAGTAAGTAAAGCAAAAGGATAATTTTTCATGGAACATAAAAATTTTATCTTGCATAAACATGCAAGAAAATTTAGGATTTTCATAAGACATATAAACTCTTGTACAGAGTATAAGAAGTGACATAACAGATACTCTATGAAATGATGGCCCAAGTACTTTTACAGCATGAGTTAAATAGTGAAAATCACTAAATAACTTGATAACAATGTAATAACATCTGTGGCAACACCTACTTAAATTGGTGCAGCACATGTGCATGTACATGTTACATATATGGCTTGTGCTTGTGTTGCGTAATCTGGATTTTGTTTGGAACACATGCATGGTGTTCATACTAAATCACAATACTCGAAGAAATAATTCACTGACAAAGGGACAAATATTAAAACTGCCTAAATACAATTAAATACAATATGTCAGTCAATAACACAAACTTTTATTTTATATACAATGGTATATATGTCAGGCCCTGACATATATTGTATTTAATTGCATTATATAACACTTCGGGATGGAAAACTTAAAAAAAAAAACTGCCTAAATAGTTCCATACAACACACTTCCCTTTTAGTGCCTGCATCCCTAATATTTTTCTTCAGGATGTAAATTACTTTCTTGATGTCCTTCAGATTTCCCCATATCATTGTACATGATGTTGTGGAATAAATGGAATTACATCCCTGCCACTCCCACAAGTCAGACCCCTTTTACCCACCCAACAGCCAAGGACACCGCTACAGTGACAATTCACAAAATACATTTCAGTATTAGCCATAATTCTAAAAGGGGATAAATATCACAGATTAATCACAATTAAACAACAAAGCTGCAGAATGGGACCATCAGCTTATAAATATTTTTTGTATTTTAAAGACCATTTCTTCTACTTATAATGTCATTAGAAAAGCGACTTCTCACCAGCTCAGACTTCCAAAAGCAAAGAGCTCAAAACCTTACGAGATGCAGATTTAATGCAGATCACAACTCTGTGACTAAATACATGAACTTACAATTCCCAAATTCCTTCCTTGTTAGTGAACTATCTTAGAGTATATACAAACTGTCTCAAACCTGAGGCACCAAACCTTCAATTCCCAGGCACACCATGCAAGACGGACATTTTGTTTGTACACTCATACAATTCTGGAGAAGTATGATTACAGCAAGATAATGCGCCATGTAAGGTAACAATAGGTTGTATTTGAGCTAATGGTATAAACGCCATATTAGAACTACCAGTAGAAGAGGTTGACTAAGTGAAATGAAGGTATTAAATACTACACCGAACCAATAAACTAGCAACAAGTGAGCGGATGTGTGGGACAGAAATATAAAGAAACATGCAACTCACGTTTGTCTGAATACACTAACCTGCCCAAATTCATGCCCATTGAAATATTCCTATCACATCTGTACTTGTCAAATCCATCGCTTCTCAGATTCATGGAAACTAAACTAACATGTGAATTGTCCATCGCTTGCAACTGAATGCCAGAATCGGAACAATCGAACGTTGCTTCGTTAAGTAACTCTTTTATAGCCTCCAAAACTTTTTTAAGGATGGAAC
>Ga0123354_10001998_pt1 | contig 26166 bp, 19 predicted proteins | sample TergutLab28metaG_2_FD_97872 | JGI IMG/M metagenome (GOLD analysis project Ga0123354, IMG submission 97872) | Labiotermes labralis P4 segment gut microbial communities from Petit-Saut dam, French Guiana - Lab288 P4 | ecosystem: Host-associated > Arthropoda: Insects > Digestive system > Gut ...
CTCCTCAATTGACCTCACGAGGCTGAGTGGACCCCGTTCCAGACCCACTACTACTCAGAAAATCTGGTAGCACCGGGGATCGAACCCGGGACCTCTGTATCTGTAGCCAGAAACTCTGACCACAGAGGCGGTCTCGAATCTTACCCTAGTCACCAAATATTCAGACTGGAGCACAGCTTTGTGGTTTTCCTAACACCATTGCTACAGATTCAGGAATGAGACTTCAAGTAGCATTCTGAAGTATTTTTCAATGCTTTTATCGATTCGTCATTTTTATCATCATCACCATCATCATCATATATCTGTCACGGAGTTGGGCCACTTGTTGACCCGTTCCGGTCTCACGAATCCAGAAGTCTCTTCAAAGGTCTACCATGATTCCTTCTGCCAGTTGGACAGTAATGTTTCATTACCCTGGGTAATCTATTTAGAGGCATTCTATTTACATGTTGTATCCAGCTTCTCTTGTATTCTAGTAAATTGTCCAAAGTTCGTATTATTTTTAAATCCTTTGCAATTTGTTCATTTGTTTTGTAATCTGCCAAAGTGTATCCTGCTGTTCTTCTCATGTATTTCATCTCTGTTGCTGTTATTCTTCTGGCGTCCCTTGCTTTAATAGACCAAGTTTCGTTGCCATATACCAAAACTGGAAGGGCTAGTGTATTGTATAGTTTTATTCTTGTTTTATAAAGAGTTTTTGTGGTCTAAAAACCTTATTTAAAATATCTGTAATTTTCAAAAAATTGTTTAATTTGTTATCAATGTTCAATTCTCCTTCATAAGATATCATATTATTGTTTTATCAATTTATCTTGTGATTTGCAGCCACTACAATTGAAACAATTTGTTCTATGCTACCCTGCAATGACTGGTACAGGCGCACCGTTTATATCCACCTTTCAGGGTAGAAAGAAACGAAATCCTATCTCATTGCTACTCCACAGACTGCAGGACTGCCTCTTGATTCTCCCCAGCTATGCTCCTTCAAACGCAACAGCTTCCTTCACCCGCCACCTGAAGAAGCTCCAATCCGTAGTGATAAATTTTTATATCCTGAAGACGGAGGCAGTATGTTCTTCCGAAACTTTCATGCGCACAAATCTTGCTATGGGGTTTCGTACCCAGAAAACCACCACACAGTTTTTGATGAGGGTTACTGCATGGCTGTAAGAGAGGTCGCGATCTTTTTGGAAGAACTGTACATTTTCTGAAAACCCGAGTGGCTCCCTTTCAACTTTCTTTCATCAAATTAATTCTCTCTGGGGCAAGAAAATCATTTGCTGTGACATTAACGACATTGTAAGGGATTTGGAATGACTTGCAGGAACAAGCAGGAGGAAAGAACAGCCTCCCACGCCAGTTTCAAATAACATCGTATCTTAGCTACTGCAAAAGTCATGGAGTTTAAAGGTGAGATAAACAGCAAGGCTAAAGAGCAGAAAGTAATAGAAATCAGGAGTTAATCAACAAGTACGATGCAAAAGCGAATGTTAACGTAATTTTCAATTAGTATAGACTAGCGCGATATGAGACACATTTAATCGACGGTAGTTGCGAGAGGAAGAGTGATCACCATTTACGCAAATAAGCACCAGTCTCAAAAATATTCTCCAATTAGAGACCCATAAAAATATCTCGAAACCAATTTGCAGTCAAACGTGCTTATTTCTCAAAAGCGTTCTCAAATTTAGCACATGTTGATCTCAAAACTATTTTCCATTTAATTAATCATTTGTATTGCCCGTTTAATCACACACTTCTCAAAAGCGTTTTCCAGGTAAACGTACATATTTCTCAAGAACGATCTCCAATTAAGTACACATATTTTCCAAAAGTGTTCTCCATATTCCTCAAATACATTCTTGGTAAATATGTGCAATTCATGGAACTTCACACCCCCCTTATCGCGCGCTGGCGCACGCACGCACGCACACATAGAGATATTCTTGGCAAGCTAACCATAAAAATAATGTGGTGATACTGATCATATTTTGGGTTCTGGAGCGGTGTGGGGGTGGATTGGGTCGCCAATGTTTGTGAGGATAACCTGCGTCGATCATCAGGCTACAACGATGTGACAAGAGGGAAAATGATAGGTGATATGAAGGGAAGGAAGGCAGGATGACCACAACACTTAGTCACCGCTAAAACCCACAACAACATGAAGATTTGTCCCTGTACTGGTAAACCGCTTGAATAAAATAAGATAAAATCCATTTCGCTGCATCACAATGCCCGAAATGGAATATGAGGGCGGTAGGAGAGAAAGACACACATATTGATTAATTGATAAATAGATTGAATGAAAATTGCCTCTGCAGTGTCAACATCAAATGTTGTACGAATTTACTTCGATTATTATTAATCTCTTTTAATGCCAACTGATATGTTTTCAGAAATGGATCATATAAAGAAGTTCATTATATAAGGTCTAATAAAATATAATTTGAACCCAATAAGAGCTACATGTTTTACTATCTGGCCCGAAGGAGATGCTAGTAGCGCTCCTGACTTGTTTTCAGGATATCTATAATCCAAATTTTGGCCCGGCGTCAGGGCATGCTAATTTCATTACGGTTTTCCTCCGTTCCTCCAGCCAATGCAGATGCAATATTTCAAATTCGACCATGACCATATTTTTGCAGATCATTTTCTTTTCAGCATTCACTGCTCATATCATCATTTGACGCCATTTCACATGTAGATTGTCTAACCTATTGACAGCTTCATTAAAGGAACACCGTAAGTAAAGATGAAATATTTTGTACTATAAACACAACTGAGGGAACGCGGTAGCACAATGGTTAAGGTGCTGTGTTACGAATCGGAAGGTCGCTGTTTCGATTCTAGATGATATCATGTGGAATTTTTCATTGAAATAATCTTTCCGATCGCCCTATGGCCCTGGGGTCGACTCAGCCTCTAACAGAAATGAGTACCAGGAGTATTTCCTGGGGGTAAAGTAGGCCGGTGCGTAAGGCTGACAACCTTACCACTATCCTGGGCCATTTTCACGTAATCTGGGAACCTTAACTTCCTGGAAACCTTTGGGCACCTCGGGCCTGTAATGGGACTGATTTACCTTTTCCCTTATAAAGTCGACTAGAATTCAGAGGTTTTGTGGGTTCGACTGAAAAATATTATGTCTTGCATTACGCAGACCCGTCTGTGCAAAAATTTAGGCAAACTCTAATTCGAATATATCAGCAATGTTTGAGACATAATTAAATAACATTCTGTGTTTATGAGAAAGTCTGTACAAAGTAGCAGTTCATAAGGGTAGGATAATGTAAACAAACGTTTCAAAATACAACTAATATAACTTTTGATATAACAAGTCCATAGTATGTCTGGGGTTGCTTTATTACCTTGGAGACCAACGGCGCTGAGTTGGAAACTTGGGCTCCAGTTTGATGAAATCAGGGGGTAAGTAGTCACCGCCCTCTTCGGGGAGAGTGGATTCGCATGAGTCCACACTGAATTGACTCTGGAGAGAAGAAAATTGAAACTGTATGTAGGTCAAAAGTAGCTACTCGTCGTGGTTGAACATAATTTGTATGTTTTAAAAACACCTAACAATACTCTTGTCAATATACAGGGTGTTTCAGGAGGAAAAGTAAATATTTTAGGAGGTGGTAGTATGGATTATTCCGAGTAAATAAGTTCATATAAACATGTGTCCAATTTTCAATGGGTGTGGAGATACAGCTGTTTGAATGTTACGCATAAAAAGCCTTACAGAAGGTATGAAGGAAAGACAAATGACGCATTGATTGCATTTATTGGTTATGTAAATGATTTCAATAAATTGAAACAGTTCAAAGTAAATGTTAAAAAATCCCACCATCGACTTCAATTCAATTTTTAACCCTCTTGGCAATAGTATGTGTAGCTATAGTGAGGTCGTCTTGGCGTTCTTGCTTTAAGAGGGCAGCACTGTTCACAATGCGAGTGACCAATTCGTCTCTTGTGTTTAATTTTTCTTTTTAGAATTCGCTTTTCATCCATCCCCACAGATAAAAATCTAATCTGTACGCGCCAAATTCAAACAGCTGTATCTCCACACCCATTGAAAATTGGACACATGTTTATATGAACTTATTTAATCGGAATAGCCCATACTACCACCTCCTAAAATATTTACTATTCCTCCTTAAACACCCTGTATACAGTTAATAGTCTTGGTCCCTGTGTCTGTATATCTACCTGCAATTCCACCCGCCACACCGTGTACAGCGTGATTCAAAAAGATGGACTTAATTCTGTACATCTATATTTCCTGAACTATACATGATATGCGAATGACCTACATAACATTGAAAAGAAGAGATCCTAAAGTTTCAAATATTATCGCTAGAGGTCTCTCCTAATGAAAGTCATGCAGCGGCGTCAGTTGACAGCAAAATGGCCACTATGCAGCACAAGATTTTTTGCGTTCGTTAGTTCATTCAAACTGAGTCGGCGACTGCTGTGCAGGGTGCGTTTCGTCTTCATTTCAACATGCAACCTCCAAAGAGGAAGAGCATTTGTCGGTGGAATCACCAATTTGAGCAAATAGGCTGTCTGTGTAGAGGCAAAAGCTCCGGCCGACAACGTGTATCAGAGGAGAAAGTGAGACGAATTCAAGAGAGTTTTGAGCGTAGCCCACGCAAGTCAACCCGTAGAGCGAGCAGAGAACTTGGAATACCGCAACCAACTGTCTGGCGTGTGTTGAGGTGCCGTTTACTGTTCAACTGAGTCCATCTTTTTTAATCACCCTGTATTTCGGGAATATAAAATTATAGCATAACATGTTAATGCCTAAGAAGTTCGTTTCCTGAAGAAAAGCTCCAAAGAAAATATTCACTTCGCTGTTACACTGCAGAAGTATAATTAAATCTGAATATTTTCATACTTTGTCAAGCACGACCTAAAGAAAGAAGACTACTTAGAAATCATAAGCGAATACGAATGATAATATTAAAATGAATCTTAAACAAATAGGGACGGAGGGTGTGGACTCGATTCGCCTGGCTCAAGGTACGGACCAGTGAAAACGGCCTGTTGTGTACATGGTAAACAGCAATGGGGCTACATAAAACGCAGTGAATTTGTTGACTATATAAGCAACGGCTAGCCGTCGAAGAAGTGCCCAGTTCCATATAGAGCTAATCTCTTTAGCTACTAGTTCATGCAATTTCGATTACGCACGGGGGAACCCCAATGCGCGAGAACAAGTAAACTAGCCCGTTTGCTAGGACGTGGAGAAATCACTACAGACACTTCATTCCGCGCTCGGGGGGAAACCCCGAATTTCAAGTGCACAACCAATGTTATTATACAGAAAACACAAAATTATTCAGTCTAATGACTTCTAAGACATTGATCTAGAATCTAATTAGTGTTCCCGTATTCTTCAAACGCGCGCTGAAAATAACCTTCACAGGACACACACTGTTTGCTCACATCCAGCTGAGTTTACAGAATAAAACAATCACGCGCGTGAACAAGTGACCGAAAGCTTAACATTCCGACAATATTTATAAGTGCGTTAGTCTATATTTTGCACTTGCAACTTTTTTACACCAGGAATGATAAACTAAAATTTCGTGAAGGACAATGTAATGAAAAATAATCCATTTTAATCTCGTCTAAAAAAATGGATTCTCCAAGCCGCCTACTGTTGACAGCCACTCTCACTGTTTTCGCCGCTCAAAGTTTACCTTACGTTCCAATGTGTATAGTTACAAGGTAATTAAAAATTAATGTAAACTGTATTTAAAACATGTAAATTTGTCCCTCTGTTTATTTAAGAATCACGCCGTGGATGTGTAAGACGGAGTAAAGTTATAAATCCAAGCATAGTTAACTTCGCTTCTGAATGGTCAGTTTCACTTCCTGCTGGAAGGGGCACCCGGTGACGTTCGAAAAAAAAAGCTGAGTGGGGTTTTGAACACCTTCCTCCGGACTAAAACCCGGACATCCAGTCTGTACATTGGTCACTGTTTAACTGACTAACCTTCGTTACTCGGTATATTTTGAACAAACAGTAATTAAAGTTGCACATATATTCAATGTATTTTACCAACCACATGCATAGTGTAAAACACATATGAATATCAAAGAAGTAACTCCGACATGTTTCGGTACTGTACTGATTGTATCGTTTTTCTTAGTAATCAACCAAGTTGATGCACAAAATTTTTATTTTACAATAAGTTTATTTCATGCCTCTACATGTTTCGAGCACATGTGCTCGAAACATGTAGAGGCATGAAATAAACTTATTGTAAAATAAAAATTTTGTGTATCAAGTTGGTTAATTACTAAGATAAATATACTGAGATACAGCACGGTCAGCAAAACATCAAAATTTGATTGTTTTGTGCCTACTTCAATTGGTGCGTATCTTGTACTGTGTTTTAACTTGCTTTTTAATGTGCGAGTGAGTGTATGTGGGGGTGTTTGGACAATTGTTTGGGTGTTTTGGTAATATATGTACTTGTATTTACTGCGTTTTATATTGTTTTTACTGTGTTTTTGTATTTTTATGTATATTTATTCTTATTTGTTTTGTCTGTGCTAGTATAAGAACTACTGCCACCGAGTGAAAACTCAATTACCGTAACTACTACTATACTACTACTAGTACTAACAATAATAATAATGATAGGCTGTTATTTAGTAGTACAGCTTCAAGTTCTTGTATATGTGTTAAAAACGACTGCCACCGGGTGAAAACCCAATTGCAGTTAAATAAATATTATTATTATTATTATTTACCAGGTTCCGCAGTCTGTAGTAGGCTCCGTTTTTGGTGAATCTTTTGTACCAATTATACATAACTGACGTCAACAACAGAGCCTACTACAGACTGTGGAACCTGGTAAATAACAGCTTATCACTGGCATTCGGTTTTAAAACTGGCATATTGTGCTCCCTGAAGTTGGTAAAACTTGTACTGAAGCATGTCAGAGATATTTCTTTAATATTTAAATGTATTTACCATTGTGTATTTGGTTGGTAAATTAAATTGAAGACAGTGAACTAAAAAATGCACGGAATGGACAAATTTAAATAAACATACACATCCTTTCGTGACGTCACATTAAAGAACATTAGAATCGTTTCCACAACGGCAATTTGCTAAGCCTTCCTATAAATATGGCAGATAATCAAAAAGTGCATGTGCGTGATGACCACTGGTGTACATGGACAATGAACCAAGTTTAAAGAAAACTCGTTAAATCGTAAAGAGCAATTATGAAATGGGACATGAACAAGGGTTTGCGATGTTACAACAAGACTGTCATTCGCCATAAAACAAGCCTTCGAGAAATTTATCTTATACACTTATAAAAAAGCTAGGTTTTCCTAATTTGATACATACGAATACAAATAATTTTTAATCCTGTGTTATACAATTTTATTTTCTATTGATAATGCTTTTTTTTTATTTGGGGCACTGCGCTACAAGCCGGGAGGTCGCGGGTTCGATTCCGGACGGCGTCTTTGAAATTTTTCATTCACATAATCCTTCCGGCCGCACTATGTCCCTGATGTCGACTCCGCCTCTATCAGAAATGAGTACTAGGAATATATACTGCCGGTATAGGCGACCGGTTCTTAGGGCTAACAACCTTACCACCTTCCTGTGCAGACGTTCATGAAATCTGGGAGCCTCGCCCTCCTGGAAACCTAAGGCTGTGTTTCTCAACCGCCGGGCCGCGACCCGGTACCGGGCCCTGGCATCTATTATACCGGGCCGCGAGAGGTCCTCCTGGAATTTGTCATTTTAGTTTTCTAAGCAGTTTTCATGAATAAATGTTTTATAGTGGAAATATTCTGAGGAGAAAAATATTCTTGAATGTGTCGAAAAACTCAGACCCAGACGTTGGCGTGAGGAAACCAAAATATGCTAGAAGATTTCATTAATCCAGTGATTGATAACCAATTTAAATGTAATTTTATATTTGTCAACATGCCACACCGTATACGTAATTGTACTAATACTCTTTATGATTACGCCATAATTAATTATTAATACTTATGTTAGTTTAATGTATGAACTTTAAAAAAATTCGAAAGGTATTTACGAGTAAATTTGTTGGGACCGGGCCCTCGTCCTATGAAAAAAGTATTTACCGGGCCGCGGTCTCACAAAGGTTGAGAAACACTGCCCTAAGGGACTGTCCAGGCATGTAACAGGGATTGCAAAAAAAAAGTATCTTTTTCAATTTGTCTGTTCAAAGGAAGGTATATTTATTCGTGTAGACAGCGCCACAGTAGGTATAACTGTTGCTGTATCAATTTTATAGTTAGACTGTTAAAGATAAAGACAATGTTTATGGCGCGGGCAAACATGTACGTAAATTCATAGTTATAGAGAAGGGTTCCTGTCATATTTGAATTGCAAATTATATTATGTATGGCCTGTGGCATGGCTCAGGAAACCAGAAGCAGGCTTAAATTCTATCACAGAACAATTTTTGTGATTTTTTTGGTAAGCAGAGTGGCAGTTGGACAGGATTTTCTCCGAAAGTTACGGTTTTACCGCTCCGATCTCTATTCGGTCAGTGCCTTTGAGACGTCCTATAGACAACCTGTTGTGACATCTTCGGTAACCGCGCTCTACTTCATTTCTGACTAGTCATTTGGTTGTAGAGCTAAGAAGTTCGGATGATGTACGAGTATGTACGGAAGAGGTAGGTTTTCACCCTTCTCATAGGCCACGAAGGCCAATTAGGGTGAGTAGAAGTATAGCTCTACTGTTTCTAGGACCTCGGCACTCTAGATAGGGGTGGGGGGGGGGTCAGACCCACGCCCTGGACGCTTCAAACCTCGGAAAAACCCGGTACCCATTTTACAGGAGGCTGGGTGGGCCCCAGGGCCGGTCTGTAAGGACGGAAAATCTCGTCCCCACCGGGATTCGATCCCGGACCGTCCAGCCCGTAGTCATTCGCTATACCGACTGAGCTACCCGGCCCATGTATAGAAGATATCGTATTAATTCTGCTTCGTATGTGGGACGTGCCGAGTTAAAATCTTAAGACCAGATGCCGGGTGTCCTTACTGACTAGTCTCAATGTGTTGCGCAGATTTCTCGGGCAAATTCCGGGATTCTAGTCTAGCTCAGATTACGCTCGGTTTCTTTCACGCCCTTTCAAGTTGATTATTCACTCACGAATCTACCACTCGATGCTACATCTTCTGATTTACAGACAGCATCCTTAAATAAGCAAGGTCCAATTGATGAAACACGGGGCCTTGAAACTGCCCCTGTCGGCGATGTGCCGTTATGTATCGTGGATTTTGTAAGCCTCATTATGGGCGGCGTATGAAAAGGTTCTAGCAACTTCATGCTTTTGATAATAAGCTAACATATTTTGCAAAACCCCTTCCTCCATTCAGAGTAAGAGCTTTGAAGATATTACTTTTGTAAGTGTTTAAACCGCGACTACGTTCTTTTTCATACAAGTTTGATCTACGCTGATATGCAGATAACGTTATGAGGTACAAAAGTATCATAAAAAATTTCTGTGGGAACTTAGTGGCGTCGTGAAACGAAATACACTTCAATCACAGGTACCAGCTACACAGAATCTGCATGCTTTCGTGTTCAGACGCGGCAAACGGTAAAAAAACATAAAGGGTCTTTGTTTCGAACAAAAGTTCTGGTAAAACTGATAATACCCATTTCACATTCAGATGACCGTGCATCGTGATATATTCTTACAATAAAAGCCAACAAGATGCACTAATTCTCAACTTCATTTTGGTAAACAACTCTACACGTTTTGGACAGACTTACTGTCCATCATCAGGAGTCTTATTACTGTATTCACAGCAACAGGTATTTGTCATACTAGTTATGTTGCCTGTCTGCTAGCGAAGGTCCCGACCCAGCCTCCTGTACAATGGGTACTGGGTTTTTCCCGGGGGTAGAGGCGGCCGGGGCGTGGGTCTGACCCCCACCCCCATCCAGAGTGCCGAGGTCCTAGAAAGAGTAGAGCTATACATCTACTCACCCTAATGGACCTTCGTGGCCTATGAGAAGGGTGAAAAACTACCTCTTCTGTGGGTATCATCATTCTTATAATAAAGGCAAAAAGATTCACTATTTCTCAACTTTATGTTGCCTGTCTGCTAGCGAAGGTCCCGACCTCGCTAGCAGACAGGCAACATAAAGTTGAGAAATAGTGAATGTTGTTGTCTTTATTATGAAAATGATAATACCCACTTTACTTAAGAAACGTTATTTTATACCTGATATTGACAAGACATGTAAATTAATATTTATGCATATTTGTGACACATTTCTGTCTATAATGTACATTCAAGTCGAGTCAGAAATAGAGTGAATTTAGATTCTCCCCACCCATCACCCTACCAGACACCTCCCCTCCGCGTGCCTCCCTCCACACTGGCCAATTGACATTAGTGTTGTGTTTGTCGTTCCGGCATTTTAGGCGCGTTCGCAAGGTTGCGATAAGCGACTATCAGATTCGTCATGTCTGTCCATCTGTCCGCATGGAACATCTCGGCTACCACCGGACGGATTTTCATGAAATTTTATATTTGACGATTTTTCAAAATCTGTCGAGAAAATTCAAGTTTCATTAAAACTGGACAAGAACAAAGGGTACTTTACATGAAGACCAACATACATTTTTTTATCACATCTCGCTCATTTCTTATGATAATGAGAAAAGTTTCAGATGAAATTTGTAGACAAAATAAAAAATACACATTTGTTTTTCGGTAAATTTCTATAGAAAATCGTGCAATTTATGAGATAATGTGGAGAATTATTGAAGAGCAGGGCAGGTCACAAGTGATAATACGGTGCATGCGCATTGCATGCTGGATACCCAAGGTCACAAATACATACTCAGTTTGTGTAATACTTATTGGTTTTCCACTGCAACCACTGTTGCACGAACCAGACTCAATTTTACGTCATATGTACATTGCCTCTCTTGCTGTGTTTTCGTTTCGTTGCTGGTGTTAAAGGAGATGTGTGCAGACTAGGTAGAGTGAGGCGCAGGCGGCCGACTTGAAACCACGCCATCCGTGATTATTCTTTCCTTGATCCGAGTACAGTATTGATATTTGCTGTGTTAACGTTTAGAGACATGACTTTAAAATTCTGCACGGTCAACACGCCTCAAACTGTTACATACACAACTAGTAGATACTGTGTCACAATATCAAATCGCGCACTTATAATTCTGCTCTTTAATTAGCTGCTGTTATAACACCGAAACCTGATTAGTGACTTCGCCGAAAGCGATGCTGTTTAAGGTAACTCGCTCAGTGAGAATTAAGGTAGAAGAGGAATTTTATTACAAATTTACTTGTACATTACCGTACCACGGAATATGACAAGAAGTTTTGTTTGTTTAACCTAAAGAGAGGAACTTAACGCCTCCGAAACTTGGGTACTTTAGGAACATATGACAAATAAAATGATGACTTTCGAAAGAAAGATAATTATGAAACAATTTAGTTCTACAAGAACAAATGATGGTTACTGGAGCATTAAAACTAATTAAGAAATAAACGATATATTAAAAGGACAAAATATAAGTGGGTTTATTAAAAAACAAAGATTAAATTGGTTATGCAATGTTGAACGCATGGCTGAGGTTAATAATGTGCAGAAGATCAAGAGATGGAAACCCGTGTCTAAAAGACCAACTGGAAGACCTAAAACGTGTTGGGAAGATGACGTTTTGGATGATATAAAGAGAATAAACTTAGGAAATAGGAAGAAAGTAACACAGAATAGAGATAGTTGAAAGAAAATGGTTAGCCAAGCCAAGCCAAGCCAAGCCAAGCAAAAGTGTTAACTGGGGGCGGAGACTTGCGCGAATCGCAAGTCGACATCACCCTGTCTGTTAGGTATTCCTGCGTTTGACCGCATTGCTGGGCTCTGTAACAGACACCTAAACCCTAATATGGGAATAAGCTAACGCTAACGAATTTGAAGTCAGGCTGAGGGCCTTGACTGATAATGCGAAAGACTAGGGCCTAGTTTGCCCCGGACTAAGTATGGGAGGGAAAAACTTTGGTTGGTTGGCTGTCTGGGTTCCGAGCCTAGACGCGCTCTGACGCATACTGGAGTTATGCGACGTTTGCCAGGCGCTTAGGTGAAGCCGCCGTGCCTGGGGGAGAGGAGTGCGGGCCGTGCCCCGATTTTGCATCGAATACCCTGGCTTTTGCCTTACAACTGAGAAAAATCACGGAAAACCTCAGTGAGAGTAGCCGAAGGGCACTCGGCTGATCAGCACCGAACGCGATTCGTTTAGTCGACTTGGCCATCACGGCGATGGCCTCGACTGGCCTGCTGTCCCCTGCCGCGCTTGGCTTTCGCGTCAGGCGAGGGGTTAGCCCTCGGTCAGCTTAAGTAACTGCCTAGTGTACTACGGGGTTCCACACATCAGCTAACTTTGAGTCAAAGCTCTAGGCCAGGGCTCTGATGTTGTCAGCAAACAGCGAAACGCCCAGATCCTCGTGTATCTGCCTGTTACTTACTTACCAGGGGGCACCAGTAGGGAGGCGAAGACACTTGGATTGTAACACCTGTAACCTCCGGACATGGGAGTGGGCAGTGGACCTCCACGCAGGACACGCGTAGTCCATCAGGGGCCGGATGAGCCGCTTATATAGCAGGACTCCGTTCCTGACGGAGTCCTGCTATCCTATTCAGGAGGGGGCCCAGCATACCCATCTTTTGAGCAGTCATCTTCCTGACCTGGTCGATGTGAGACGACCAGGTCAGTCGTGTATCTAGGGTCAACTCCGATAACGAGTTATTTCGACCCATTCGATTGGTTCCCCGAAGAATGTTACTGGTCGGGGCTGGATGAAGCGCCGTCCGGCACGCGCGAAGATTATCGCGGTGCACGTAGAGACATTAATGGCGATTCTCCATTCATTCAACCACCGTTGAAGGTCGTTGAGTTATGACTCCAGGTAGCTGACAAACATTGTCGGTTGTGGGGCGTGGCTATGATGGCCGTGTCGTCCGCGTAGAGGGCCAACTCGACGTGGTGCGAAGGGGGGACATGTCTTTGACATACAGACCGAAGATGACAGGGGACATCAATCCCCACGGAGCTATGCCAGCCCGCATGACTCGACGAGATTACGTGGCCGTCTGGAAGGACGCTTCGAACGTCCGATCCCTGAGGTAGGATGAGGTTGTATGGACTATGTAAGACGGGAAGTTGAGGAGCGTTAGCTTGTAGAGGAGGCCATCGATCCAGACGGTATCGAAGGATTTGGCCTGGTAGAGGAAAAGTGCGCCGGCGAGCCTCTTTTCGCAGAACTTCTTGGTTATTTTTTCAACGAGGCGGGCCAGCTGCAACGACGTACTATGTGTGGATCTGAACGCAAACTGCTCGTCTCGCAGCAGTCGACGTTCGTTTATTACATGTAAGATCGTAACTGGTAGGTTCTTTTCAAATAATTTACCAATCGTGACCAAGAGACTAATCGGCAGATAGGAAGAGGGCAATGCTGGATCCTTCACCGGTTTAAGGATAGAGATCACTCGAGCGTGCTTCCACTTTTGGGGAAAATGATGGGTTCGGAGAACCGCGTTGAAGATACGGGCGAGGAGGGAAACCGCTCGCTTGGGAAGATGCTTCAATGTCCTATTCGGTATACCGTTCGGTCCCGGAGCCTCGCTGACCTTGAGACACCTGATGGCTTCGTGAACCTCGTCAGGGGTGGTTGAATGGTGTTCGCTGGCAGGGCTTAAGGAGTAAGAACTCAGCGCCACGTCAACCATCTCCATAACTGCCGGGACCGAAGGATCGGGCACCGGCTGGAACTGAGCCTTCAGATTGTCTGCAAGGGTTTCGATTTTCTCAGAGTCTGTGAGAGCGATTCCCCCTGGGGTGACCAGGGGGAGAGATGCAGTAGGAACTCTCATCACCCGCTTTGTCATTCTTCACAGCGATTGGTCTTCAGGATCGAGTGATTCGAGTGTAGTGTTCCACTGGTCGTATATCCACTCTTTGAGCCGGCGGGTCACTAACTTCTACAGGCGGTTGACCTCGGCTTTCAGAGCGAGTTCCCTGCTGATCTGCCACTGCCTCCGCAGCCGGTTTTTCAGGCTATCTCATCCTGAATGCCGGCCGGTATCGGAGGCCGTGGGTCGTCACACGGGCGACGCTTGGGATTTGACGCTACCAGAGCCTTCAAAACGGCGCTGAGGAAGTTCTCAACGCACGTGTAGATTGCCATCTCGTTGTGCAATTCCGGATCGAAAGGAATTAGTTCTTACAAGTGAGTTTGGAAGTTTGCCCAGTCAGTGCGCCTGAAGTCACGGCGATCCGGTGGGTGATGGAAAGATGAGCTACACGCAGTGTCGATGAGAACCGGGAGGTGGTCCGAGCTTAGTGCAGAGCACGAAGTCAGATACAACGGGAATGAGAGATTCTTGGTTATCACGATGTACAGGACATACCGAGGGGTATATATGGGTTGGTGGTTGGGGAGTCCGGTCCAAAGATCAGACACGAGTTCTCGTCCGCATAATCAAATAGGAGTTTCCCCCGTCTCGTACTTAGCCGCGAGTTCCAACCACTTGTTTGACGTTGAGGTCATCAGCCTCAAGACCGGCAATCACCCGCCGAAACAGTTGGTCAGGTCCTCTCCGATCAGTGGGTGGGAAGGCGAAAGGTAAGCCGCAAGGATTAACACCAGTTTGCCGGCCAATGTGACTTGGATGGCAGTAGCCTCCAAGTGGGTCAGGCCCGGAACGGGCACTGAGTGGTGAACTATAGCAAGGCGGACCATGATGATTGTGCCGCCCCCACCTGTCCTTCTGCATGTACGGTGGTAGACATAATTGGCAAGGTGGAAGGCTTACCCAGGGTTAAAGAATGTCCCACTTAAGAGACAAATATCGACACCGTGCTGGAAAAAAAAAGTTCCACTTCAAGCTTCCTGCCGCGCACTCTGTCCGCATTCCAGCAGGGGAGGCGCAGGGCTTTACACCGCTCTGTCCTCCTAGGGCGTGCTGCCATATTCAGCTACAAAAAGAATGACGGTCTTCAGGACAGCGCGAGGGCGAGCTGCCCCAGTGGGGAGGGAAGAGATGACGTGAGAAGCCGACGAATCGGCTCTACACATGCGTTGAGGGGACGTTGATCGAGGAGATCTGAGAGTTCCTTGAGTGGGGAGGTGGGAACCACCAGGCTGGGTTTTTATGAGTGTGGCGTCCACGGTTTTGACACTCGCGGCTGCTTTCTTCTTAGACTTCCCAGAAGCCCGTTTAGGGGCTGCTGTGGATTTGGGCTCAGGTTTTTGGGGCCGGGCCGTCTTCCTGATGGCGGTCACTATATACTTCTCGGAAGCCTCCGTGACCGGCAGAGGAGGGGGTTAGGATGTGGGCTGGTGGGTGGAGTTGTGGTAGCGTTGACGACACACCCCCATAGAACGACGTTATTCCACCCCTCGCTCTGGTCCTTCTGCTCGGCAGAGGGACCGGCCCGCTGAGCTTTAGGAGCGGCAGGTTGGCCCGTGGCGGCGCTCTTTGGCTGCATTCGGGCGATTGCTTTGCAAAAGCCGCCTTTGCTTCACACAGCCACGGGAGTCCGCTGTGTGGTTTCCCCCGCAGCCACAGCACTGATGCTATTCCCTCGGGGTAGAGCATCCAGCGGAGAGGTGGGAGCCCCCACAAGCGACACACCGGGTTTCGTATCCGCAGTTACGCAGCGTGTGGCCGAAGCACTGGCAGCGCTTGTATTGCAGCGGGCCTTTTAGAGCCACGTACGTCTCCACCGACTCTCGCAAGCCGCAGAGTACGGTAAGCCATCGCACGTTTGGCACCTCAGGCCGTCACGCCACTGATACAATGAAGTGGGCGTGGGAGGGCGTTCCTTGGCTGGGTCCGGATCGCGACGGCCGGCTCGCAGCTGTGTGACACCCTTAACACGGATGTTCAGGGATTCCAGTTCCTCTCTGGCGACGCTCTCAGGCAGAACCCTACGCAGCGTCTCCACCAGAAGTCGCGCACAGCGAACGCCTGGGAGCGTGAAAGTGTTGAAACCCACACCGTCTTTCCCATCAAGGGGCCGCAGGGCAATGACTGCGGCTGTGAACCCGTCGGCGTTTGATGGGACATCTCACCCTTTAGTGGGCCATCAGACCTCCAGGGCAGGATGCCCGCAACCAGGCCAGGAAGGAACGGGTGTCACTAACACCTGAAATAAAAATGGGCGTCTTGTTACGACCCTTTCCTGCTGGTAGACAGGCGTTGGCTACTTGGGCGTTTGAAGTGGTGCCATCTGGCGTGCCGCTCAGAGGCCCGGACATGTTGCTAGACATTCGACTATTGGTTGTCTCCATTGAGACACCGGGTTCGGATGGGTTCGAATCCATGGCTGTGGGCTTGAGCGGCTCACTTGGCTGAGTTGGTGCGACGGGCCCGGCCAATACAGCCGTGTACGTTGCCCCTCCCCCGGATGGTCTGGGTTGCCGGCTGCTGGCTGCCGGCTGCCGGCAACAGGTTGTTCGCCCATGACTGTTGAGGTGGACCCAGCGCCAGGTGCTGGGCGCCTGTTGGCGGGCTCCATCGAGTCGCCAGAGCTCGTTGATTTTTTCGCTTGCTCGCGAGTTGTTGGGAAGCTCTGATCCCGCTTCCGGATGTGGTGCTGCGCTTCCCAGCATGCACCGCTCGCTTTTCTTCCTCCGCGCCATTGCCAGCCTCAACTCCTTGAGAAGGGCCGGCGAAACATGTACAGTAGAAATAGCTTTCATAAAGACTAACTCTTTCTGCCTCAGCAGGATGCTTCGGCAGGAGCACTCGAAAAATCTTCCTCCTACTCCTCCTCTGTAGCTCTGCTGGAGACTGAATGCAGAAACCTGCTCAGTCAACAACCCTTTTCACCAGTCAGCCAGGCAGACAGGTATCATTATCCTTCCTCTGTCTCTCACTCCACAGTTCACTCGACTGACACAACTCAACTCCGACTGCCTCCACTCTACCTCGCACAGAAGAAAGTATTTGAACAAGCCAGAACTTTACGTAAGTTGTAGCGCTTCAAAAGAAGAAGAAGAAGAAGAAGAAGAAGAAGAAGAAGAAGAAGAAGAAGAAGAAGGAGGAGGAGGAGGAGAAGGAGAAGAAGAAGGAGAAAGAGAAGAAGGAGAAGGAGAAGAAGGAGAAGGAGAAGAAGAAGGAGAAGAAGGAGAAGAAGGAGAAGAAGGAGAAGGAGAAGGAGGAGAAGAAGAAGAAGAAGAAGAAATGTAAAATATTTTTAAATGAGAGTCCGAATGGGAGGGTGTACTTTGGGGTCGTCTGGCTCAGCATAGATACCGGTGATGGGTTCTGGTGAACACGGTAAATGCCTCGGTTCTGGTGAACATTGTAAATGTCTCGTTTTCAATAAAATACGTGGCCGGGAACCGTTGTCGGTATGACTAGGCTGCGGGTTGGATGAAACGCAGTTCGATTACCGGTAGATGCTGGGATTTTTTCATCCTCAAACAAGCCCATACCGGCCTTGGGGCCCACCCAGCCCTTGCTCCAATGAGCATCAGTATTCTTTTACAAGGGAAAAAGCGAATGGAACGTGATATAGAACATTCACCTCCACCTAGCGGTGGGGGTAATTCTGAGCGGAGCTACATATCTATTTTCCCTCTGTGCCATCATGGGATGTAAGGGACAAATTTACTTTGTCAACAAAATACTGGTACAATTTGTTGAATATCTAAGGACCGCTACGTTTCTTACGGAGTTCCCTGGTAAACTAAAAATGTTACAACACTTTTAAATGTCGGCAAACGAGATCCTTCACCCCACAAAAGCTAGATATTCCCCCCCCCCCGTGGCGCTGTGGCCAAACGCAGGCCATGGCCTCTTCATTCTTGAGGTTTCTAGATCACACACAACGACGCACCACAGTCGGTAGGACTCCTCTGGACGAGTGATCAGCTCGTCGCAGAGACCCCTACCTGACAACACACAACAGTCACAACAGGCAAACATCCATGCCCCGGTGGGATTCTAACCCACCATCTAAGGAGTTAGATACGTTATTGAACTAAAATAAATGCAACAAGCGTGTTGTGTTCTATTTCGGATCAATAAACTTTCAGAACACGAAGTTACTAGCTGATTTAAATAAGAGAGAGGGCTTTCAAATATAAGACTAGTTGCGTATTCTGGGCAGCGTATCGGGTTAGATAAAGAGAGCTACATCAAACTTTCCCCATTTTTCAATAAACCTGACCATTGCATCGAAGAGCCCACATCTGATGTAAGTCGAATATGTAAATCCAAGTGTGGATGTGAAGGCGTCAGCCCACATGGCACAGCGGGGGGCAAGCGTTGCTCCCGGCTGTGTCAGTCGCCGTGGTGATAATGTTTAATTAACGTCAGGTAGCTACAACAGCAAATCCCAAGCAAAGCTCAGCTTCGCACTTCACAATGTATTGTTTCTTGAAACACGCCCTTAGGTTCCGTCTGGAAACTCTGTCTTAGGTGTTGAGTGGGCTATAAAGTCGAGCCTGTCATTAATGCTGTAGTCCAGGTGGAATCCAACTTAAGAATGGTGGGACTCATTGTTTCCTACTGTGACAATTCAGTTTCATTTGCCTGCCTTTTTTTTTTTTACTTTCATTCTCGTACTTTAGGAAGGATTTAGATATTTGGCTCTATTGCGGGACTAAAAACTTGTCGCGACAGTTATTTGTCGAAATTCCAGCTTTTGCTCTATTCCTGGGGTTACAGTAACTTTCCCTCTTCGTAGACCTTGTAGCAAGATTTTGGGTTCTCGCAGCGGTGTCGCCGAAGATTCGAGACATCTGGGATGTTGTGACGTGTCGCTGTCTAGGTAGGTCCCGACGTTTCGAAAGGTCGTAAACATTCATATCCGCTTTCACTGTCAATCGATTTGCGGTTTACTTGAGGACTTTGTTTAGCTTCTGTATTTAGAAAAGAAGTGGATAGGATGTGGAAAGAAGAAGTGGATAGAATGTGGAAAGAAGAAGTGGATAGGATGTGGAAAGAAGAAGTGGATGGGATGTGGAAAGAAGTAGTGGTTAGAATGTGGAAAGAAGAAGTGGATAGGATGTGAGAAAAGAATTGGATAGAATGTGGAAAGAAGAAGTGGATAGAATGTGGAAAGAAATAGTGGATAGGATGTGGAAAGAAGAAGGGGATAGAATGTGGAAAGAAGAAGTGGATGAGATGTGGAAAGAAGAAGTGGTTAGAATGTGGAAAGAAGAAGTGGATAGGTGTGGGAAAAGAAGTGGATAGAATGTGGAAAGAAGAAGTGGATAGAATGTTGAAAGAAGAAGTGGATAGAATGTTGAAAGAAGAAGTGGATAGGATGTGGAAAGAAAAAGTGGATAGAATGTTGAAAGAAGAAGTGGATAGGATGTGGAAAGAAGTGGATAGAATGTGGAAAGAAGAAGTGGATAGGATGTGGAAAGAAGAAGTGGATAGAATGTTGAAAGAAGAAGTGGATAGGATGTGGAAAGAAAAAGTGGATAGGATGTGGAAAGAAGAAGTGAATAGGATGCGGAAAGAAGAAGGGGATAGAATGTTGAAAGAAGAAGTGGATAGCATGTAGAAAGAAAAAGTGGATAGCATGTGGAAAGAAGAATTGGATAGAATGTGGAAAGAAGAAGCGGATAGAATGTGGAAGAAGAAGTGGATGGGATGTGGAAAGGAGAAGTGGATAGAATGTGGAAAGAAGAAGTGGATGGGATGTGGAAAGAAGAAGTGGTTAGAATGTGGAAAGAAGAAGTGGATAGGATATGGGAAAAGAAGTGGATAGAATGTGGAAAGAAGAATTGGATAGGATGCGGAAAGAAGAAGTGGATAGAACGTGGAAAGAAGAATTGGATAGGATGCGGAAAGAAGAAGTGGATAGAATGTGGAAAGAAGAAGTGGATGGGATGTGGAAAGAAGAAGTGGATAGAATGTGGAAAGAAGAAGTGGATAGAATGTGGAAACAAGAAGTGGATAGGATGTGGAATGACGCGTCATCAGTCATCTGTATTCTGACACAAACCGCGCAACTGGCTGGAGGGAACGAAACAAATCACCGACCGCTTATATCAGCGTAGCTGGCACACACACCAGCATTCGAGTTCAGGATCTTCCACATAAGATTTGTTGTTTTCTGCACTTGACTACACTGCTCGTTCGTGTGTCCGCCCGGTCATGATATCTACCTCACGTACTGAAGAAAAACTGTGATTAATGTTCACCGTTTTAAATCACTGTGATTAATAAATGAACCACACACTTAAACATTAAATGTAATACCTTTTGATCACATGTTTATGAGTTTAATACGATTCGCAGTGAAAGAAACAGCGATTATTTACACAAATATAATTAAATTCTGAGGGTACTAATCCGGTGAGCAAGACCACCATGGCAACCGAATTTTGTACGGTGCAGCCTAATATTTGTGGGTCCTCATTCTGCACCTTGCTTCATGTCGATCGTCTGGCGCCTGGAATTTCGAGGTGCCTCCTAGATTTTTCTGAAAATTAACGCGCCTTTAATTAACCGCTTCATTACTGTAAAGAGACGCAATGTTTTTACTAAGACCCAGTAACTGTACTTTAAAAAGCTATTTAATTGAGCTTCAGGCTTCCGAGATTTAATTATGCAGAAATGTCTTCAAGATATTTCGTGATTCAGATTCTGCTCGTAGCACTGCAACCCTGAGATTTGGCTTCAATGTTTTATTCAATTTAACATCAGTGGCGTAGGAAGATAAGAATTTCATCCACTATAAAATACCAGGAGATAAGCCGGATGTTCATGAAACATAAATAATGTGAGGAACATTTCCAATAATGACGAGGTGGCAGCAGTCATTAGCATTCCACAAGAAGGAGGAGAAATGCTCATAGTCTGCATACTAATCCGAGAGGCTTCCTTTCGGCTCGTCAGGTCAATGGGAAATCTGGTATTAAATCATGAGATAATTATTAAAGGTACGTGTTAGGCATGGAATATGATAAGTTAACAGAGAGAAGTCAGTCTTTTACGCGGCTTTTCTTACCAATCCCCCATCTGCCCCCCAACATAAATTAATCGTTTAAAAGCACAGTCTTTATTATACAACCTGCTTCAGAATTCTGACCACAGAATGTGTTAATGGCTTCTGTGTGATTCTCGGAATAATCACAGATTAAAATGTTAAACAGCAGGTGGAGATTGTAGTGCAGAGGTGGTGTATTTCGTTTTAGTCAGGAACTAAATCGTCATATACTAAGTACAATAAATTAAAACCTTAAGACGGGTTACGTTCTGTCGCATCCACCTTCTTTACAATTATAAGTTTGCTACATAATTTAGATCCTTATTCTGGAGGTCCCCAATTCAAATTCCCAAACATGTTATTCTTTGTTAATTTTTGTTGTTATTTAAACTGATATTACAGTACAGTGTCAAATGTTAGGATAAATAATAAATAAGCAACTTGATAGGATGCGGAAAGGAAGAGGCGAAGAATTTAGGAAAGTAGAATTGTCCTTGTTCACGCCATGAAGGTAGAGTGGGGGAGTAAGGCTATATCTCCACTCATTCTAAATACCGGCACTAGAGAGGTGAGTGACCTTCATACACCGGCACTTTACCCGCAGGAAAGGACCCCCCTAGAGCGATCGAATAGCAGACTGTTTGAGAGTCACAGCTGGTCTGGGCGGTGCTGCAGAATAAAAAACTTCTTGCTGATGCCAGGATTCAAAATCCGGACCGACCAGCCCATAGCTAGTCGCTATACCGAATATACGGTCTCCCGGCCCCCTGAAAGTATACTTCGTGTAATAATATACTATTCCGGAAGATCTGGATTGGTTGAGGAAAACTAAGCAAAACTTCAGTTATAATGGCTGGTCTGGTAACCGATGTTTGATGGAAGGACCCACTCAATACAAAGCATGTGTACTAGCAAATAGTGAGTTGCACAAACCTTCCGGTCCCGAGGGCAATGGATACTCTCCTCCAGGTTAAAACGGCTGGTTTTCATGGCCACTCACCTGCATGTAGGTACAAGGTCTAATAATAACAGCACCTACAGCTTGTCATGGTGTGGCGTCTAAATATTTACAGGGGCAATTTATTCTTCCTAGTGCACAGAATAACAGCCATACAAGTCTTACTCTTAACGTTACATTTTTGTCTCATGGCTCGACAGCCCTATTGGGCCAGGGACTCCTCTATGAGGTTCCTCGATCACATTCACACACAAACAACACTCGGTAGGAATCCTCGGGACGATTGATCGGCCCAACGGAAAGACTTGTACCGGACAACACGCAACATTCAAAAGAGACAGACATCCATGCCCCCGGCTGGATTCGAACCTGCAATTCCGGCAAGCGAACGACCGCAGACCCACGACTTAAACCGCGCGACCACTGGGACCGACAATGATACACTGAGCTAACGTAATTTATAATGTCTGGTAATATGCAATCTGGCTCATTACCACTGGGTTTGATAACATTTCGTCATCTGGTTCCAAGTTAAGCTCTGACGTTAGGTTTGTTACGGCGAGTTTATTTGCTCTGACGTCAGCTGTAGCAAACAGTGATAAACAGTGCCAGCTTCATGTTGCAGTACACTTTGTGACACTTGGGTCTACCTGGGTTGCTTACACAGACATTCATCTCAGATGGTTACTTAGGCGTGCAGACTGATGTTAGTTTCATTTTTCAACATCAAACACTTTTAGCTAGAGTAGTGTTGTGTAATTAGAACTTTTATCTTCCCAGCACGTTTCGGCTGTAAAAGAAGAGAATATAAAAGCTGCTCATTCTCAGAAAAGAGTAATTTACTTAATGTTTCACGTGAATTTTTAGGTAATGTCTTGTTTTGTGAGGGGAAACATTTTGCATGCCATTAAAAACAAAGCACCAGTTTCAAAATCCTCTTCTGTTACGTTTGACTTGTCTCGGGTTCTCACAGTAGAGTCATGGGTTCGATTCCAGTACAACATACGTGAAATTTATGATGGGTAAAGTAGCAATGGGACGGGATTTTCTCCTAGACTACGTGCTCTACCCTGTCAGTTTTCACCCCACTATGCATGCACAATGGCGCTTTAAAAGCAGCAGTTCCAAGAAATATAGCCTAATCGTACCAGGCGTAAACAAGATAGCCAATGTATGTACAATGTAACATTGTGGCGCGTTAGCGTAATATTTGTACCTCCTCGTCTATCCTAAGAGCCTGATAACTTTTCAAGCAACGGGAGCGCTTTTATTGCGATTTAATGTCGCCGGCAACAATGAAACATAATTAGGACTTGCTGTGAAGTGCGCAATACTTTGGTCGATTTAACCAAATTTGGATTTTTTGAACAGATTTTCGTAAGAATCTCTAGTGTCAGATTTAACGGAAATCCGTCCAGTGAGGGGCGTGTTGATACAACGTGCAAGCGGACAGACAGACGGACATGATGAAGCTAATAGGCGCTTTTCGCGACTATGCAAACGCGCCTGAAATAAATTGTATTCCTATTTTAAATCAATTGCCAATTGTTACTTTTCTTTGAATTTTGAATTGTGCCATCCCCGTTGTGTAATATAAAACTAGCAAGTAGGTATGAAGTCAATAACACAACTATTGTTTAATTAGATGTTATATTCTAGGTCAAAAGACTACATGTTTCGGCCGGCAGTGGCCATCATCAGGTCTTTGTCATTCGATACTCTTAAGATTATTTTATATAACTGTGTGGCGGCTTGTTCGATGAGGAGATCTCTACATTAAGGCCTTGGTTTGGTACCGTATAGTATATCTATATAATGTGTGTGGGTGAACCACTTTGTAATACATAAAGGTAAAAAGTAAAGTAAAGCAGTCCCACTACAGGCCCGGAGGGGCCCAGGGGGTTCCAGGAAGTTAAGGTTCCCAGATTTCGTGACAACGGCACAGGATGGCGGTAGGTTGTTAGCCTTACGCACCGGCCGCCTTTACCCCCAAGAAATAATCCTGTTACTCCTTTCTGTAAGAGGCTGAGTCGACCCCAGGGCCATAGTGCGATCGGAAGGATTTTATGTCAATGAAAAATCCACTGTCACCAGCCGGGATCGAACCAGCGACCTTCCGATTTGTAGCACAGCACCTTAACCACTGTGCTAACGCGGTCCAATACATAAAGGTACAGGTAAAGCAGTCCTATTACAGGCCTGGACAGGCCCAGAGTGTTCCAGGAAGTTAAGTTTCCTAGATTTCGTGACAACGGCACAGGGTGGTGGTAAGGTTGTCAGCCTTACGCACCGGACGCCTTTACCCGCAGGAAATGCTCCTGGTACTCTTTTCGGTTAGAGGCTGAGTCGACCCCATGGCCATAGTGCGATAGGAAAGATTTTATGTCAATGAAAAATGCACTGACACCAGCTGGGATCGAACCAGCGACTTTCCGATTTGTAGCACAGCACCTAACCACTGTGCCACCGCGGTGCTCCAATACATAAAGGTATGTTTCGATAATATCAACAGACCGAAGAAATCAGAAACTAAAATATGACCAAGAGAAGGAGACTAAGAAACAAAGTACAACAAAACAAAATGAACGAGCAAAAAACACAAAACACGAAACAGAATTGTTATCTTCAGAGATAAATTGGTTAGGAGGGAATAGGTGGTAAGTGTGAACAATTAACAGGCATATTCTGGTAGAACTCCGTTCCGGTTCTGACTCTTCAGAAGACATGGCTTATAAAGAGGGCAAATACATACACAGGGATCGGTTCGGTGCAGTAGGCTTAACGACGCACTACTGAGGCAGTTTGGCTTCGGCAAGTCTGCAGCCGCGTGGGAATCACTCTTGGCTTGGAAAAAAAAAAATTGGCATATGTTACTGATGAAGAACGGTGTCATCCAAAGCATAAATACGAACAAGAAGTGGAGAGGTGGACGATATTTTGGAACGAAGTGGCACTGTCCAACGGGTGGAATTTTGTTGTCGACAAGTCCGAAATGTGACATTTTAATCTTGCAAACGGCACTAAAATCGACTTCCCTTAACCCCGCTCAACTTGACAGCCCTCCGTACCAGAAACGATACACGTCGCTCCGGAACCTACGTATTTACAGATATAATAAACGGAGAAGTAAGCGTGTTGTGCACTTTGATGATGCTTGAAGACTGTCACATGCAATAACACGCAAACTGAAATTATCAGTGAGAAGAGATCCTCGAATATACGCACTGAAAAGGTTACTACTCATTTGATGAATACGGTTTTAAAGTTGTCAGCCCTACGTACCGGCCACCTTTACCCCCAGGAAATATTCCTTTTACTCATTTCTATTAGAGGCTCGGTCGACCTCAGGACCAAAGTGCGGTCGGAAGGATTATGTCAATGAAAAATTACAATGACACCATCGGGAATCGAACCCGCGACCTTCCGGCTTGTAGCGCAGTGTCTCAACCAACTGCGCCACCGTGTGCCCATAATATTATATTATTATTATTATTAATATTACTAACTCCCATTCAGTTGTCACTCGGCGGCAGTAGTCCTTAGGCAATTCTGATAGCACGCTAGTGATATAGGAGAAAAATTTTTAAAAATTTTGAAGTTTCTCCTTTTCTTCAAAAGACGTAATTGTTTATTGATTATTGTGTTCCCCTAACGCGAAACGGCTTACTCACTGTTTTTTATTATTGTATCACATTTATTGTAATATTCATATTCCCCGCATTTTGTGGAACCCGAAGGTTCATTACGACATTCACACGTGCTCGCCACCTGTCCCTATCCTGAACCAGCACGATCCGGTCTATGGCTAGCTGAGAACCAGTTAGCCTCTCCTGAAGTAATCTGCTCCATGGAGTAAGTAAGTAATCTTATTCCAGTTTCACTACCACTGTGTTTCCCCTGATTTGTATAAAACTCCTTTATGATCTGCAGGGTGTCAGAGGACCTACAGGAGTCCAGTCTCAGAACTGATCCAAACGCTGTGGTGACCGGTAGAATCTCTACCCGGTCCGGATGTGTCATCCCTATTCCGCGGTACTGCAGCTAGCAGCCTGGACCAATATTGTCAAGGTGTAAGGTAAAGTGATCCCGTTACAGGCCCGGTGTGGCCCAGAGGGTGGGTAGAGGTATAGCTCTACTCTTCCATGACCGCGGCACTAGAAGGGGCTGAGTGGTCAGCAGCACGCCCCGGCCGCACTTTACCCC
>Ga0123354_10001999_pt1 | contig 26166 bp, 15 predicted proteins | sample TergutLab28metaG_2_FD_97872 | JGI IMG/M metagenome (GOLD analysis project Ga0123354, IMG submission 97872) | Labiotermes labralis P4 segment gut microbial communities from Petit-Saut dam, French Guiana - Lab288 P4 | ecosystem: Host-associated > Arthropoda: Insects > Digestive system > Gut ...
GGGACAGGTGGCGGACGCTTGTGAGTGCGGTGATGAACCTTCGGGTTCCATAAAATGCGGGGAATTTCTTGACTAGCTGCAAACCAGTTAGCTTCTCAAGAAGGACTCTGCACCATGGAGTAAGTAAGTAAGTAGCGGTAGCTATTCTTTCGGTATGTACGATAGTAGCAATTTACTAACGAAAACGCAAGATAGTTCCAACAAACGATACAGCACAATATTTTAGGCCGTAGTACAGTGCCCATCATTATGGAAATAAATTCATTCATACTTCTAGATAACAGAAACTCATAGTACATACAGACACTCCTCGACTTACGCAGTAGTTACCAGAAGATCCGGCGAAAGTCCAATTTTGCGCAGACGGGAAATGAATAGAAATAATTGTCAAGTATATATGTATATACGTAGTCCTGCTAAAAGTTCTGTCCCAAATTTCATGTAGTCCGCAGCTGGAGACAATGAGGCGGAAGGGTTCAAAGGTTGGCTATTTTTGGACTATTGACCTTCAGGTACGTGTGCCAAGGCAGTTTGCTCACGTCTATCGCAGTGTTAACATGGAGTGGGGTTTCAAGGAAAACCGTGTGGCCGTGATTGTCCTTCTCAAATGCGGAAAATCAGATTCTCAAATTTTAAAACTCTTGAAACCATTTAAAATTTTTGCGAAATTTCATATTTCGGGCAATTAAACGTTATAAAGAACTCTAGGGCGTTGAAGACAGGACTCGGTCAGGACGCCTGAAAAGTGTGCGGGCTGAAGCCGATATTAAAACAGTACGGAAGCGGATCCGCCGAAATCCGCGCTGGTAACAGATCAGGTCCCGAGAGCTGAACATATCGACCCATTCAAGTCGTGCCTCATCAGGGACGAACTACACATGAGAGCGCACCTCCGCTCAAAAGGACACCTCCTAACTCCTGCTTTGAAGGAAATCCGACGGACAAGAGCAGAGCGTCTCCTCCAACGACATGCTGAGAACGGGCAAGAAAACATCATCTTCACGGACGAGAAATTTTTTACCATCGAGGAGCAGTATAACAACCAGAACAACAAGATTTCTGCTCAAACGTCCCTTGGGGTGCATTCTGAGAGTGCAGGGATGCCATCACCCTTCCTACGTCATGGTTTGTTAGGAGGTGTCCCATCAGGGGGTGACATCTTCATTTTTGCAAGAAAGGTGTGAAACTGGTGTCCAAGTGTAGAAAGAGGACGTGCTGCAAGGAGTTGTGAAACAGCTTAACATGACCCTCTTCAGTGGTGAGGAATGGGTCTTCCAGCAGGACTCATTTCCTGCCCAAAATCCAAGACGGCACAGGAGTGGCTGTGGAGAAACGTTCCGGTCTTCATCAGCGCCGAGGATTGGCCCTCGGGGAGTCCAGACCTCAAACCCCGGGACTATATTTTTTGGGTTGTTTTGGAGGACATAGCTTGCCAAAAGCGTCACAACAACCTGGACAGCCTGGAGAGACCCCTCGTAAAAGCAGTGGCAGAGATCCCCCTGTAGACGGTGCGTGCCGCTATAGCAGAGTGGCTGGAGCGTCTCAAGACTTACGTCGAGGCAGAGTGCGGCCATTTTGATTGGCATTATTATAAATAAAAACTTAAAACTATTGCTAGTAAATTATTTTGTTCGAAAAGTGGATGTTCTGTTTCATTTAACTCTAGGTCACAATATACTTGGGACAGAACTTATGGCAGGACTGTGTACACAGACGTCTAGCCGAAATCCAAACTCCAGCACACTTAAATTTTAACGGCCATGCCGCCGTCTCGGTTATCGCCCAGCAGTTCTCTTCCGCATGCACCGTCTCTCTGCGCATTCAGCCAGATAAAGCAAAATTAGGCGCAAGTTTCCAAGATGTTCTTTTATTGTTTTACTTTCTAAAAGTTGCGTAGGCCGATCCCAGTGGTCGCGCTAAGGGGTGGGTCTCCGGCCGCTCCATTGCTCGGATTGTGGGTTCGAATCCCGCCGGGGGCATGGATGTTTGTCTATGGTTAGTGTTGTGTGTAGTCAAGGATTGTGGTGTGTATGAACGTGATCATGAATCCTCGATAATAAGGACTTGGTCCAATAGTGTTGTTGCGCCATGGTAAAAAAAATGTTGCCTAAGTCAGGCAGTGTCTGTATACTTCCTATCAAGTTTAGAATTCTTTTACATTCTACTTCGTCGTCTTGCCGGAATTAAGTTCAGAGCGTGCATATTCAGTAAAATCGTTTCACAGCGTGTTTCAAGGGTAATAATGTGCAAGGGGGTATCACAGTCATGTCAGTACACTGTGACTGAGTATAATAGTGATGACGGCAGAACTTTTCTATTAAAATTTGTAATGTATTTGTTGCCACTACTATATGAATGAATATGTGATTGCTCAGTCCGGTCGCTCGAAGGATTGGGGATCGATTTTCAGCAACGAAGAGAAATATCTCTTCCTCAAAGAGTCCAGACCGACTCTTGGACCCATCCAACCTCCTATCCAATGCGTAGCTAGAAATATCCGTCGGGTCGTGCAGCTGACCATTTACCTGTAATTAATATCAAGGTCAGAAAGCGTGCAGCAACACTTTCAAATTCATATGTGGTGTGGTGCTTAATTAAGCAACCGACATTACTTTTCTACAATGAGTGCACAACTGGCTACATTACTAAGCAACGAACTGACAAAATAAATTTCCGACGTATGCATAGACTAACGGTATTAAAATAGTCATCTTACCTAAGTCCTAATGGATAACAAAGTAATTCACGGCCACAAATGGAGACTCAGTTCATTCCAGGTCAACAAAAACACAAATTCAGCCCTGCAATTTATTTTACTCTTATCGGAAGTAGGATGTAATTTCCTGAACTATTCCAGAAACTGCGTCAAGTAACGAAGGAAAATCACGAATTCTAACATTAACTCACCTGCGTGTGAATGGCAATTAAAAGGTGAGGACAGAAAGAGTGGTGTAATATACGCCGACAACCCTGCTGCGAATTTTCTCTCACGTCAAAAGAGTGCAGAATTTCTAACCAGCGGTTGATTCGCGAAACATTTTTATGGATTTGAGATGAAATAATTTTGTGGACATGAAATACGCAGTTTACACAATACACAGTACAATCCACGAAGACGACAATAAATTACGATTCAGACAGTTAAACGTAAACGAAACGTGGAAGATTTCAGTTCTCACAGTGGTACTGAACAAAAAACCAGACGACTTTATTTTTTAATAATCGTAACATGTTATACACGCGTTTTTCGAAAACCATTACACGATACGACCACGTGGTTCCAGAGGTCTGCATGTCTATGTCACAACCGTCAGAGAGTTGCGAAGTAGACATTCCACTTGACGCCCTGAATGCGTAGTCCGCGTTCATGAACAAAGTACAGTCGTATGATAAAGATTTCTGGCGTTCGGCGCCGTATCGATTAGTAAATAAGAACCGACGTTTCGGAACCGTTCGTTGATTCAATTTCCAGAATCAAAGCGGTCAAAATTTTATTCGTGTCTTGAATTGTTTATGCAGTAAGTGCAGAAGCCTCCAGCTCTTCCGAAACGTCGGTAAATCTTTACTAATCAACGTGCCGTCACATCACATAGGACATGATTCTTCATCAATACCGCTGTGAGAACTTCCCGTTTTGCAAACGTAAGTCACTTAACTGAGCTAATAAATGTTATTTATGCAAAATGGTATAAATGACGCACCGATGTTAGCTGAACGTGTTACAGACTACCAAGAGACCCTTGTCAGCTCCATGACGTAATTGTGTACTATCCACAAGCACAAGGGCATCATCTCGGGGTCAAGTGTAAGTGGAAGCGACTCTCTCGTCCGGAGGCAGTTATTGCGGACCTACTTCTCTTTCCTTGTCATGTTTAACCCCACACAATGGATGTCAGGGCAGGCTAATCCAGATACTGGCTGGTAAACTTTATTTTTACAGTGGGAAATTTACATCATTCCAGATAACACGCAATCTGCCGCACCATGTTCGATATTCTTTCATTGAAGACACAGGAGATCATTTCGGAACATGAGGATATTTCAGTAGATGTTCATTTTTCTGGGGCTGTCCGAAAGGAAATATGCGGAGCGTGTTACAGTACAGTTTATAGTAGTAGATATGAACGTGAAATAAAAACCTGGGGAGCGGTGCTGTATAGTCTGGTAGATTTCATGGGCGTTGCAAAAGAAAAGTAGATGAGATTTTTCTATGTTCAGGAGGCAGCGCCACCGTCTAACTCAGCGGTTCCCGAAGTGTGCTTCGCGGTTCTCAAGGGATCCGTTGATACAATTCTATGATGGCTACTTTGAAGCTTACCTATTTTTTTAAATTAAAGAAATAATGTTTTATTAAAAATAATGGCGCAACTTCTTTAGGTGGATATATGCTTACTTTTTATGATCGTTAGATATCTAATTAAGAAACACCTGTACCCACAAAGCGAGAAACAGTCATTTTATTTAAGGCCAAAACATGCAATACGTTGTTAGTATGATATTGATATGTGTATGTTGTTACCTATAATCAGTTGCAAGACATGAATTTTTAATTCTGGATACTTATCCACAGACACTGAGCAAAAACGTTTGGGAAATCCGGGTCTATGTAAATTAATGCGGAAGTTGTTGTCGACGACATTTAACAATGAATGGTTGGTCAACGGTATGGATTGTACAAACAAATTCTGCTAGCATAAGGCAATGTGGGTGGTTGGGATAATACCTGGCAAAAGAAGGTTTAGAAATATCTGTTTAGGATATGTTAATTTTGAATGTCTATGTTTGTTGTAATTTTGTCCCGTGCTTATTAACCGGTTCATTTCATTTAATTTACCCATTTAGTTTCATTTACGCAATAATACGTTAAAATATTGTGGGGCGATTAGATTTTATTTGTTGAAGTGTGAATATATCAGAAACTTGAAATTAATTTTGGAGCCGTTCAATGATGGCATTGAAAAATTCTCCCCAGGGTCTACAATTATCTCGTCAGATGGAGGATATGGAAACAGTTCGGTAAGGCGAAAAGCTACGAAGATATTGTTCACTGATATACACGTTTCAAATGCCTTCACATAAAAAAGTGCACTAAAAGAGTCAGATACGCTTTCCTTGGAGTTTCATATTGATGTGTATAGACAAATATTTATTTCCACAACAAAATGTAAGAGCCATGATCAATTGTCCTTTAACTAAGACACGCTTTAGATTACTTCCGTCATAGAAATATATTAAACTTTGCAAAAGATAAATGTACTAACACTGCACGTCCTGAAGAAGCTCACTCTCGCGCACCTTCATACCCTGAACGGAATCTTTCCCGAAAATATTTGAACTGAAAGTGACTGAAATTGCTGCGTTGACTGTCACTGTAGAATTCAAGATGTCCATAAATTTTTCATTTCCAATGAAGATGTTTTAAAACACAGTGTCTTTTGATGAAAAATTCATTGAAACACATTCGGATTCTTGGAGTTGATACGCATAATTTCCTTGCAGATCTGTCCTACATCGCCAGTCTTACAGAGGCATATACGAGTATTTCTGCCACTATTGGTTTTCAAACATTTCGGGTTTTTCCAAGCCCACTCCAAAAGAAGAAATTAATAGTCTTTACTTCCAAAAAATAAATCTTCATCAGTTGTTTTGCTTTTCACACTACTTAAATTAGCAAGCTCTTCATAATCACGAAAGATATTTTCAGTGTCAAAATTAAAATATAATCGACTGCACGGTATTTGTTATGCCATTACTTTCATTCATTGTGAGTGAATAAAAATTAAGACTTAGCCTGCAATTTAAGTTGTTCAAATCATTTTTACCACTTATCGAACACGCCATGCACATACAGGTTCGGACAGAGAGGCTGACGTCTCAGAACACACATCCTCAGACATGTCTAGCACACAATTCTTCACAAATTCATAATCTGTAAACGGCGTTCCTGATTTAAATTTCATAACGTTTACCACACGGCCACAAAAATGTTTAATTTATGTACGGTTTCTGCTTCATTTTTTAAAGTTTACCTGCTAGTGTCAGGCATCCGTTGGCCGTAGGCGGCCCGTGGGTTACCGACCGCTATTATATTCTGTCTTAACTCATGATTAGTGAAAGATTGAAGACAACATATGCCTCTTTTCTAGTCGGAAAGTATTTTGTTCGCACAATTTCAAGATTTAGCCACTCTAATTCTGAGTTATGACCTCAGTGTAAACCAGTGACAGTCACCCACTTAGTAGCAATGACTTCATCAGCAGCCAGTCACCATTAAGCTAAGAGAATATTATGTTATACAAAAAATGATGAATATTAGTTACGCAAAATTTTAATTAATATGTTTTTGTGAAGTAGGAACGTTTAAAGTTAACGGACATTTGGACTGTACTACATGGAATCTCACCATATATTACTGTAGTAAGCTATCTTAATAGTAACCAGGGAGCCTGATGTTTGACGTACGATTCAATGTTCTAATTTTTATTAGTCCACTTGCCTTCTTGAAGACGAAAAGAATAATTCTGTGAGATCACTGTGTTATGCGTGCGTGCGTGTGCGTGCGTGCTTCCTTATCTAAAATTTTAAACTAGGTGACCGTGTTTCATAAAACATACAATGACAATAAGTGACTAGAGCCCATTCCAAACATACTTTTATTTATTAAGAGTAAGTAACGACAAAAGGCAGGCGATCCAAGCTGTGAAGGGGCAGGCGACGATGCGAACTCTATGTGTTCTGGTCGAAAAGAACCTAAACAGACGCCGTTGGTATAATAAACAATAGGAAAACCCCTAGGCAAAATTTTTATTCCTCTCATGAAAAACACACAACTTGATTTCAGCGACGTGGGAAAGTCGATACAGCAAAGAGCAGGCTTTATGAATTTTGTTTAGAACTATAAAAGGGTCTTTCCTGGGGTTAAATTGCGGCCGGGGCGTGCTGCTGACCACTCACCCCCTTCTAGTGCCACGGTCATGGAAGAGTAGAGCTATACCTCTACCCACCCTCTGGGTCACACCGGGCCTGTAACGGGATCACTTTTGCTATAAACGTAAAAATGTTAAGTTTTGTTCTTCTGTCATTCTGTATATTCCGCATGTGTATTACGAATAGAATCAGAAGACAGCAGATGCGTAACTTATGCTTGAGTCAGTTTCGTAGACGTTACTTTTGCCGACAAAAAGTCCTTCCGCTAACAGCACGGCTTATTTCACATTACAATAAAGTTAAATATAGTATAGGAACAAATCATTGTACTGAATATACATCTGACGATATTTTTTTAAGGATTTTCCAATAACATCTCAGAACGTTCCAGGACAGTATTTTCAAAATTTACTCTTTACGTAGATGTAAGAAAACGATATGTCTACCTGTGTAAAAGAGTAATTTTGTAAACGCTGAAACAGAAAACGGCATATTCAATGTACATGCATTTCTACATAAACAATCTGAACATCTGATAACAAGCTTTTAAATACGCAGTCGATACTGAAAAGCCTATATTTTGGGAGCTAATGATTTCTGTTAACTGTGTCGCCCGGAAACTTGTATTTACATTTGACGAGTGATTTCTTTTCGTAGGTTTGGTATATGCGGATTTCAGAGTTTCAGCTTTAGTACTGTGTTTCCTCAGCACAACAGCGGCTCCACATCCTTCACGTAGGGTAAATACTACAAAATTTTATATCCATTTTTAAAGGCCGCTGGAAGTCATTTCACCCCGTTCTAACATGTAACTTCCGCTGCAGCTGACAGATTCCCTCACTCCAAGCTTTTCTTTCTATTTCTTGTTGCGATATTTACGACAGAACTCATATATCACGCAGATGTGGGACTCAGGACCGGACAAATCTATCCCTGTTATTATCTTCTCTACACCTTATTTTGTTTATCTGAATTCTCATCTTGTTTCACACAAACGTGCTAAGAATGAAAATTCTTACATTACATTAATCAGAGACACAGTCAACTGTTGCACTGTAAATTTTAGTTATAGGTTTCTTTAAATACATTCTATTTTCGGCCTCTCTTTTCGTCCATTTCTGTTTCTTTCACATAAACTCCTTTTACACATTTGTATCAACTTTGCCTTGCCTTGACTTACGTTCTATTCATAACAACTAAACCCACGTAGCAAGTTTCTTTATGAAATGGCAGTAGCTTGTCAGCTAACTAGAAATTGCATGCATTTCACGGAACTTTAGGATTCTTTACTGTGTCCAAACATTCCGCGATCGGTCCAAACTGAAGTCAGATTAATTGAGTTCATATCATTCTATCCTATTTATTTAAGACGATTTTAATATTATCCTCCCTTCTAAGCTTAGATCTTCCAAGCCAACCATTTCTTTCAGCGTTAACTACCTAAACGTCATAGTGGTTTGTCTTCTTTCAGATACTTTCCCCACATCGAGCCCATCACATCCTACTTAATTTTATAAATTTAAAAACATATGACAAGAAGTACAATTCATGAAGCTCCTCAGTATGTGGATTTGTCAAGTACCTTTATAAGGTCCCCCTTTAGGGTCAAAGCGTTTTATTTAGTACCCTGTTCTCGAAGATGTTTATCCTAAGTCATTCCTTCCAAAACGACAAACCAAGTTTCGAAACATGTATGAAAGAAGAGGCAAAGAACAATTATATGTATTTTAGTCATTATACTTTTGGGCAGCAAATGGGAAGACGAAAGTCATGAAAGTGTGCTCGTAAGCATTCCCAGAATTTAATCTGTTCTTAATTTCTCGTGAATAAAATTTTTATCCATCAGTGTCGTTCCCAAATATCTAAACATTACCATATTATTTCTTTATTTTTATTTTTTCTGTCCTTGTGACTTTGTCTTTCTTCATTCCCTCCGTATTTTTTCCATTCTACTTCTAATCTCCCCTTCTATCCCTTCCTTTCCCCCTTCATTTTCTTCTCTCTTGCTCGCTCTTTCTGTCCCCTTGGTTATGCCTCGTCAAACATCATGACTCTCTGTTGTAAGTAACTATCTCAGAAACTGCTAAGATTTATTTTCTAAGTCCAGTGCTGATGAAAACTCAAGTCTCCTTGTATGCTACACCGTGACGAAAGATCAATAATTACAACCATTTAGACGAAAATAATTTTCCGAAAAAACGGCCGTAACCATTTTCTAATCCCAAAATACTCGAATTTTAATCTAGCAATTACAGGAGAAATTGAATAAAATCACATATATCCAGAGAACAGGCCAGAATGGAAAACAGCGACAAACGTCATGTCGCTGAAAAGAACAAATATTCATTCTTTTGACGTTCGCCAGACCACTAATCTAAGGAAATAACAACTTGCTCGACCGTACCCTTGGTAATACTTCGCTTTTCCAAATTGGGCAGTATTTTTCATCACAGTTTTCTTCACACCACCATCCTCATTCCACTTTCTTCTGACTACTAATTTTAAATATTACCAATTACTCATTACTTCTTAATTTATCTTTATCCAATCTTCATTCTATATTATTTTTCGTGTCGTGGTCACTCTTCCACCTGGATCAACCAGTGTTCCTCTTTTCGTTCCTTAAGACTGCCTTTCTATGTAATGTATCACTATGTATACTGGTATTAGATTTCCAGCCTTAACCTTCACTCTGCCTCCGAAGAAGCTGGCAGTAGGATATCCTTCCGAAACCTTGACAGCCATCCACACACTGTAAGGCATGCATCCAAAGAGACCAAGGCCCAAAATTCTCCAATGTGAGAGAATGGAGTATCATAGTTTTTCTTGTTTATAGTCAAGTTTTAATACTGTCTTTCAAAACACTGTTTCTTCTCTACCTTAATTCCTTTCGCCATCAACAAACCGTCTGTCTGTGGCTAATCTCATATTCTGAGCGTCTCTTCGTCTAATCTAAATTTCTTGTTTTCATTTTCGCAAAATTATACACCTCATTAAAGACTGGCTGCACCTTTATTAGCATTCTTCTGGCATCGAAATTTATACAACTTTTAATTTTTCACATGAATTTCACCTTACAAACTGTCAACCAATTTTGTATCTACTCCAGTAACTTTAATCCTTCCTTTGGTAGTAATGCACAACATAATGCAAACCTGAGCTGCACATTCACCACACATAATCACAACGTTATCCGCAAACTGTCAGTTCAGATACTATAAATAACGCGCGTTAAGGAGTTTAGTTGAAGGAGGAGTAAAACGTTGTAAGTACAGAACAGAAAACAAAAAGTTTACTGCTTTACTGGACTTCGTTCATTGGATAAAAAAACAACACAAAATTTCGGAGACTGGAGTGGCTTACATCGATTGAAAGAAGCTCGCTTTATCTGTAGGTGACTCCCCAAAATCGTAAATAAGGGTGGGAAGAGATAATGTTTATTAAGCCTTGGGTTCTCTTCTCAATGAGATTGGGCAGAGTCTAGAAAAAACATAATCCTCAGTTCAAACCACTTTCGACAGACCCTGAAGGAAAACTTATAACGCATTAACCAAAGATGAACAACTTTAAAATTCGTCACATACTAAATTCAAGTAAACAATTATTGAGTCGAAGTAACAAACACTTACCGTTATACATAACATTAAGATTATCCACAATCTTTTCATTACACTAACCCGAAAGCACAGCTTCCCTATAATTCCGTCCTGCTTCGTAGAGTGAAGAAAGACGACGAGCCATGATTCCGTTACTTATTGTGATGTCTTATTAGCATTCACCTTGAGCTCTTACTGCAGCTTCAGAGGAAGAGCTCAGCCACGCTTCTTTTGTCAATATCTAACGGAACGTCCTAAAATCACTCTGAAATTCGCCACCGCGACGTACGAGCCAGAATAATTACGCGTTTAAACTCTGAGGCTTAAATTTATCCTAAATAAAATATGTAATTATTCAGTTTCAGGCTCAGGATAAAATCTGTGTGAATCCATTAGAAAAACAAGCCAGTAAATAATTTTGGGAGAATATTACCTCTTTATTTCGTGTACATAAACATAAATGTATTGTATTCGTAAAATACAGAGTTTGTTAATATTAAAGCAGGTGTTACGCACAGTAACCGCTTTGCTCTAAGGGTTATTTTTCACGAGAAATCGTTGGACAAACGTCGTAAAATTAATCTATTCATACGTTCTGTATCTACATACACGCACGACATCACAACAGAGTGGTAATTTTACATAACGTCTACTTGGATAATTTGTTTCTCTGTGGCTCCAACAGAAAATACTGACGAGTATGTTCTTCGGCGGAGTGCAGATTGCAGATTAGTTAGACATGTGTTCTTAGAGGGAGAAGCCAAATTTTTAAAAAGCTGTAGTCAGGGGGGCCTATTCTTGCTGCAGGTTACTTAAAATCACCTAGCTTGTATAATTACTTACTTACTCCATGGATCAGAGTCCTTCTTGAGAAGCTAACCGGTTTGCAGCCAGTCAAGAAATTCCCCGCTTTTTATGGAACTCGAAGGTTGATTACGCCCGCCACCTGTCCCTATCCTGAGCCAGCTCGATCCAGTCCATACACCAACATCCCACTTCCTGAACACCCATCTTTACATTACCCTCCCATCTACTCCTGGACCTTCTAAGTGGTCTCTTTCCCTCAGGTTTCCCCACCAAAACCTTTTATACGCCTCTCTTCTCCCCATATGTGCTACACGCTCCGGCCATCTTATTTTTTCGATGTTATCACCGGAACAATAATGGATCAGGAGTACATATCATAAAACTCCTCATTATGTAGTTTTCTCCACTCCCCTGTCACCTCGTCACTCTTAGGCCCAAATATCCTCCTCACCACCCTCAGCCTACGTTCCTCCCTCAACGTGAGCGACCAAGTTTCGCACCCGTACAAAACAAGTTCTGTATATCTTAAACTTTAAATTCTTGGAGAGCAAACTGGAAGACAAAAATTCTGCACCGAATGATAGCAAGCATTCTCTGACTTCGATCTGCTCTTAATTTCTTCCTGAATAGAATTTTGATTTGTTAAAGTTGTTCCCAAGTATTTGAACTCTTCCACCCTTTCGAAGGAATGATTATCAATTTTCATACTGTGACTATGTCCTGCATTCCGATCTCGAGACATGACCATATACTTAGTTTTATCCGCATTTACTTCTAGTCCATTCTCTTTAGTAGCCACTATCAAAGCTTCTGCCTTTTCCTTTACAGCACGTACGCTTCCTCCCAATATATCAACATAATCGGCACGAACCAGAAGCTGGTGTGTACCATTTAATTTCAAACCATTCTGGTTTACTTGAACACTCTTAACAGCGCACTCTAAAGAAAAGTTGAAAAGCAATGGCGATATACGAGTAGCATTTCCTTGTTTCAAACCATTCCTAATAGGAAACATGTCAGACAAATTCTTGCCTACGCGGCTGTGCTATACGTTTCAGTCAAGACGCATTTTTATTAGCCTTACCAGTTTCAAGTGGATGCCAAACTCAACGAGAATATTTTACATGCAAGGCCTCCTTCTGAGCTGATACTTAAGCTTTCTTGAAGCTGATGGACCGCTTCTTTGTCCTAAATAATTAATACCTCAAACAAATTTGTAATTATACGCAACACTTCTCATAACATAATGTGGCTTTGCGCGTTTTGTAGAATGAAACCGTGTATAGATGCATTCTGTAGCGGACTGATAATGAAACACTGTTTTCGTACACAATATGTTTTAAAGTTAGAAATATAATCTTTAACTATGTAAGGTAGCTGAAGTGCCCGAAAATTTCTTAAAAAGACAGCGCTGAAAAGGAAATCACCTATTACGAAGGATCTAAAGTGATGACTACACAGCGTTACGTGATATAAAGTCATGCAGTCATGTCAGCTGGTATACTTATACTAATTCATATTCGTCGACTTTTTCTTCTGCTTATTTTGTTCCTTCTACTTCTATTCCCTCTAAACATTGACATATATGTACCTGAATGCAAGGAATCATGGACCAGAAGCTAGTTTTCTTCAACATTATTAATTTCTATCGTATATTCCTGCGAAATTATGCCTTAATGCTGCGTATTTATGATCAACAGGTAACGTGAACAAACTTCACGCAAATGTAAACTATGATAAGGCATTTCAAATGGTGCATTTTAAGGAAGGGGAACTGATTTCAACTAAATTGTCATGCCATAAATATGAAGAGAATTTGAAAGGCAGCTTCATAGGTTAATCGGGGCTTTTACCTACGCACAATGTGTTAAAGGAAAAGAGCCAAAGCCGCAATACCGATCGAAACAGACACATGTCGACTGCTTCTTAAGGACATATATTCTAGGTAATCATTTAACCCAACGTACGTATGTGTAAGTGCAAAACAAACTATGAAATATACGTATAGTTTAACCTGGTGGCGCGTTCGGATCTTTGCATACTTGAAACTTCTCCAATGTTCATACCATTTAAACCTCTGTGACCACTTCGTTTATTGTTGTGTACATTTGTGAACATATATAATGACATTGCTGTTATTGAAATATATTTCTTTGCAATTCTTATTTGCATTATGATGCGATTTTTTAAATATATCTCTCATACACAACATCAAATATTCATCCCCTCGAATAATTTGGTAATTGCTGACTTGAAAACAATAATTCCTACGAAATTTATATGTATTTTCATAGTTTATCTACATACCAAATTTCGTGTTCTTAGATATCATCAGTAGATATTAAATATCACTAGCGTACATTCTTGTTTTCCTTAACCCTTTAAACACCAAATTAAATCCCATCTACCATTTGCTGGCATTATTAGGAGCTCACCATATTCTCCACGTTAGCGGGATAAGGGTTAATTACGCCTCGTGTAAATCGCACAAAAAAAGAGGAAAGATTAATATGGACTACCACATTTATTGATTAATGGCGACGGTAACCACACTAAAGCTGCTAACCAAAGAACTCACGTGTGTACATAGGCATTTACGTAAGGTGCTTGTTTTAACATCTTATTTCAACCGAACCTGCATTTTTGCGAACATACTTCACATCATTAGCGAGTTATTCCATGTGAACAGATGGAAAAACGGACCTAAGAATCATTCCCTGCAGCTTCGCGAAAAGGTTTAACAGCTTTGCACATGCAGACACATTACCTACAGAATTTAAACATTTAAACTGTATACACTATATTGAATGTACATGTTCAGATCAAGATATTGCAGCGCCTCTACTTTCACAACATCAGTACCCGAATTACAAAGTTAAGAGAGAACGCAAAGTGATGCGTCTTCGTAGTTACTCACCCTGACACACAGTGTTCGTACGACAAGGTAGGCCTACTCAAGTTTTCTAAATCGACCGAAATCAAATTAACTTCATCATATAGCATAAGGCGCAGAAGTGTACTAATTATTTTAAGAGTATGAGCTGAAATTATCCGCTAACGCAAGTCGGAACAGTGCTGCTTCCTACCTGCTGCTGGAGAAAGTTTCGTCACAACACCCCATCGTTGCTTCCACTGGAAAATAAGAAAAAGCATGGCGTTAGGAAGGCAGTATCGAAAATATCTAACTCAGAACACGAAATGCCTCTTGGTATATGTCATATTTAAACGTCAAAGCATGTATAATACGGAGAAGCAAATAATAATAAAATAATGATATAACTAATTAGTTATACTAGGAGATAGGGGCAGAAAGAAAGAAAAATAAGAAGTGGCAGACGCTACACTTATTACAGGAAAAACAGAACACACACTACTGAACCAAACAGTATACATCAGAATATTTACTCAGCGGAAGTGGACTGATATACTGATACAGGAAATACAACAAATGGTTGGATGCAAACGTTTGTATGCTGTACTATATCCTTATATGCACCTGAACTATAATCATTTAACATAGACTTGTCAATATGTTAATCCTTCAAGTTTTAATCAACAATTATATTGTATTTATGAAACATGTACTAACTACACATTATAGTGAGGATGCAGGCTAGTGTTTCCAGACTTTTTTTCTTTTGTACTTGGTTCTCCTTGATGATTGCTCACATCACCCGAAACATGTAAGAAAAAAATCTTATATACGCAAGTTCACACCAAGTGCATTTCGTTGGATTTATATAGTCCTATGTAACAACAAAAACAACAACTAGAAAACGACAAACCCTTGATAACGAGTATATTTAAACCATATAGGTTACTCTCACAAGGAACATTTTTAACACAGTTTGTTGCGTGAGTACATAGTTAGAAGAGAACCAACACCAAAGGGTGATCCGTTTTGCTATTCATTCAGAATATTGGCTACAATATTTCGAATGTCAATACGAATGACGTAATAACTACAGGAATCATTATGTTTTAAATGATCAATATTAAGTAGTGTTCCCAGTATAGAGAAATACGGAATATCTTAACGGTGGAATTTTCATTAACTCTAAGTTGGCTCACGAAATGCAACTTCGTGGAGCAGAGATCTTCTTGAGAATCTAATAGTTGCTTAGTTGGTCAATAAATACTTCGTCTTTTATGATATCAAAAATAATCCATTCCGCATTCACGCGTACTGATCCCTGCAACGTTCTGCCTCTCTGATGCGACAGAATTGAAATTCGAAAAACCGTAAATTTTAACATTGTGTCTTGTGAGATGTGACATGATCTGTTTTCGACTATAGGTACCAAAGCTGTGAAGCAATGTACTTCTTTAGGGTACAAGAAGAATCTATGAATAGCATTCAGTCCCGTGGACGTTAAACGCCCAGAAGTTTCAGATTCAAGTAATTTGTTAGATTCAAAAAAGGGAAGAAAATGGATTAAAATAGCTTCCGATTTAACTAATATTCCTTCTGCATAATATTTCACTGGTTTATTTGCAAACGGGGGTAGCAGGATATAAAATATAACAGTTTCTGGTCATGCGTCATGACATGATACTGCTAATACCAAAATCCCAACAACAAATCAGTTTAAATCTTTGTATGACGAAATAACTTCGGCAACAGTAGGGAATACGTCACCTGAGCAGCTTATTTCGATGGGTATGTACCAGTATATTTATGTATTGTTTACGTGCTGACACTGTCAACGGCTCAGGTCATTAAATGTCGAATGTTTGATCAGTGAATAATTAATTACATAAAATGTGTAATAAAACGGTGTCTAAATTTGGGGTACTCTCCTTGACATTTTCCTTGAAGTTCTGAATAAAACCACGAAAATTCAATCGGGATGGCAGATTACTTGACTTGAATTTCAGCGCCGAATTCCGAGTAACCGCGATGTTTGTAGTGAGACAAAAAGCCTGTTTTTCCTTCTTTGTTCCTGTTGGGTCGCCTCAGGTTAACGCTTTTATAACGAGTTAAGTCAAATGACAAGAACAGTTGCTTCACTGGCTGTCCGATGATCTGTCTTTATACTTTCTCCAGTGCCCATTCTCCATTCAAATCCAGGAATGCCATGAACAGACCATGATCTTTTTCTTTCCAATTACTTCCATATTTGCTTTCTCAATCTATATTAATCACGAGAGCTGGGAATATAATTAAGTCACAGTGCCTATTTTTCAGGTTTGTAATGTTTTCTGGGGTAAATAATAATACCATTATTACCGTCGGTCGTTGTTAGCAATATTTAATTCCCACTTCACTATTTCATGTTTAAATTGCATTGTTACTAGCGACCGTAAGAATTTAGGAATTGTTTAAGTGGAGTGGCATAAATATCGCACAGTTTAATCGTAATCAGTCCACCCGTTTTCATTTCATAGCTTATGGATGAACGGGCGGATGGACGGGCAAACAGACATGACAATTTCTGTGAGTCTTTTCTTTTTCATGCATCTCATCCAAGAAGCGAATACGAGTAAATGTTGGGTGTATGTTTCAGAAAAAAATGGTAACTCTCATAGGTAATTGACATTCTCCTGTTACTAGCGCAGGAGTAACAGCAGAAGTAACGGGTGTAACTACTTTCTCACCTTGCATACCAGCATTTAATTCGATTGGCCGAGCCTTAGTTCATAAACACGAGAAGTTATTTAACAATCGATAATCCTTTAATTAAATTTTTGAAATTAGGAACGCGGTTGTGTGTGGCCAGTTTATTTAACAAGCATGAACAGTTAAATAATGTGTGGACAGACTGGTAATTCTGAATGCGTTCCATAGGAATACCAGTTGGAAATCTTTCGGGAAAAAATCACTAAGGAAACAAAGCAGTCAGGAGGTCTAATCTTTAATCATGATCAATTGAACCCATACAACCTGGAGGTAACTCTATGTACCACATAGTTAATAACTTTAAAAATGTATTATTTTGCTTACACTGTGTATTTTTGTGTTTCGTACAATATAATAGCGACTCTCCAACTCATTCTAATTTGTTGGTCTTCACAATGGAGATTAATTTCTTATTGCGAAGTACAAAAACTGGATTGCTGTACATAGTTAACACAAATTTCAGGCTTCAAGGATCGTGCCATGACTCAGGCGGTTTGTTGTCAGTCTCTCCTCGCGGATGTTCGTGTTTGTTCCTGGACTAGCCAATGTGGGATTTACGAAGGACAAAACGGCATTATTTTTATCTTGATACTATACTTATCCGAAGACCAAGCGGACGAGGCCTGCGAACATTTATCTCTTGGATAACACAAAGAATAAGACAGGAAATTGCTTTCACATTGCATTAAATTTCAAAGCGCTAATCATGTCAAGGGATACTGTTCTCCATGGAAGTGTGCTTCTGTTTGCAATAAAAAGGGTATCATTGTCGCTTTTTACTGTTATTTAAACTAGCTTAAAAGTTTTTACAGTTCTGTGCATGAAGTGACGATGGGTATATCCCGTTAATATCATGTCATCTCTCAGCGTTGATATTTTCAATATTTCCAAGTCCAAGAAAATTTCTTAATATTCACTTTCGATTAATAAGATTTTCACTGAAGTTGGTATCACGCGACTTTAATGAACTGGCTCTTCTCTAGAACGGGCAAGGAATTTTATCATCGAGAATCTTTTGCAAGCCAGTCGCTGCGCGCCACTTAAAAAAGTATATGTTCAATGGACCTAGTATTGAACCGCACACTGCATCCCCTCCAAACATGCATATTTCATTCAGTGTACAATAAATTGGATAACAGTAGTGGAAATGTTTTTACACGTTTAAATATTTCATACACAACATGATAAACTCCATGCTTCTCTTCGTGATTTCTGGTTTCCGACACGAAGTAGATCAGATCTGTGCTCTTCTGGAAAATAACGCAGCGTAAAAGAGTATTTCCTTACCGACGTTTCTGGTCAACGTATCGGCCCCATATTCAAGGATCAACAACCCAAGAAGAAAGCCGGTAAAACCAACCAACCAACAAAATAAACAGCTGAAGGTGGAGACTTGCGCGAAGTCGACGTCCCTCCTTCTGTCTAGCCAATCCTGCGTTTACCACATCGCTGGTCTCAGTAACAGACACCTTAAATTACAACTGGAATTGCGCTTACGCTAACGATTTCCCGTCACTGATAAAGACCTCGACGTGGGCAAATAGAAGACCATTACTCAGAGGGCAGTAGGCCTTTATGAGAGTACAAAATTTGGCTGGAAGGCTTTCTGGGATTTCAACCTAGATTGGTTGTGTCTAAGTAAATACTCATGGCGAAATGAAGGCCGCAATGCCTGGGAAGAGTGCTGGCCGTCCCCCGTCTTTGTTATTGCACCCTGGCATTCGTCTTACAACTGAGAAAAAAAGCATGGGAAAAAACTTCAGTCAGTTTAGTCGAAAAGTGCCAGTTGGACACGATTATTTATGTCGACATGGTCAGCTTTTGAGACGTAGTCCTCAGAAGTCTGCCGATCCCGGTCTTCCTAGAACCGCTTAGTAGGCCTGGGTCAAAATTCGGTCGCATAGGTATCTGCCCACCTGCCGAATTAAGGGGTTCCCCATATCACGAAACTTCGAGTGGTCTCTCGTTTAGAGATCTGATGTGGTTGGCGAAGAATAGAACTCCCAAATCCTCATAATTTGCCTGTTACCACTGTACAAAGGTGCATTGGTAGCAATGCGAAGGCACTTGCATGAAGCACCTGCAGTTTCTTGACAAGGGTGCGAGTGGAGAACCTACAGACGAGGCACGCGTAGTCCATAATTGGAGGGATGAGCTGCTTATCCGTGCCTGAGGGACAGACCACCACCAGGACACAACATTCCCAGTCACTGAGTCGCTTTCTTTCTCACCTGATCGAACTGAAGCAAGCTGGTCAGCAGCGTAACAAGGGTCGCGATTAGACACAACTTGTATTCGAACGATGAAATAGTATTGTGGTATACGATTCGTAGAAGTATTTGTTTACATTGTAGCACATCAAAACGATTTTTATTAGAGCAATTAACAATATCTAAAATTTAAATATCCAAAAAATAATTCCTGAATTTCTTTGCTCACCACCAGTGGTACGCTTGTCACCGTTTGAAAAGCACTGTTCTGGGATGTGTCACATGAGTCATATAATGGGCAGGTATAAGTATTTGGAAGGGAATCTCTGCCCCATCTTCAGGGTAGACTTCACGTACCTTCCAGTCTATGGTACCTGATCTAGGGTACCAAACCCCACCGCCCCACATTCCAGAGGAACTCAATCCTACGTCACATCCATTGTATTCGTAAAGAGAAACGACAGCAAGGTTTTCGGGTGGTGATGAACAGGAACGTTCTGAGGAATATATCAAGCAATCCAGACTGTTAAGTGTCATTAACCTACTGTCCATAACGGGCGAAAATTCCAGTACAACTTTCTCATAAACGACGTTCTATAGTTCTACATGTATTAACTATTTCACATTTTCACGACAATGAATACAAAATTTACCGTCTCTGGGATATGACACCGTGTAGCCTGTTAGTTTATTGCAGACGTTTGGGAAGCTGCCTTGAAATATTTATCCACTATGAATACGAGGGTGGAAAATACTTCTGAAGGTATTTGATAAGTATTTATAATTTGGTTCACATTCCAAAGCCAATAATCATTATTTAATTATTTTGTTACTACGATTATAAGGTGACAGTTAATAATGAGCTGGAAAGTATGTTGAAGGAGACGGTTGTGGTTAACGTAAAATACTCTCCTGTAATCTGCCGACAAGTACTAAGGAATATCAAGGTAAAACTCAGTCCACAGTATGGGACTTCGCTGAACCGTTACTACTGTACAGGAAATTAAATAAAATAAACGCAACACCATTTTTCATTAAACCTGTTTTAGACAGAATAAAGCCCACAACATTAATGTGAAAATCTCTTCTTTTTTTCCACAATATATTTACAGGTTTTTATTGTTCTCTAAATGAACAGCTACTACATTGAAGGTTTAATTTTCTTCGAAGTTGGGCTGCGTCGGCCGGTAAATAGTTATGTACGTTTCGGAGTAGCGTAGTGCCTCTTTCTTCTGGGTTAAGCAATCCAAGAAAAATTAATCACATGGCGCTGGCGTTGGAGGCACTGCACTTTTCCGAAATGTCAGTATATATTTACCTGTCGACAAGTAGGAAGATAACAGAAAACGTGTCAGCACTGCTGTGAGAAAATCAAACCTCGCAGACAGTATTCCCTTAAATGGTATTAACTGACTGGTCTTTAAAGTGGAGTTCTATGGTGAAGTTTAAACCGAATTTTTGTTTAAATTCAAATGATTTCATGCTCTTTGTAGCACTTCTCACTGGAACCAAAATTCTCTTCTTCCTCCTCCTCTCGTGCAGTCCTCCATATTCAAATTCGTCGAAACAATTCCTTGCTCTGAATACAGCCAATTATCTGACCAAATTATGCACTTCATCATTAAATATCTGACGAAAAATTCCACACCCATTTATTTCAAGACAACATTTCTTACCATTCAAACGTGCTACTCCCGTAAGAACGACGAGTCGACGAAAATTGCGAAGTTTATAAAAACTTGTGCTGTTTCTCTAACCAAAATGAAAAGCCCACCTATTTCTCGCATGACTTTTCGTATCGCCTACTCGTTTACTACTTCTTATGTTTCCCTCTGTCAGTTTCAAAAACTCAATTGCTTGTTCTTTGAGTTTCAAAGAAAGATTTGTTCCTTCTTCGTCCTCTTCTGCTTCTTCTTCATCATCTTCTTCTTCTTCTTCTTCTACTTTCTGGTAGAGTGTGTGCTTCAAAACAGTATAAACTACAGTTCGAATCGCCCCTCTCTTGCCTCAGTTTATTTCCGTGGTAACATATAACTTCCTTTGTTATTGCGACATACTTCACAGGCTACCTGAGGGATACGAGGCAGTTCATGACGTAGATATAAGTTCTGGACATATTAATAGTACTCCCCGCTCTTAAGCATTTCATTGTTCAAAAGCGCAACCACAAAGGTCACGAATTTTCAGCAAGATCGTTCTGATCATCGTGGGAACAAATATAACGACCTTATTAAAATGACGTGAAACATATGAATAACGCTTCCTTACCGCGGTATTTTTCCCATTCACCAAACCAACTCCTTTGAGACAGAGGAGGATCATAATAGGATTCTGAATTAAGACCCGCTTCTCTACTCTTATTGAAAATAAGGTTAAAATTATGTAACGATCAAAAACCCATCTGGTGTATATGAGTGTGAAACTTGGTTTCTCACATTAAGAAACAAAGGCAGAATGAGGTGTTTGATAACAGGTTACTGAAGGTATTTGAAAGAAAGAGGGAGAAAAGTGACATGGCTGGAGAGAAATTCTTACAGAGAAGCTTCATGAATTATACTCATCAAATAATAAGAGGGTGTGCATACAGGTTTCACCGGAAGCTAGATGCATAATATATATATATATTATCACAACTAGTTGGTGGTAAAATTTGTATGTATAAGGTTACTGCACGGAAGAAATACAACATCAAATAAAAAGTTGAGGAAATCAAGAAAGTTGTGGGTATGCTGGAGAGGGACCTGTGACGAACTGTTGTGAATTCTGTAGTGAGCTTTCGGGTACTATAAATTGCTAGGAATATCTTGATTATATGAGCAATAACATAAGTATTGCTGCATGAAATTTTTCAATTAAAAAAAGACAACGGAAGATTCCACCTTAAAAATAATACAAAACAAAAAGACGGTTTGGGAAATAATGGCCTTTCATTGTACCAGTCATAAGAAACACTGTGTGCAAAAACTTTCAAATTTTTAATCTTAAAGCAAGTGGTACACATATTTACCACTGCCATTTAAATGATTAATTAATTAGCGAAATTAGCTTAATAAAATCTTATTTTATTAATTATCCTGTTAATTGTTAATCGCTTTCTCCCCAAAGTTCAGCCACCTTAAGTTCTCATTTTCAGAACGTAGAGGCCAGTTTTCTAGGCACTATTTTCAGTAGAATTAGAGAGGCTGTAATCTAGAATGTAGCACACAACATTCTCACCTGCATTCTTTACAGTTTAGTTTCGGTCTGGTTGTATGTCGATCTATGGTCTCACGTAAATTGGACCTTTCTTCTCCTTCTTCTTCTTCTTCTTCTCCTCCTCCTCCTCCTTCTTCTCTTTCTCCTCCTCCTCCTATGGCGCAACAAACCGCATCGGGCCCTGGTTTCTTAAATAAAGTGGACGTACAAAATTCGGAAACAATAAACATTCTCCTAAAGTTTCCCATATCGAACCAAAAAGCGTGTGAATTGTTAAATGCTGGTTCATTCATTTGATATAATACTTTAAGAAGTGCTTAATATGAATAATAATCAAAATTGCCGACTAACGTTACGGAAATATGTGTCGTAAAAGAATTTATGAATGTTGGAATAACCGGCTTATAACTTAATAGAAAACCCATTTATGGCCTTACAGAACTGGGTTCTATTATGGATAAATATAGCTGAACGTCCCACTTCCCTAGGTATTTAGTTACAAGTTTCTCCTACACAATTTAAAAATATCGAAGTGTTTATGGGCTGGTACTAGGTGACACAAAAGCAGACAAACAAAAGAAAGGAATGACTTCAAGACAAGGCTCAATTCTACTTTATAAAGAATACCTTATAAGTAATGATCCAGCAGTGGCCCACATTCCACGCTCCTTATTCTCGTATTTAAAATAAGGGCACTCGCATAACTTAATTTTGGGGCACATTTAGTCATAAGAGAAAGATAAGTTGCGCCCATGACACGTTTACACTTCTCCTCAGGGAAGTAGCTATATCCTTGGTAACTGGTGACTGCTTACAGCTGGCCTCCTCTCTAAACTACTAGCTATGGTTACGTCACCGTGTTTAGAACTACGATGTCTCACGATTATCATCGATATTATTCTGGGCACTGTCCATCGTCTTGGTTCTTTCGAAAACTGAAACTCTTTACGTCATCAGATGTAAAGGTCAACTTTTGAAACAGCTGATAATTGTATGAGTCAATCTACCCACTGAGGGGCCCACAGGCTTATGCACGTACAGTATGGGCCATATCTAATAAAACTAACAGATCTGCTTCCCGGAATCTTGTTTTAGAAACAACATAAGACGAGGAACAATCTCCAAACTCAATGGAGCAGTACACTTTGAGAAGCTAACATTTGCTGAGCTAATAAAGATATTTCCGACATTTCACGAAACCAAAATGTTCATAAAGTTTACAAAACAGTCCACCTCAAACTACAAGGTAAGATTATCTTTACTGTTTATTTTGTCTTTCACCTATCGCTTTTTTAAAAATTAGTGTAGCTCTACAATTCTCGGGTTCGAAGCCCGAATTGTCCCCTAGGATAATCCAAAAGTCGCCCATCTGGTTAATTTTTTTAAACAACATAATTTAACCACCTGGTACTTAAAACAGAGAAATGGAAGCCGCCCCTTTGTTTTGTTTTCTATTTTTCTCTCAGCTGCATAATATTGGCTGTCATAAATACAATATTTAAAAACGAAGGGGTAGTTTTACCTAAGAAAAATGAATGACGGCTCCGTGATTTAAAGATTTTGTGTGAAAACAACGTTCACTTTACATAAAACAAATGGCCTGGCTTCAGTGCCATTGTCTATTCTCTCTGCATAAAGTATTGGTAAAATGTCTTTACACCCTTCAGAAAAATATGGTTTTCACTGCACCGATTTTCATCAAAGTAAAAATTACACAACAGCTTTATGTAAGTTTTATACCGAATTTCATCCAAATCGATCAAGTGTAAAAGTCTACTTACGCCCCTAAGTAAAGCACAACTGAGTCGATTTTCAGGCACACTCAACCTCATCGACAACATTTGTAACTAATTCCTGTAAATACTTTAAAACATTCCGACTAAGGCTTTAGCTGCTGCCAGCAGGTCGCATACGAACTGACATGGACTCCATATAGGCGTGGAGGCCATGTTTGTCTGACCAATCATCAACGCCCAAATTCGACATGGAATCTTTTTCTACTCCGGCAATTCCAACTGTAATTGACATAGAACAAATAACGAATTTTTAACATGTGTTTATGCGTGCATTTCGAGCGATCCTTGCCCGTACCGTCCAAATAACTACAGAAGAAAAAATATTAAAAATTAGTGTTGTTGAGAAGAGAGAATCGTAGTTATGTTTTTCAGGAAACATCTCTGCCACTCGTACGGATTTAAAAGTAAGACTCGTTAAACATAATGAGTTAGTTCTGCTATGTCATTAAGCAATTAAAAAAACTATATACCATTGGATATAATTTTGTATTGGATATCTTTACTTATATTTGTCGAATAGTTTGAATTTCCTGTACCTGACTTAGTGCCAACAGCTAACCATTGGACAAATTACCCAAAATTCGGTATGAAAAATTCCATTAGAAGTTGTCTTGACATGTTCAAGTGAAAGGAACGCCTTTGGGAATATTCAATAATTACTAAACTGTGCAGCACAGTATTTCTAGAGTCACAATAACAAAGGATACAATTGTGACTTCTATTTAGATCTGAGCCATACAGACTAATAACACTTGATTCAGTTTTTATGTTGACGGCAAATGGAAAGACTCTGAACATAGACGATATTCGATTAGAGTAGTTGAGCTGTCAACAAAGCCTCATCCGTTAACCACAAATTCATGTTAATTCATGCCACTTCGAGTTGCATGTTGCTCAAATAAAGACAAAAATAACAGACATATTCCAGGAACTGCGCTGCACCTACTGGCAAGTTCAGTAACATAATGTGACCGTTGACTGGCACTGCGGAACTTCATTATGAATTCTGTTGGAAAAACAAACTTAAACATGTCAAGAATAAAATGCGTGTAACCATGTTTTCGAAAACATTTGGCAAGTTAATGTGGATGGCATTACCAAATGGCTTATGTACGTACTACATGCAACACCCCCGTTCCCCAAACAGCCACCCCTTGAGCCAGGCACGCATGAAAGCAGCTGTGAAGGATTTGTTTCGTTCGCAACGCGCCAGTCAATTTTTTCTGGCTGAAAGGTTACGAAACGCGTGGCAGAATAGTGATTGAATTTTATACCGTTCTTTTTTCGGCTGTATTCGGAAGTAATCGGGATTGACGTGTTCTTCACACTCCCGCAGTTTCAACTTAGGTTTTGCTCGAAATTAAAAAAAAAAAACCTTCTATATGGGTTGTTCACAAAGCTATATCAGAAATCAGAGAACCTGCTGCTCACAGTTGCGAAGTTGCTAATTATTACATGGCAATAGCTAAACTCTTGTCAGTAACACCACTAGAGTGTATTTCGGATGTTTCTCAGAATAAACACATATTCTTTCCTTAAGCAGAATTGGCCATTTAGTCTGTGCAATGCTAAAACAATATGATTCTTGTGATGTATTTTTAATGTAATTTTACATTTCAGTAAATGTATTGAAGAATTCTAAATTTGACGAAGAATTTTAAATTCCCACGAATATTATTTTTTGTATACCGCTGTGTTTCCTGTTATGACGTCTCGCAGTAACTAGACACTCACACGAATACTGCCTTGATAGGCTGCCGACGCATTTTTCATGCAGTACGTATGGGATAAGCTGTATAGTGCTGCTTTACATTTAAGTGATATCTAAACTTCGCTTGTACACTACACAAAAACAGCATCCCATGGGATTGAAACAATGAAATTCATTGTTTAAAAAATAACCAACACGATGTCACTTGTGGACTATCCTTTATTTTCATGGGTAGTCGTCATTCATTCTCTACATGTTTCGAGCTTTTGGGAAGCTCATCATCAGGAGATCATTTTTCCTGTAC
>Ga0123354_10002000_pt1 | contig 26165 bp, 21 predicted proteins | sample TergutLab28metaG_2_FD_97872 | JGI IMG/M metagenome (GOLD analysis project Ga0123354, IMG submission 97872) | Labiotermes labralis P4 segment gut microbial communities from Petit-Saut dam, French Guiana - Lab288 P4 | ecosystem: Host-associated > Arthropoda: Insects > Digestive system > Gut ...
ACCAACCCAAGGGTCGTCAAGCGACGTACGAAACAATTTCCGCCACGTAAAGGGGGCGAGCAGCTTAACCGGAGATGTTCATGGATTCCAATCATTATCTGTTAAATGAACAGTATTGGGGTCAGACCCCTATTTCTGCTCTATTCGAACCCTGTGCGCATGTGGCAATCATAATCACAATCATCTTCAAAAACTTTTGGATTGCAGACATGGCAATAATAAGGGTGATACATTTCAGATGTGCCAGCATTTAATTCTATTCTGCCATACCTATCGCTTCGTATATGCCAATTAACCTTTTTGCCGTTATCTAATATTGCTATGCCACTTGCTGAACAGCCTAAATCATGGTTCATTGTTTTCAATCCATATTCTCTTCGATCAGCTGAGCGTGCAACTTTAAAGATTCAATTACGTCTAACTTAGATAGTTTGTATTTCTCACATTGCTTAGAAGCCTCAGGTTTTATTTCTTCCTCTGGCGGAGGTTCGTAACCGCTATACATAACCTTATAAGAACCATACGGAATTCCATTTTTATTGATTGTTACAGTTTTTATTCTTTTCCCAATGTCAGTGGAAGTGCTCTTTTGCACGTCATCATCAACAGCCATAGCCACCGATGTGCTTAAGATAGATATAAACAGAAGAAGTAATTTATTCATTGCGAATCATTGATTATTTTGTTTTTGAATTTTCTCAGTAACCTCTTTTGTTGAAACGGCAAATAGGGGTCAGACACCTATTTTCCTATTTCCTTCATGTTCATGGTTTTAGAGAGGGGCGGAGTGGCGGCGCAACCAGGCGGCGAATGCCGCCTCGTCAATGCTGCTGGCGGCGAGAGCGAGCATGCTCAAGGTGGCGTCGCGCTGGCTGGCGGTCAGACGGTATCCATTCAAGCGCAGGAACAGGCCAGCGCCGAGAAAACCGGCGCGCTTGTTGCCATCGACGAAGGGATGATTTTTGGCAAGGCCGAAGGCACAGGCGGCGGCGCAGGCGAAAACGTCTGGCTGGCCGTAGGCGGCGAGGTTTTCCGGGCGGGCGAGTGCCGAGTCGAGCAGTCCGGCATCGCGAATCCCCTGCCCGCCGCCATGCAGGACAAGGCTTTCGTCATGCAGCAGCAGCAAGGCGCGGCGGTTGATCCAGGTAAACACGCGACTACTTGGCGAGTTCGTGGAAAGTGTCGCGATACTCGCGCATGAAGTCGCGGCCGGCTTCGACCTGACGGGCCACTTCGGGATCGCAGGGCGTCAGCGCGAAACCCTCCGGCGATTCGACGAGATAAAGCGTGTCGCCCTTGTCGACATGCAGCATGGCCAGCGCCTCCTTGGGTAGCACGAGGCCCAGCGAATTGCCGATCTGGGTCAGTTTGAGCGCGAACATGGCGGTTTCCGCAGACTGTTATTACGCCTGTAACACTAACATTTTTCTCCGGCCACGACCTGCCCGGGTTCGACTTGACGTTGGCCTCAGGCGCCGCGAATAATCGGCCCATTCCGTTCATCTAAAAGGAGCGTTGCCATGAGCATCGTGCAGGAATTCAGGGAATTCGCCGTCAAGGGCAATGCCGTCGATCTGGCGGTGGGCGTCATCGTGGGCGCGGCTTTCGGCAGGATCGTCGATTCCATCGTCGGCGACCTGATCATGCCGCTACTCGGCCAGATCGTCGGCAAGCTCGACTTTTCCAATCTTTATTTCGTGCTCGGCGACAACCCGCAGCATCTGGCGACCCTGGCTGACCTGAAAAAAGCCGGCATTCCGGTGTTCGCCTACGGCAATTTCCTGACTATTCTGGTCAACTTCATCATCCTCGCCTTCATCATCTTCATGATGGTCAAGCAGTTGAACCGCCTGCGCAAAGCCGAGCCCGCGCCGGAAGCGCCGCCGACGCCGGAAGATGTCCTGCTGCTGCGTGAAATTCGCGATGCCCTGAAAAAATAGTGGCTGCGCGCCGATCCATGGCGAAACGACTGCTTGGCCTGCTGGGCCTGTTGGCACTGCTGTACGCGGCGCTGTGCGTGCTGCTGTTCGTATTTCAAGGCGCCTTCATCTACATGCCGCAAGCGCGCGCGCCGGTGCACGGTACGCAAATGCACGTGCTGAAAACCGAGGCGGGCGATGTGCTGGTGACCACCCGCCCGCATCCGGGCGCCAAGGCCGTGGTTTACTTCGGCGGTAACGCCGAGGATGTGGGCCAAAGTTTGCCCGGGCTTGCCCAGGCATTCCCGGAACATGCCATTTACCTGCTGCATTACCGGGGCTACGGCGGCAGCGCCGGTGCGCCGTCGGAAGCGGCGCTGGTGGCCGATGCTTTGCAACTGATGGATCAGGTGGAGGCCGCGCATGCGCAGGTGACGGTGATTGGCCGCAGCCTGGGCAGCGGCGTGGCGGTGCAGGTGGCCGTGCAGCGGCCGCTGGCGCGGCTGGTATTGGTCACGCCTTTCCACAGCATGCTGGAGCTGGCGCGCGAGCGCTTTCCCTTCGTACCCGTGCGCTGGCTGCTGCGCGACCGTTACGAGTCATGGATTTATGCGCCGCGTATCGACGTGCCCACCACGATCATTACCGCCGCCAATGACGAGTTGATCCCCCGCCGCAGTACCGATCTGCTGACGGCGGCGTTCCCGCCGGGCGTGGCGCGGCAGGTGGTGATCGGCGGCGCCGGTCATAACGATATCGGACTGTCCGGGCAGTACCTGCCGGCATTGGCGGGCCGTTGAGCGGTGCGCTACACGACCGGACAGTTTCACCGGAACGCTCAGTTTCCCAGGAATCGCCTCACCCCGGCGTGCTCCGCGGCGCGCCGCAAGTCATCGTCCAGTGTCGCCAGGGGTAGATCCTCGCGCATCGCGAGTTCGAGGTAGGAAGCATCGTAGGACGACAGGTTGTAGCGCCGGGCCAGTTGCAGGATGCCAGACAGGGCTTGCGTCGGGGTCGCGCCGTCGGTGCTGATGTCCATGCGGTTCAGCATGCCAACGAAGGTTTCGGAGCGGGCTTCGGTTGTCAGCCCCTTGGCCTCGGCCCGCGCGAGGACGTTGGCAACTTCCAGACCCCACACGCCGGGCACCAACGCCTCGGCATCGGCCATGCTATCGAGGACGCGGGATGCGTATTCAAGATCAGCCGCCGAGCCATCGCTGAAATACCAGCGCATGACCACGGAATTGTCGAGTACGAAGTTCATGCGCGGCCTTCCTCGATCAATTTTTTGATATCCCAGCCCGGCAACGCATTTTTCGCCATGAATACCTTCATTTGCGCTACAGCGGCGGCGGCTTCATGGCGCTTGGCGCCCTCGGCCGGCACCAGATCGGCAATCGCCACGCCCCGATTCGTGATGGTGTACCGCTTGCCTACCTGCACTCCTCGGAGAAGCTGCGGCAACTTGGTTTTTGCCTCGTAGGCGCCAACTTCGATTTTCATGATGCCTCCAGTCATTGACCGTATAGAGCAGTATATAGACCAGTCGTCAACAGTGCGGGATTTTTTGGGTTGGGTCGGTCATTTAGTCATTAACACGCGAACCCAGCACGGCATTCCACAGCGCCTCGACCTCGGCGATGTGGCACTCTGCCTGTTCCCTCGGGATTGGCGCCGTGGGCGTCGCGCTCATGCGCCGGGCGTGTTGCAGGCGGCGGTATTCGCGGTAGGCGTTGCCGGCGGTCTCGGCCTGCTGCCGGTCGATCAGGCCGAGTTCACCGGCAATGCGGAGCAGCGCGATGTTGCCGAGGTTGCCGGTGAGTTGCGGATGGCGGCTGGCATGGCCGAGTATCAGGTACTGGACGATGAATTCGACATCGACGAGGCCGCCCGGGTCGTGCTTGAGGTTGAATTCACCGACGCTTTTCGAGGCGTGCGCGGCGAGCATTTTCTGGCGCATGGCGACGACTTCGCGGCGCAGCGCGTCGAGCTCGCGCGGCTGGCGCAGGATTTCGTCGCGGATATTTTCGAAACGCTGGCCGAGCGCGCTGTCGCCAGCACAGAAACGGGCGCGGGTGAGCGCCTGGTGTTCCCAGACCCAGGCTTTGTGCAACTGATAGTCGCGGAAGGCGTCGATGGAAATGGCGATGAGGCCGGCGTCGCCGTTCGGGCGCAGGCGCAGGTCGGTCTCGAAGAGAATGCCGGAGGGGGTCCGGCTGCTCAGCCAGGTATTGAGGCGCTGGCCGAGGCGGGCGTAGTTTTCCGGCGCTTCGGCGGTGGCGTCGTCGTAGAGATAGACGAGGTCGACATCGGAGTCGTAGCCCAGTTCCTTGCCGCCCAGCCGGCCGTAGCCGATGACGGCGAATCCCGGTTCCGCGCGGTGGCGGTTTTTGATCTTGCCCCAGGCCAGCGGCAGGGTTTCCTGGATGAGGGTGTCGGCCAGTTCGGTGAGGTGGTCGGAGAGCCGCTCGATGCTTTGCAGGCCGGCCAAGTCCTGGGCCAGCAGGCGGAATACCTGGGCGTGATGCATTTCGCGCAGGATGTCCATTTCGCGCTCGGTGTCGCCGGCATGGTCGGCCAGGCTGCGGCGCAAATCGGCGCGAAAGCCCGTCCAGTCGGTGGCCATTTCGTACAGGCGCGGGTCGAGCAGTTCGTCGAGCAGCAGTGGGTAGCGTTTGAGGTATTCGGCGGCCCAGACGGAGGCGCCGATCATGTCGGCGACCCGGCGCAGGGCCAGCGGGTATTGTTGCAGGAGGGCGAGATAGGCGCCGCGGCGGGCGATGCCTTCGAGGAAGGCGAGGCCGCGCGCCAGGGTGGCGTCGGGGTCGGCGGTGGCGGCGGCGGCTTCGATCAGGCGCGGGGCCACGGCATCGAAACGCTCGCGGTTGGCGACCGGCAACTGCCGGTAGAGATGGGCGGCGCGCAGGTCGGCGAGGCGGGCGACGGCCGCTGGCGGCTGGCGAAAGCCGAGATTGCCGAGGGTGTCGACCGCTGTTTCCGCGTCGAGTTGGCCGAGCCACAGCCCGGCCAGCGGGTGTTCGCCGGCCTCGGGGTCGGAAAAGACGGCCTCGAAATGGCGGCTGACCGCCTGCCGGTGGCTGTCGAGCGCCGCCAGCAGCGCCGGCCAGTCGGCGAAATCCATGCTGCGGGCGATACTGGCGCGGGCCTCGGGGCTTTCCGGCAGGCGGTGCGTCTGCTTGTCCTCGACGTACTGCAAGCGGTGTTCGAGGCGGCGCAGGAAGAGGTAGGCGTCGCGCAGTTCGGCTTCGCTCGCCGCCGGCAGCAGCTGGCGTTCGGCCAGCAGGGCGAGCGTTGCCAGGGTCGGGCGGACTTGCAGTGCCGGGTCGCGGCCGCCGCGAATCAACTGGAAGACCTGGGCGATGAATTCGATTTCGCGGATGCCGCCGGGGCCGAGCTTGACGTGATCGGCCATGTCCTTGCGCGCGACTTCGCGGCGGATTTGCGCGTGCAGGTCGCGCATGGCGTTGATGGCGCCGAAATCGAGATATTTGCGGAAGACGAAGGGGCGGACGATCTGGCGCAGGTCTTCCAGCCATTCGGCGAGCGCCGGATCGCCGGCATTGAGGACGCGCGCCTTGATCCAGGCGTAGCGTTCCCACTCGCGGCCCTGGCTGAAGAAATAATTTTCCAGGGCGTCGAGCGAGCAGACCAGCGGCCCGGAATCGCCGTTCGGGCGCAGCCGCATGTCGACGCGGAAAACCTGGCCATCGGCGGTCGGCTCGTCGAGCGCCTGAATCAGCCGTTTGCCGAGGCGGGTGAAGAAATCGTGATTGTCGATGACTTTCGGCCCGGCTGTTTCGCCCGCGGCGGGGTAGACGAAGATGAGGTCGATGTCGGAGGAGACGTTCAACTCGCGGCCGCCGAGCTTGCCCATGGCGATGACCATGAGCCGCTGCGCCCGGCCGGCGGCGTCGAGCGGTTCGCCGTGGATGGCGGCGAGCTGGCGGTGGTGGTGAGCGAGGGCGGAACAGGTGGTGGTGTCGGCGAGCAGGCTCATGCTCTCGACCACTTCGGCGAGCGGCGCCAGACCGCCCAGGTCGCGCAGCGCGATATGCGCCAGGGCGCGCTGGCGCAGTCGGCGCAGCGCCGTCTTGAGCGCCGCATCGTCGGTGCAGTCGACAGGCAGCGCGGCGAGCAATTGCGCTTCGCTCAAGGGCTCCCGCCAGACGGCGGCCAGTTCGGCGAGCAATTCGGGGCGGGTTTGCAGGAGATTGGCGAGGTAGCGGCTGTGGTCGAGGGCGCGCTGCCAGCTGGGATCGGGAAGAGGTGTCATAAGGTTATCGTACTGAATGTGCGCCAAACCGAAAAATCGCCGGCACCCAGGTTCCCTCTCCCCGCTGGGCGGGGAGAGACTGATGCAACACCGCACTGCCGGCTTGCATCCAGGAACCGGAGACTGGCGCGAAAGCCCGGCGCTCCCCTCCCCCCTCGCGGGGGAGGGGCCGGGGGAGAGGGGGAGGCGGCAAGGGAGATGGCGGCCGGTTCGTCCATCGTGCTGGCATACGCTGCGGCCTCCGCACACGAAGGTGAGGGATGAGTGGTGGGGAATGCACCTTTCTTCGGTTAACCTCCCCCTCCCCCCAACCCCTCCCCCGCGATGGGGGAGGGGCTTCAAGAGCCAGGATTGAGATTTTTGCGACAATCTTCTTATAACGGAAAGCAAGAAAAATCGCGTTTTTTATACGGGTTCCTGGGAGGATCATGTGTTCGCTCGGCGGCGGGGGGGAAAAGGATAAAATCAAAGTTTTGTCGAATGCCGATTGTAGTGATCTCTTCCGCCTTCCGCCAAAGCGTCCATGACTGAAGCCGCCAGCCCCTCCCCGGCGGCGCCGTCGGTGCTGCGCGTCGCCGTCTATCGCCGCCTGCGCTGGCTGTGGCCGCTGCTGGCCCGGCGCGCCGTGCGCGTGGGGTTGCGCTTCCTCGGCTGGGCCGCCTTCGCCGCCTTGTTGCTGCTGGCGATTCTGGTGTCGCTGCTGCGCTACGCCATCCTGCCGCAAATCGGCGAGTACAAGGCGGAAATCGAAGCGGCCGCCAGCCGCGTCGTCGGCCAGCAGGTCGATATCGGTCACATCGCCGCCCGCTGGCAGGGGCTGAATCCCGATCTGGTACTCGACGACGTGCGCCTGCTCGATGCCGGCGGCGAGCCGAGCTTTACCCTGGCCCGCGTCGAAAGCGTGCTTTCCTGGCAGTCGTTGTGGCGCGGGCGGCCGGTGCTGGCGCTGCTCGCCGTCGAGGGGCCGGTGCTGAACATGCGCCGCGACGAGGCTGGACAGATCACCGTGGCCGGCCTGCCCGCCGCCGCCGAGGGCGATTCCGGCTTCGCCGACTGGGTGCTGGCGCAAAAGCGCATCCGCGTCAGCGACGCCACCATCGTCTGGGACGACCAGTTGCGCGGCGCGCCGCCGCTGGTTCTGGAAGATATCCAGTTCGCCCTCGACAACCGCGGCCGGCGGCACCGCTTCGGCCTGTCGGCGGCGCCACCGGCGGCCCTGGCCGACCGTCTCGACCTGCGCGGCGAAATCGTCGGCGATACGGGCGATGCGCTGGCGACGCTGGCCGGCAAGTTTTTTCTCCAACTCGACTATGCCGATCTGGCCGGCTGGCGGGCCTGGCTCGATTATCCCGTCGATCTGCCGCAAGGGCGCGGGGCGTTGCGCGTCTGGGGCGATTTTGCCGATGCCGGCGGCGACCTGACCGCTGATCTGGCGCTTGAGGAAGTGCGCCTGCGCCTGCAAGCGGATTTGCCCGAGCTCGCGCTCGACAGCCTGCGCGGCCGCCTCGCAGGGCGTTACCGGCCCGGCGAATGGAGCGTGCGCGGCGACAAGCTCGAATTGCTGACCCGCCAGGGCGTGCGTATCGCGCCGACCGATTTCAACCTCGTTTGGCGGCAGGAACCGGGCAGCGACCGGATCAATGGCGATGCCAGCGCCAGCATCCTCGATCTCGGCGCGCTCGCCGCGCTGGCCGGTTATCTGCCGCTGGACGAGGGCAGCCGCAAGTTGCTGCGCCAGCACCAGCCGCGGGGGCGGATCGCCGAATTGCGCGCCAGTTGGGGCAGCGAGAACGAAGCCTTGAAACGCTACGCGCTGAAGGCCGATTTCTCTGGCCTCGGCATCTTGCCCGCCGGCCATTTGCCCGGCGGCAGTGGCTTCAACGGGCACATCGACCTGAGCGAGAAGGGCGGGGAAGCGGTTCTCGACAACGGGCGCTCGACCCTGTCGCTGCCGGCGGTGTTCCCGGAACCCGAGATGGCGTTTGATTCGCTGCGCGCCAAGGCGCGCTGGCGGGTCGGCGACGGCGGCGTCGAAATTCGCCTGCCGCATCTGGAATTCGCCGGCCCCGACGCTGCCGGCGAGGCGCGCGGCAGTTACCGCTACAACGGCGACGGGCCGGGCGTCATCGACGTGCAGGCGACGCTGGCGCGCGCCGAGGGGCGCGCCGTTTGGCGCTACATGCCGCATGTCATCAACGCCGATGTCCGCGACTGGCTGCGCCAGGGCATCGTCGCCGGCCGCGCCAGCAATGCCAGGCTGATCCTCAAGGGCAATCTCGCCGATTTTCCCTTCCGCGACGGTAAGAGCGGCCAGTTCACCATCACCGCCAGGGCAAGCGGCGTGCGCCTCGACTACGCCGACGGCTGGCCGCCGATCGATGGCATCGAGGCCGATATGCAATTCGGCGCCGGCATGAAAATCGCCGCCCGCAGCGGCCGCATTCTCGGCGCCAGTCTGTCCGATGTCAGCGCCGTCATTCCCGATTTCGAGGTCGCCGAGGCAATGTTGCTGGTGCGCGGCGCCGCCGCCGGGCCGACCGGCGAATTCCTGAATTTCATCCAGCGCAGCCCGCTGACCGAGCGCCTCGGCTACTTCATCGAGGACATGCAGGCCAAGGGCAATGGCCGCCTCGATCTGGAACTCGACCTGCCGCTGCAACGCATCGACGAAACCCGCCTGCGCGGCCGTTACCGTTTTCAGGACAACGAGTTGCAAGTGCTCGCCGCGCTGCCGCCGCTGACGCAGGTCAGCGGCGCCCTCGACATCACGGAATCGTCGCTCGCCGCCCAGAGCATCAGCGGCCGGGCGTTTGGCGGCCCGCTCAAGGTGCGCATTCGTCAGGTCGACGACACGACCGCGATCCAGGCCGACGGCACGGCCGATATTGCCGATGTCGCCCGGCATTTCGCCTGGCCGCTGCTTGATCGCCTGAGCGGCAGCACGCCGTGGCGGGCCGAGATCGGCGTCGGCCCGCGGCAGACGGCGGTGCGAGTCACTTCCAATCTGCTCGGCATCGCCTCGCCCTTGCCGGCGCCGCTGAACAAGGCGGCGACGACGCCGCTGCCGCTGCGCATCGAGCAGGGCGCGGTCGAAGGCGGCCGCGAACAGATTCGCATTAGCCTCGGCACACTGGCCCGCGCCATCCTGGTTCGCCACGACGGGGTTTTGGAGCGGGGTGCGCTGGCGCTTGGCGAGGCCGAGTTCCGCCTGCCGGACAAGGGGATCGCCATTCGCGTCGCGGCGCCGCGCCTCGACGCCGATGCCTGGCGCGCCGTCCTGCCGGAGAATGGCGGCGTCGGCGGCCCGGAAATCGAGCAGATTGTCGTGACGACGCCGCTGCTGCATCTGCAAGGGCGCGACTATCACCGGGTGAACCTCGGGCTGCGGCCGGCCGACGCCGGCTGGCGACTCGCCATCGACAGCGATGAGGCCGCCGGTACTCTCTTTTGGCGTGGCGGCGACGGGGGCTGGCTGGAAGGGCGCTTGCGCCGCCTGATACTGGGCCAGGCCGGCGAGGGACAGGCCGGCGAGGGGCAGGCGACCGCCGAGCCGCTCGACGCACTGCCCGGCATGAGCCTGCTGGTCGAAGATTTCCGCCTCGGCGAGCGCTCGCTCGGCCGGCTCGAAATCGAGGCCACCAACGCCGTCGGCGCCTGGCGCCTGGCCCGCCTGAATTTGCAGAATCCGGATGGCGCGCTGACCGGCAAGGGCGTCTGGACCATCGCCGGCAGCCAGCAGACGCAGTTGGAGTTTGACCTCAAGGCCCGCGACGTCGGCAAGCTGCTCACCCGCTTCGGCTATGTCGACGCGGTGCGCCACGGCAGTGCGGCGCTGTCCGGCGCCTTGCAGTGGCGCGGCGCGCTGAACGACATCCATTACCCGTCGTTGAGCGGGCAACTGCGGGTTCATGCCGAGAAAGGCCAGTTCAACAAGCTCGAACCGGGGGTCGGCAAGCTGCTCGGCCTGATTTCCCTGCAATCCCTGCCGCGCCGGCTGAGTCTCGATTTTCGTGACATTTTCAGCGAGGGTTTCGCCTTCGACAGTATCGACAGCCGGCTTGCCATCGATCAGGGCATCATGCGTACCACCGGGCCGCTGCGCATTGCCGGGCCGGCGGCGCAGATCGAAATAGAAGGCGTGACCGATCTGCGCCAGGAGACGCAGGATCTGCACGTCGTGGTGCGCCCGGAAGTCGGCGCCCTGGCCGCCGTCGGCGCCGGGGCGCTGGTCAATCCGGTGGTCGGCGTCGGGGTGCTGGTCGCCAACACGGTGCTCAAGCGGCCGCTCAGCCAATTGTTCAGCTACCGCTACCATGTCACCGGTAGCTGGAGCGACCCGCAAGTCGTCAAGACTGGTCAGAGCGAAGAACACAAGCACGATTTCGAAGCCGGAGCGCACCCGTGAATAAGCAGAACTGCCGTATCGCCGCCTTGCAAATGTTGTCCGGCCCGCGCGTCGAGGCCAACCTGAAGGCCGCCGCCCGGCTCGTCGCCGAGGCTGTCGATCAGGGCGCGCAACTGCTCCTGTTGCCCGAGTATTTCCCCATCATCGGCAACACCGATGCCGACCGCCTGCGCGCCTGCGAGGACTTCGGCCACGGCCCGATACAGGACTGGCTGGCGGAAACCGCGGCCCGCCACGGCATCTGGCTCGTCGCCGGCTCGCTGCCGCTGACCGCCGCGACGCCGGCGCGGATGCACAACGCGCTCTTGGTCTATGATCCCCAAGGCGTCTGCGTGCGGCGCTACGACAAGATACATCTCTTCAATTTCAGAAAGGGCGAGGAGTATTACGACGAGGCCGCCCTCATCGAGGCCGGCGCGCAGCCGGCGGCGCTGGAGACGCCGTTCGGCCGTATCGCCCTGTCGATCTGCTACGACCTGCGCTTTCCCGAGTTGTACCGCGCCCTGGCGCCGGTCGACCTGATCCTGCTGCCGGCCGCCTTCACCGACACCACCGGCCGCGCCCACTGGGAAATCCTGCTGCGCGCCCGGGCCATCGAGAATCAGTGCTACGTGCTGGCGGCCGGCCAGGGCGGACGCCACGAAAGCGGCCGCCTGACGCATGGCAACAGCATGATCGTCGATCCCTGGGGGGAGATTCTCGACCGCAAGATCAAGGGGCCGGGCGTCGTCATCGCCGACCTCGACCACGCGCGCCTTGCCGACATCCGCCAGAGCCTGCCGGCGCTGGCGCACCGCCGTTTGTGACGGCTTCACCCGGAGCTTCAATGAATTCCAACATCCTGGCGCAAGCCGAATCCCTGCTGCTTGAACCTTTCGCGCTCGACGCCGCCGATCTGTCGCGGACCTTCGGCCAGATTTTGACGCACCAGGTCGATTATGCCGACCTCTACTTCCAGTACTCGCGTTCCGAGGCCTGGAGTCTCGACGAGGGCATCGTCAAGTCGGGCAGCTTCAACATCGACCAAGGGGTGGGCGTGCGCGCCATCAGCGGCGAGAAAACGGCCTTTGCCTATTCCGACGACATCAGCGCCCGGGCGCTCGGCGACGCCGCCGGGGCCGTCCGCGCCATCGCTGCCGCCGGTCAGAGCGGGCGGCTGCCCGTCTGGCAACGAAGCAGTGCCGACCGCCCGCTGCTGTATGCGCCGCATGATCCCATCGCCTCGCTGCCGGCGGCGGCCAAGGTGCAATTGCTGGAGCGCCTGGAGGGCTTTGCCCGCGCTATCGATCCGCGCGTCGTCCAAGTCATGGCCTCGCTGGCCGGCGAGTACGAGGTGGTGCTGGTGGCCGCTTCCGATGGCCGGCTGGCGGCCGATATCCGGCCGCTGGTGCGCTGCTCGATCTCGGTCATCGTCGAGGAGCAGGGCCGGCGCGAGCAGGGTTCGGCCGGCGGCGGCGGTCGCTTCGACTTCGCCTGGTTCGACGACGACATGCTGCGCCGCTATGCCGGCGAGGCGGTGCATCAGGCGCTCACCAATCTGCACGCCGACGCCGCGCCGGCCGGGCAGATGAGCGTGGTGCTCGGCCCCGGCTGGCCCGGCATCCTGCTCCACGAGGCGGTCGGCCACGGCCTGGAGGGCGATTTCAACCGCAAGGGCAGCTCGGCCTTCAGCGGCCGCGTCGGCCAGCGCGTCGCCGCCAAGGGCGTCACCGTCATCGACGACGGCACCCTCGGCGAGCGCCGCGGTTCGCTCAATATCGACGACGAGGGCAATCCGACCCGGCGCACCGTTCTGATCGAGGACGGTATCCTCAAGGGCTATATGCAGGACAGCCTCAATGCCCGCCTGATGGGCGTCGCCCCGACCGGCAACGGGCGGCGCGAATCCTTCGCCCACCTGCCGCTGCCGCGCATGACCAACACCATGATGCTGGCCGGGGCGCACGATCCGCAAGAAATCATCGCCTCCGTGAAAAAGGGCATTTATGCCGTCAATTTCGGCGGCGGTCAGGTCGACATCACCAGTGGCAAATTCGTTTTCTCGATGAGCGAGGCTTATCTGATCGAGGATGGCAAGGCGACCCGCCCGATCAAAGGGGCGACCCTGATCGGCAACGGTCCCGAGGCGATGAACCGGATTTCGCTGATTGGCAACGACCTCAGTCTCGACCCCGGCGTCGGCACCTGCGGCAAGGATGGGCAGAGCGTGCCGGTCGGCGTTGGCCAGCCGACCTTGCGCATTGATGGACTGACAGTGGGCGGTACGGCATAATAGCTACTACTTTGGTAAGGGGATATGATGCGTTCATTGTTTGCGTTGTTTGCTCTGTTGTCGTGCGGCTTGGTTTTCGCCCAGCAGCCATCGCCACAGGAGCGCCTCAAAGCTATTGCTGCCGATCCGGTGGCCTTGCGCGAGGCCGTCGATGCCGGCAAGAAAGTCACTTTCTTCTGCGAAAATTGCCACGGCGAGAACGGCATCAGCAAGTATCCCGAGGTGCCCAATCTGGCCGCCCAGAACCCCGTCTATCTGCTTGAACAGATACGCAAGTTCGGCTCCGGCGAGCGCAAGGAACCCTTCATGCAAGGCTTGATCAAGGTGCTCAAGGAAGATGAGCGCGTCCAGGCCGCGCAGTACTTCGCCAGCCTGCCGGTGCGGCCGTCGAAGGCTGATCCGGGTCTGGCGGCGAACGGCAAGGTCTTGTTCGCCAAGCTGTGCTCCCGCTGCCACGGCGAGCGGGCCTACGGCGGCGAACGTTTTCCGCGCCTGGCCGGACAGCAGTTGCCCTACCTGAAAATGAGCATCCAGCGCTACCGCGACGGCACCGGCATCCGCAACGACCAGTTGATGGCCATCGCCACATCGCCGCTGAAGAACGACGATATCACCGCCATCGCCCATTACCTGACACAGTTGCCCTGATCCGGCGGCGGCCCGCCGCCCTTGCCGGCGCAGGGGGGCGAGCTTTATCTTTCATTAATTGATACTAATCAAGGATTTGGCTTTTTCCCCGTCGGTACCCTCAAGCCTTGGCATAAGCCGGTGTATGTGTATGCGAGGGGGATATGAGGGTTTTGTTCAGTGCGCTTTTGGCGTTGACGCTGGCCGTGGCGGGGGGCGAGGCGCTGGCGCAGATCACCAACATCAACATGGCGATCAACAAGGCCGGACGCGAGCGCATGCTGTCGCAGCGCATGGCCAAGGCTTATTTCCAGATCGGCCTGCAAGTCGATGCCGAGCGCAGCAAAAAGGTGCTGGACGCTTCGGTGGCTGCTTTCGACAGCCAGTTGGCCGAATTGAAGGATTTCGCGCCGACGCCGGAGATCAAGAACACCTATCAGAAGCTGGAAGCCGTCTGGCTGAATTACAAGAATGAACTGCTCGGCAGCCTTCCCTCGCAGGAAAGCGGGCGCAAGGTGCTGGCCATGTCCGAGGAGGTGCTGGCTCTTGCCCATCAGGGGACGGTGCAACTCGAAAAAGTGTCGGGCACGACCGCTGGCCGCCTGATCAACATTTCCGGCCGCGAGCGCATGTTGTCGCAGCGCATGGCCAAGTTCTATCAGGCGGCGGCCTGGAAGGTGGCCGACGAGCGCAGCGCGGCCAATCTGGCCACCGCCCGCAAGGAATTCGCCGAGGGCTTGCGCGAATTGGCCGGGGCGCCGATTAACACGCAACAGATCAAGGACGGCCTGGCGCTGGTCGCCCAACAATGGCTGTTTTTTGAAAACGCCCTGGATCAGAAAAGCGACGACGGCAAGCGGCAACTGCTGGCGGTGGCGACAACCAGCGAGCGCATCCTCGAGGAACTGGAAGGCGTGGTCGGGCAGTACGAGACATTGCAGAAGTAGGGTTTGGCGTTCCGGCGGATGTTATCTGGATTGCTTCGTCGCTTCGCTCCTCGCAATGACGTTGCGGAAACAACCGTCATTGCGAGCGAAGCGAAACAATCCAGTTTTGTGCATTCCTGAAGCAAACTCGTTCAGGCGTTTTTCCCTTTTTGCCACGCCACATCGCCACGGCCGTCGGCGCGGTTGAGGGCGCGACCGAGGATGAACAACAGGTCGGAGAGGCGATTGATATAGCGGCGGGCCGGGTCGGACAGTGGTTCGGCGTGGTGCAGGCGAACCACGGCGCGTTCGGCGCGGCGGCAGACGGCGCGCGCCAGATGGGCTAGCGCCGCCGGGCGGGTGCCGCCGGGCAGGATGAATTCCTTGAGCATCGGCAGTCCGGCGTTGAAGGCTTCGGCCTGTTCTTCCAGGCGGGTCACCTGGCCGTCCTTGAGCACGGCCATGCCGGGCAGGCACAACTCGCCGCCGAAGTCGAACAGATCGTTCTGGATGTCGAGCAGGGCGGCGCGCGCGGCTTCCGGCAGATCCTCGCAGAGCAGCACGCCGAGCGCCGAGTTGAGTTCGTCGATTTCGCCGATGGCGTCGATGCGCAGACTGTCCTTGGCGGTGCGGCTGCCGTCGCCGAGGCCGGTGGCGCCGGCATCGCCGGTGCGGGTGACGATTTTCGACAGGCGGTTGCCTTTGCGTTCGCTGGGCTTGTCGCTCATGGTGATCTCCTCTGGGCCGTGGGCGGATTATACTTTCGAGCCACTGGCCTGAAAGCCGGGAGTTGCGCTCCTTGCGCCTTTATTCCTATGCCAAGATTTGCCGCCAATCTCAGTTTTCTGTTTACCGAAGCGCCCTTTCCCGAGCGGTTCGCGCGCGCCGCCGCTGCCGGCTTTGCCGGTGTCGAATATCTTTTTCCCTACGACTGGCCGGCGGCGGAAGTGGCGGAATGGCTGCGCGCCGCCAGTCTCGAACAGGTGTTGTTCAACCTGCCGGCGGGCGACTGGGCGACCGGGGAACGCGGTCTGGCCTGCCTGCCCGACCGCCAGCGCGAGTTCGCCGCCAGCGTCGAAACCGCGCTCGATTACGCGTGCCAACTCGGCTGCCGCCGCCTGCATTGCATGGCCGGTTTGCGTCCGGCCGGCGTCGCCGAAGCCGAGGTGGAAGAAACCTACATCGCCAACCTGCGTCATGCCGCCGACCGGCTGGCCACGATTGGCGCCACACTGACCATCGAGCCGATCAACAGCCGCCTCGACATGCCCGGCTACTGGCTCGACGACATCGGCCGCGCCCGCCGCCTGCTCGACGCCATTGGCCGCGACAACATCGCCCTGCAACTCGACCTTTACCACGCCCAGATCATCCAGGGCGACCTGGCGCGCACGCTGCAAACGCATTTCGCGCGCATCGCCCATGTGCAGATCGCCGACAATCCGGGGCGGCACGAGCCCGGAACGGGCGAAATCCATTACCCCTACCTGTTCGGCCTGCTCGACCAACTTGGCTACGGCGGTTGGGTCGGCTGCGAATACAAGCCGGCGACGACGACCGAGGCCGGCCTCGGCTGGCTGGCGCGGTATTGATTCAAGACGGTACGAAACTGGATTGCTGCGCGCGCAATGACGGTTGTTTTTCGCCGTCATTGCGAGGAGCGAAGTGACGAAGCAATCCAGAAATGGCGCTTGAACATGCTCAAAAAAGCGGGCATTTCTGCCCGCCTCTTGTGCTGCGCTATTTCGCTCAGGGCTTGATGGCGATTTTCAGCACGCCGTCGCGCTGGTTGGCGAACAAGTCGTAGGCTTCGACGATGTCGTCCAGTTTGCGCTGGTGCGTCACCATCACGCCCAAGTCCAGCCGGTTGGCGGCGATCACGTTCATCAGGCGGCGCATGCGCTCCTTGCCGCCGGGGCACAGCGCGGTGCGGATGGTGTGATCGCCCAGGCCGGCGGCAAATTGCGCCAGCGGGATGGTCAGATCTTCCGAATACACACCGAGGCTGGAGAGCGTGCCGCCGGGCCGCAGCACCTTCATGGCCTGGCCGAAGGTGGCCTGGGTACCAAGCGCCTCGATGGAACTGTCCGCGCCCTTGCCGCCGGTGAGCTTGAGCACTTCGGCGATCACGTCCACTTTCTGGAAATTGAGCGTCACATCGGCGCCCATTTTCCTGGCAATCGCCAGCCGGTGGTCGTTGCCATCGACGGCGATGATGGTGGTGGCGCCCAGGAGGCGCGCGCCCGCCGTGGCGCACAGGCCGATCGGTCCTTGCGCGAACACCACCACGGTGTCGCCGATCTTGATATTGGCGTTCTCCGCGCCCTTGAAGCCGGTGGACATGATGTCCGGACACATCAGCACCTGCTCGTCGCTCAGGCCGTCGGGAATCGGCGCCAGATTGGCCTGGGCGTCGGGCACCAGCACATATTCGGCCTGCGTGCCGTCGATCAGGTTGCCGAAGCGCCAGCCCGCCGTCGCCTTGTAGCCGTGGCAGCCGCATTGACCGGAGTGGACGAGGTAGCTGCCGTCCTGCGACGGCGCGCCGTCCTGCGCCGCATAGCTGTTGAAATTGGGGCAGATGGCGCCAGCGATGACGCGCTGGCCTTCCTTATAGCCCTGCACGGCGCTGCCGAGCTTCTCGATGACGCCGACCGGCTCATGACCGACGGTCAGACCCTTGGCGACCGGATATTCGCCTTTGAGGATGTGCACGTCGGTGCCGCAGATGGTGGTGGTGGTGATGCGAATCAGCGCATCGTTGGGGCCGACGTCGGGGATGGGCTTCTCGACGATCTCGATACGATTTTTTTCGATGAAGGCGGCGGCTTTCATTGTTTTCATGATTTCCTCTTCTGCGTGTAATTAGGGCCCGAATGGGCGCTATCAATTTTATCTATGTTTTCGCCATGCCGGCGGGCGCGCCCGCCGCGGGCTTGCAATAATCCGATGGAATCCGCGCAAGCCGCCGCCGAGACCCGTTTTGCCACCGGCTGGAACTGCTTGCCCAAGTCACGGTCTAAATGCCACTCGTGCCGGACAGCCGGGCATTGGGCGCGGCGAACTTCGTGATACTCTTTTCCACTTAAGGAGGTGGAATGACTTTAAGCATCGATGCCTGCGTCGCGCAGCACCAGGGGGATCGTACTGAGCAGCAGGATCGGGTGGCGATCCTGCCGCATCCGCGCCGTCCGGGCATCGTTCTTGTCGTCGTCGCCGACGGCATGGGCGGGCATACGGGCGGGGCGCTCGCCGCCGAGCAGGTGATCCACTCGGCCAGGAATAATCTTGAACATTTTGCGCCGAGCGAGGAAAGCCCGCGCCTCCTGCTGCAAAACAGCATGCTTGAGGCGCACACCATGATCAAGGCGTCGCGCTTCATCAACGAAAAAGACCCGCACAGCACCGGCGTGCTGATGCTGCTGCAACCCGGCAAGGCAGCCTGGGGACATTGCGGCGACAGCCGCTTCTACCACTTTCGCGATCATCGCCTGGTGCATCGCAGCGTCGACCATTCCTACGTCGAGCACCTGCTGGCCACCGGCCATATCACGCCGGAACAGGCGCTGACCCATCCCAACCGCAATGTGCTGCTGACCTCGCTCGGCGGCCGGGATGATCCGCAATTCGATTTCGCCGAAGCGGCCGATCTGGTTGCCGGCGACGCCTTCCTGCTCTGTTCGGACGGTCTCTGGGCCTATTTCAGCGATGCCGAACTGGCGGATCTGATTGCCGAAAATTCGGCGCGCCGGGCCTGCGAATTGCTGATTGCCGCCGCCCGCCAACGCGCCGACGGCGATGGCGACAACCTGTCGCTGGCCATCGTCAAGCTGGTCGAGGCGCCAGTGGCGAAAGCCAAGCCGCCAGCGCCGACCGGCGCCATGTCGCGGCCATACGGCTGAAGCATGACTTCGCCGGCAGCAGCCGGCGATCGAGGCAAATTGGATAGCGGGCGCGCCTGTACGATGGCGGGCGGATCGGCGTCTACTTACGGCCCAGACCGCCGAGCAGGGCGGCGACGACCTTGCGCGGTTTGTGCGGATCGGCCTTGACCGGGGCTTGCGGCGAATCGGGGATTTCACCGCGCGGCGCGCTTTCCTCGTAGGGCTTGCTGAAATCGAAGCCGTCGGCGGCGATCATCGACTCGCGCCGGCCTCCTCGCCGTTCCGGTCGCTGCGCCAGCGGCGCCTTGACTGGCGCCTTGACTGGCGCCTTGACTGGCGCGGCGGCGCGCTTGCGTTTGTTGCCCGGCGGGTATTCGTATTCCGGTTCCGGCTCGAAGCCGGCCACTTCGACCTGCTCGATGGGCCGCTTGATCAGTTTCTCGATGTCGATCAGGTAGCCGACTTCGTGCGCGCTGACCAGCGAAATGGCGTTGCCGGTCTTGCCGGCGCGGCCGGTGCGGCCGATGCGGTGCACATAGTCCTCGGGGACATGCGGCAATTCGTAATTGATGACGTAGGGCAGGTCGTCCACGTCGAGGCCGCGGGCGGCGACATCGGTAGCGACCAGGGCTTGCGTCTCGCCGGCCTTGAAGGCGTCGAGCGCCTTGAGGCGGTCGAGCTGGCTCTTATCGCCGTGGATGGCGTCGGCGCGCAGGCCGGCGCGCTGCAATTCGCGGGCCAGCCGCGCGCAACCCTGCTTGGTGCGCATGAAAACGAGGCACTGGCGGACTTCGCCGGAGCGCAGCAACTTGGTCAAAAGGCCGCGCTTGCCGTATTCGGAAACCGGGTGCACACGGTGTGCAATGGTTTCCGACACCTGATTGCGCCGCGCCACCTCGACCAGCACGGGCGCGTGCAGCATGGTATCGGCCAGGCGCTTGATTTCTTCCGAAAAGGTGGCCGAGAACAAAAGGCTCTGCCGTTGCGCCGGCAGCATTTTGATAATGCGGGTGACGTCCGGGATGAAGCCCATGTCGAGCATGCGGTCGGCCTCGTCGAGCACCAGGGCCTGCACCGAATTGAAGCTGACGCTCTTGTTTTCGACGTGGTCGAGCAGGCGCCCCGGCGTGGCGACGAGAATCTCGACGCCTTTTTTCAATTCGGCGATTTGCGGCTTGATGTCGACGCCGCCAAAGGCGCACATGGCGCGGATCGGCGTGTGCCGGCTGTAAGCCTTGACCGATTCGAACACCTGGATCGCCAGTTCGCGGGTCGGGGCGAGAATCAGGGCGCGCACCGGATGCTTGGCCGGCGACGGGCTGCTGTTGGCGAAGGGCAGGATGCGTTGCAGGATCGGCAGGGTGAAGGCGGCGGTCTTGCCGGTGCCGGTTTGCGCCCCGCCCATGATGTCCTGGCCGCCGATGACCAGCGGAATGGCCTTGGCCTGGATCGGCGTTGGCCGGGTATAGCCTTCGTCGCTGATGGCGCGCAACAACTCGGGCGCCAAGCCGAGGTCGGCAAAGGTGATGGAGGGAACTGCTTCGGCAGTGGGAGTCGCGGCGCTTTCGCCGCCTAAGGTATTGATTTCAGACATGGCGCGGATTATACCCGGCAGCGCGGGCTTGCGGGGACGGGCGTGCGGCGCGCAGACGGGCGCTTATCTTCTGGCGCCGTCGGCGGCCGCTTCGGCGGCATCGTTCGCCGTGGCTTCGTCGTTGGCCTGGGCCGCGTCCGCCGCCGGTCTTTTCTTCTTCCGCGCGCCGGGCGGCGGCTCGGGCGGCGGCAATTGCGGCGCGATGGTCTCGATCTGGTTCTCGCGCATGTACTCGTCCATATCCCGCCAGCCGGCGTACACCCCGGCCTTGGGCAGCCAGACGTAGATCGCGTAGCAATCCTCGATGGCCCGCCCGGAATGACGACAGGCGCCGCCCACCGCCCTGGCCTCGGCCTCGGTGCGCGCTTCCTTCTTTTCCGGACTTTCGAGGCCGAGCTTCTCGTTGATCTGGTCGCAGCCAGTGAGGGCGAGGAGGGCGGCGGCGATGAGCAGGGGGCGCTTTTTCATGGCCCGAATTCTCGCACATTCAGGAAGATAGGGTGAAACCGGCGGCGACGGCGGAAGCTTTATACTATGTGTTTAATGTACTTTTTCGGAGTAATGGCCGTGAAATTATCCGCCTGTCTTGCCGCCGTCGCCTGCGCCGTGGCGCTGGTCGCTTCCGCCCATGCCGCCGCGCCTGCGGCCAAGCCCGCCGGCAAGAAACCCGCCGCGCCGGTGGCGCTGGAACTGGTGCACAGCCTCGGGCCGCAAGGCGAGCAAGAGTTGCAGGACGTGGTCGACAGCTTCGTCAAGGAAAGCGGCGTGACGCTCACCTTGCGGCATTTCGAGGAGGGCGGCAAGCCGGCGATCCTGAACCTGATCCGGCGCTCCGAAATGGGCGAAATCCTCAGCCAGCCCAAACGCTTCGTGCCGCTCCATCAAATGATGAGCAAAGCCGGAGCCAAGCTCAATCAGGGCGACATTTCCGCCGATCTCAAAGCCGGCGTCGTCGATGATCGCGGGCGGCTGGTGGCCCTGCCGCTGGTTTATTCGACGCCGGTGCTGTTCTACAACAAGAATGCCTTGCGCAAGGCCGGCCTCGATCCCGAGCAACCGCCGGCCACCTGGTTCGAAATGCAGGGCATGCTCGACAAATTGCAAAGCGCCGGCTACGCCTGCCCCTACACCTCCTCGTGGCCGGTGTGGGTGCATGTCGACAACGTCAGCGCCCTGTCCGGCCTGCCGGCGGCCAGCGACAAAGGAAAATTGAGTTTCAACGGCCTGCCGCAAGTCAAACACATCGCCATGATGGCGACCTGGACCAAGGCCGGCTATTTCCACCTCTTTGGCCGGGGCAACAAAGCCAGCGGCAAATTCAACGACGGCGAGTGCGCCATGATTACCGCCGATTCCCGCGAAGCCAGCGATTTCCGCGAAGCGCGCGGCGTCGAGTTGGGCGTCGCGCCGCTGCCGCATCACGACGATGTTTATGGCGGCCGGCGCAACACCCTGGCCGACGGCACCTCGCTGTGGATTGGCGCCGGGCGCTCGACGGCCGAATACAAGGCAGCGGCCCGCTTCGTCACCTTCCTGCTGGCCCCCGACATTCAAGTGAAAATAGTGCGTCACTACGGCGGCCTGCCGCTCACTGGCGCCGCCCGCGCCGCCTCGCGCAGCGTTCTCTTGCGCGACGACGACCGCGCGCTGGAAATCGCCTTCGCCTCGCTCAAGGGCCAGGGCGCGCGCACCGCCGTGCGCGTTGCCAACATCGCGCCGCTATCCGAAATCGCCAACGAAGAACTGGAAGCCGTCTGGGTCGACCAAAAACCAGCCAAAGCCGCCCTCGACAACGCGGTAACGCGCGGCAACAAATTGCTGACCGACCAGCCCAGGCTGAGGAAAGCCCAGCCCTTCTGATTGGCGGGGTATGTCTGGGGCGGGTTTGAAACCCGCCCCGATACAAGCGTCGCCCTGACAGTCCCCGTCATTCCCGCGCAAGGCGGGACTGACGGGGATTGCCGAGGTCAGGGCGCGGTTATTCGTCGCTTCCGGGTTTACAATCGTAAAATTTCGCCATTTCTGCCTTCGAGCCACTTCGTTCATGAAAAGTTCCGCCATCCGCCAGCAGTTTCTTGATTTTTTCGCCGCCAAGGGCCATCAGGTCGTTGCTTCCAGTTCTCTGGTGCCGCACGACGATCCGACGCTGCTGTTCACCAATGCCGGGATGAACCAGTTCAAGGATGTGTTTCTCGGCTTCGACAAGCGCCCCTACAGCCGCGCCGCGACGTCGCAGAAATGCGTGCGTGCCGGCGGCAAGCACAACGATCTGGAAAATGTCGGCTACACCGCGCGGCATCACACTTTTTTTGAAATGCTCGGCAATTTCAGCTTTGGCGACTACTTCAAGCGCGACGCCATCCACTACGCCTGGGAACTGCTGACCGAGGTCTACAAGTTGCCGAAAGACCGGCTGATGGTCACCGTCTATGCCGAGGACGACGAAGCCTACGCTATCTGGACCCAAGAGGTCGGCCTGGCGGCGGACAAGGTGGTGCGCATCGGCGACAACAAGGGAAGCCGCTACGCTTCCGACAATTTCTGGATGATGGGCGACACCGGCCCGTGCGGCCCGTGCACCGAGATTTTCTACGACCACGGCGCGCACATTCTCGGCGGCCCGCCCGGCAGCCCGGACGAGGACGGCGACCGTTTCATCGAAATCTGGAACAACGTGTTCATGCAGTTCAACCGCGACGAGGCCGGGGTGATGCACCCGCTGCCCCGGCCGTCGGTGGATACGGGCATGGGCCTGGAGCGCATCGCCGCCGTCTTGCAGGGCGTGCATTCCAATTACGAGATCGACCTGCTGCGCAGGCTGATCGAGGCCGCCGCCCGCGAAACCAGCGGCGCCGACATGGACAGCCCGTCGCTCAAGGTGCTGGCCGACCACATCCGCGCCTGCGCCTTTCTGCTTGCCGATGGCGTCATTCCCGGCAACGAGGGGCGCGGCTATGTGCTGCGCCGCATCATCCGCCGCGCCATCCGCCACGGCTACAAGCTGGGCGCCCGCGCCGCCTTCTTCCACAGGATGGTGCCGGATCTGGTCGAGGAAATGGGCGATGCCTACCCGGAACTGAAGGACGGCCAGACCCGGATCATGGCCACGCTGCGTCAGGAGGAGGAGCGTTTCTTCGCCACCATTGAAAATGGCATGGAAATTCTCGAAGCCGAACTGGCGGCGATGGCGGGCAAGGGCGGCGTCGGCGTGTTCAATGGCGAAACCGCCTTCAAACTGCACGACACCTTCGGCTTTCCGCTCGATTTGACCGCCGACATTTGCCGCGAGCGCGGCGTTCGCGTCGACGCCGCCGCCTTCGACGCGGCGATGGCCCGCCAGAAGGAGCAGGCGCGCGCCGCCGGCAAGTTCAAAATGGCCGTCAATCTCGACTACGCCGGCCAGGAAACCGATTTCCGGGGTTACGAATCGCTGGAAGCCAAGGGCAGGGTGCTGGCGCTGTACCGCGACGGCGCGGCGGTCGATGCCTTGAACGAAGGCGATCTCGGCGTCGTCGTCCTCGACCGCACGCCCTTTTACGCCGAATCCGGCGGCCAGTGCGGCGACCGCGGCGAATTGAAGGCTGCCGGCGGCATTTTCGCCGTCGAGGACACGCTGAAAATCCAGGCCGCCGTTTTCGGCCACCACGGCATACTCAAGACCGGCAAGCTGAGTGTCGGCCAGGAAGTTGCCGCCCGGGTCGCTGCCGCCGCCCGCGCCGCGACGGCGCGCAACCATTCGGCCACCCACCTGATGCACAAGGCGCTGCGCGAAGTGCTGGGCAGCCACGTGCAGCAAAAAGGCTCGCAGGTCGATCCCGACAAGACCCGCTTCGACTTCGCCCACGCCGCGCCGATGAGCGCCGGGGAAATCCGCGAGGTCGAGGCCAGGGTCAATGCCGAGATCCTCGCCAACGCCGCCGCCGAAGCCCGCGTCATGGCTCTGGCCGAAGCGCGCGATAGTGGCGCGATGATGCTGTTCGGCGAAAAATATGGCGACGAGGTGCGCGTGATCGGCATCGGCTCCTCGAAGGAATTGTGCGGTGGCACCCACGTCGCCCGCAGCGGCGACATCGGCCTCTTCAAGATCGTCGGCGAAGCCGGCATCGCTGCCGGCGTGCGCCGCGTCGAGGCGATCACCGGCGGCAACGCGGTAACCTGGGCGCAGGACCAGGCCGCCCACATCGCCGGCCTCTCGGCGCTGTTGAGAACGCAGCCGGACGACATTGCCGAGCGCGTCGCCGGCATGCTCGACAACGTCCGTACTTTGGAAAAGGAATTGGCGGCGCTCAAGGGCAAGCTCGCCTCCGCGCAAGGCGATGAACTGGCCGGGCAGGCGGTCGAAGTCAAGGGCCTCAAGGTACTCGCGGCGCGGCTCGACAACGCCGACGCCAGGCAGTTGCGCGAGACGATGGACAAACTCAAGGACAAGCTCAAGACCGCCGCCATCGTGCTGGCCGCCGTCGATGGCGGCAAAGTGCAGATTGCCGCTGGCGTCACCGCCGACAGCCTGGGCAAGATCAAGGCCGGCGAGCTGGTGAACTTCGTCGCCCAGCAAGTCGGCGGCAAAGGCGGCGGCAAGCCCGACATGGCGATGGCCGGCGGCACGGATGCCGCGGCGCTGCCGACGGCGTTGCAATCGGTCGCGGCCTGGGTGGCGGAGCGGGTGTGACAGCTACTTATGGTATTGAACGATATGCGATTTCCCTTTTTTAACCGCAAACAAGAACTAGCCAGGAACGAACGAAAAGCCCGTTTCCAGCAAGTGATGGAATTGGCACGCGATGTCGCCTCTATCGACCCGATCGGTCTACAAACCTTGGTTCGGCTTGTTGCCGCACCTCTGCAGGCAAAGACAATTACATCTGCTTCGCATGCAGCGCCTCATTGCGCGCGCGGAGCAGATGACTTCAGTTGTCTATTCTTTTGGGACAGCCTGCCAGTGACTCCTGATGGCAGGCAGGCCTACAAGATATCAAGCAGAAACTCCGATCAACACTTTAAGCTGCGACTAGGGGTTGATCCAGTGCTGGCAACGCCATGGCACCGAGACCGCTTGGCTAACGCCATCGCAACCATCGGTTTCGGCAAGCGGCAAGGCTCCTGGAGTGAAGACGAGAACCATCGTGTTTTAATTGTGCTTCCCATGGGGGTTGGTATCGTGTTCGGAGGCAATCACTCCATGGCCGCAGGTATTGCGAATGGTGAAGGATTTGTCACGTCAACTGAAGTACAGGATCTGACGCCTCTCTATGCATATGTTCAATATGACGGCCTCTCGTTTCTGCGTATCCACGATGGGGCACAGTTGTCGCAGCCGGAGGACGAAGAGCCGGGCATGTTGTTCGAAATTGGTCGCCTGATGGTCGAACATGGGGTAATCGCTGCGGTTGAGCGCATTGATCCAGATGCTGCTCCCAATCCTTCTCTGTCAGGTGGTGATGGTTATTACAAGGTCTTGATCAATGGACAGGACGCTGGTATCGCCTTGACCTCCAGCGGCGCAGCGCTGGCATTATGAGAAGCGGGTCTGCAAGAGGGAAGCGAAGTGCGAGAATAGGAAGCGGGAATAAGAGCGGAAAGAGGGGACATCCATTAGCCGGCCCGAGTCAAGCGAGCAAGCAAATCTATGGCGGCGCTGGCCGCCAGTTTTTAATCTTTTCATCCACCGCCTGCAGCGGTCGATCACGCCCCTAGCTACGACGAATCGTGCCAGACACACATCAGGATCAAGCGAGGCGCGGTGAAACTGCCGCTCGCCCTGGCGGCTTTGCCGTCCCAGAAAAACGTTGGTGCCGCAACACCTCCAATGGGTTCATCACATACGTGGCTATCGGTACCCCGGTGCCAATCCCTGGCTGGCTCACGTTGTGGGTGTTGGTGGCCGTGGCGAGGGCGATGTCGCCGCCGGCCAGCGCCGCCAAGGCGCCTTCCTGGCTGGCGACGGTAGCGCCTCGGGCGGTGAGGTCATTGCCGGCCAGGAGCAGGATGTCGCCCTGAGCCTGAACGAGGCTGCCAACCTGGGTGGTGGCGTTCTCCTTGCGCCAACTGGTTTGGGTGTGGGCGTAGGAGTCGAGCGTCTCGGTCACCGTGCCCAGCGTCAGGTCGCGACCGGCCTGGAGGACGGTGACGCCGCCGTCGCCGCCGTTGTATACGGCGGCGGCGTTGAGGTTGAAGTCGCGCCCGGCGGCGGCAAGGAGAATGGCGTTGTCGCCGGTGACGTAAAGGCCGGCGACGCGGTCGATGA
>Ga0123354_10002003_pt1 | contig 26161 bp, 18 predicted proteins | sample TergutLab28metaG_2_FD_97872 | JGI IMG/M metagenome (GOLD analysis project Ga0123354, IMG submission 97872) | Labiotermes labralis P4 segment gut microbial communities from Petit-Saut dam, French Guiana - Lab288 P4 | ecosystem: Host-associated > Arthropoda: Insects > Digestive system > Gut ...
AACACCAGCACGCCTCAAGTCAGCCTACACAACGCAACAAGTAGTCGCAAGCTCCTGAAGATGGACGTATTAAAGTCTGAAACATGTTGAGCAGTAGATAATAAAGCAAGTGTCATCTAGTTGATCAACCTTTATAAAACTTTCGGAAGCAATGAATTTGACAAAAATGTGTGTTTATTTCCCTTAAAATTTGTATCTGAAACTTTTCTCCTTTCAGGAATAATTCGGCGAGATATCATGAACTTAGATGGATCCTCATGTAAAATGCAAGATAATGTTTCCGTTTTTAACAAAAGTAGGTTATCGGAAGATTTTAGTAAAAGTCTGCAATATGAAATTTCATAAAAATCCCTCCAATGGAAACCTAGGTGTTCTGTCCGGGCAAAACAACTTAGGAAACATGACGAAACTAACAGTTGCTTGTCGCAAATTGGTGAATGCTCCTAAAATCGTACCACCAATTTGCAAAATACTTACCCTTGTGTTTTGCTGTACTATACCGCCTACTTGTCTCGATCCTGCAGCATAATCTCCAAGGAGACACATTTAAGGTAAAAGTAAAGGTACAGTTCATCCCAGAAGGGCCACGAAGGCCCAGAGGTGGAATATAGGTACAACTCCACTCTTGCTTTAACCTCAGCGCTAGATCGGGGTGGGTGGTCAACGCCACGCCCCGGCCGCTTTACCCCGGAAAAGACCCGATACGCTTTGTATAGGAGGCTGGGTGGGACCCAGGGCCTGCCTAGACGAATGCGGGAAAATTCTATGCGGGATTCGATTGCCGGACCGTCCAACCAGTAGCGCGTTTCTATACCAACTGCGCTATTCCGGCCCACAGGAAGACACAGTTAGTGAGTTCAAAATGCCAGTTTTAGGCCATACATGAAACAGAATGTCATTTATTGTAAAATCTACATAATACCACATGTTTGAAATTTGAACAAATTCGTATAAAAGTCGTTTATCTTTCTGTTTTATTTTACATAGTGTAATATGTTCATTTGGCGGCTATTTGGCAACATATTAACATTAATTGATATTATTAATTTATGGGCCTGGAGAGTGCAGTCGGTATAGCGACTCGCTACGGGCCGGGCGGTTCGAGGTTTCGATTCCCGGTGGGGTTTAGACTTTCCTCACCCGTCCAGACCGGCCCTGGGGCCCACCCAGCCTCCTACACAATGGGTACTGGGTCTTTCGCGGGGGTAAAGCGGCCGGGACGTGGCGTTGACCAGCCACCCCATATAGCTCCGCTGTTAAAGAAAGAGTAAAGCCTTCGTGGTCTGTTCTAGGGTGAACTTTAACTTAAACCTTATTATTCGTTTATTTTCCTGTATGAATTGTAGAGATGACCAGCTACGTATATAGAAGATAGAGCTATAGCATTTCTTAACCTCTAGCTGTAAATGGAAATGAAGGGTTGGCGTAAAACCCCGGTCGCTCTATTTCTGGGAAAGGATCCCGGTGCACGAACAGGAGGCTGTGCAAAAGGGCTTTGGAAGCTGCGGAAAACAGAAAAATCTGACTTTGCCGGTAATCGAACCTCAGTTCTCCAATCATGCAAACTGTAGTCAGCTCACTATAATAACTGAGCTAGCCCGGCTCTTCCCAATTCAGTCTACAAAGATACGTAATGATTCGGCACTTCATGGGATTCGTCTGCAGTGAATGCAGAAAGTCTGTGTAAAGCACCGGTCAGTGCATCTACTAAATCAGGAACTGATGGACTCCATGCACACGAAGGCCCGACATGTGAGGTGTCGGTAGGTTTCCGAAGCTTCGCCGAAGGCGCGAATTCGCTAATACTGCTAAAATTGTCCTTGGACCCGATCATATCTTGCTCCTTGTGTAGGTCGATACGGCTCAGGAGGCAACCGATAGTGGGGCAGTGTGCCCTGCCCTTCCCATCCCACACCCCAAATTTAGCCACGAGACAATTATAACTTGTCTAAAGGACAACGATGAACTGGTACAATTTAACAGCTCTCCGTTTTCTGAAGGATTGCTCAAATTATGGAAATATTCGCGATGGCTGCGGAACGAATATCACAGAAATACGCGTCTGGCCGGCAGCTATAAAATGCCAGCCAGGGAAGTTCTCTTAAGCCTGGTTCGCAGAATGTGTCTCATTTACACGGCCGAACGCAAAAATAGTGCAATAGCACTGCCTAAGTCGGTACGAGCTAAAGGACCGAGGATCTGGGGTTGATATCCGAGCATGGGCAAGGTATGTTTTCTAGACCCAAAGCTTCGATCCCAGCTCTGGGGCCACGACCACTTAGCCAGTGGGTATTAGGCGCTCTTTCCATGGGAGTAAAGAGGCTTGGGATTGAAGCTAATCGCTCACGCCCATCTGGTGCCGAGGTTATGAATGCATGGAGCTATACTTCTTCTCCCCCATACGCCTTCATGGCATGATGCTTACTGTGCACAAGGACAATTTTGCATTTCACTAGTACCGGGTTTCAGTGCCGTAACATAACGTGGACATTGAGGACGCAAAACTATTTTGTTACAACAGTCAGGTGACCAAATGGAAGGCGAGCTAGGATAGGGATGTGGATCGCATGCAACAATTGCAAAGAGGGCTTGGTGGGAAAATCTGAAGGAAAGAGACTTCCTGGAAAACCTACGTTGGATTGGAAGATATGATTAGACAGTATCTTAAGGATATACGATGGGAGTATGGAAGCTGACTTCACCACACTCAAGACGGTGGTCAGTGAACACAGCAGCGAATCTTGGGATTTCATAAAGTACGGGGAACTTTCATTGGCTTCTCAAGAGGGCCTCTGTTACAAGCATGCACTTCCTTTCTCACAGCCGTCAGCTCACTAAACGAAGTCTGTCAACGTAATAAGCGTAACAGACCCTATTTGGTGTGATCGCATCTTTATGCAGCCTGTATTAAAACAGCTCTGTTCGTCCACCCGTCTGTACAAATGTATCAAATTTTTATAAAATTGGATATTGAAAATTTTTATTAACAAATACGAAAATCCATCCAGTTACTATGAGATGACACAGATATGATTATAAAATACACCTATGGAATACATTCTTGGAGTATATTTACATATATACTAGATGTTTTTCAGCAAAACCGTGTTACAATGAACATAAAAACTGTCCCAGTACCATTAAACCACAAATCACACACCGACGTTCTTGGGACTGAACTTGCGCCTCCGAGTTCGGAAGCCGGTAACTCACAGCATAAGCTACGGTACTGCCATGTACGAATCTATAGCTATTATTATTATTATTATTATGTGATGATCATCCATCATTATCATCATCATCATCATCATCAAGAATGTCCCAGTCCGCAATACGAAGCAATGGTCACAAAGATATTATGGTTCTTGTATGCAATATTTTGCAGATATCTGTTCGGTTAACGTGAAAAACACATTTGTAATGTAAGTAGAATGTACCTGTTTTCTGAAAATACCGTGAAGAATTTTTTGGCCGTAAGTTTTGACATCATAGTACATCAGGCTTATTTACTTACTTAATTACTTACTTACTTACTCAATTACTCACTTACTTACTCACTCACTCACTTACTTACTTAATTACTCCATGGAGTAGAGTCCTTCTTGAGAAAGCTAACCGGTTCAGAGCTGGTCAAAAAATTCCTCGGATTTTATGGAACCCGAAGGTTCATTACTGCATTTACAAGAGCCCCCCACCTGTCCCTATCCTCAGCCCCATCAAAACCAGTCCATGGCACCCCTCCCTCTTCCTGAAGATCCATCTTAATATTACCCTCCCATCTACCCCTGAGTCTTCCAAGTGGTCTCACTATCTTAAGTTTCTCCACCAAAATCCTGTATGCAAATGCTACATGCCCATCTTATTTCATTCTTCTCGATTTGTTCACCCGAATAATATTTGGGGAGTACAGATCATTATGCTGCTCATTATGTAATTTTCTCCACTTCCCAGTTACCTCGTACCTCTTAGACCCAAATATTCTCCTCAGCACCCTATTCTCAAACACCCTCAGCCTACTTCCTCCCTCAATTTGAGCGGCCAAGATTCACACCCACACAAAACAACAGGCAAAATTATAGTTCTGTGTATCTTAATCTTTATATTTTTGGACAGCGAAGTGGAAGACAACAGATTCTGCGCCGAATGATAGCAAGCATTCCCTGCCTTCAATCGAATTTTAACTTCTTCCTGGACATAGTTTTGAGTCGTTAAGGTTGTTCCCAAATATTTGAAATCTGCGCCCTTTCAAAGCAATTATTCTCAGTCTTTATATTGTTATTTCGTCCTGCATTATGATCTCGAGACATAACCACGTACTTAGTTTTATCAGCATTTGCTTCAAATCGAGTCTCCTTTCTAGCAGTTACTAAAGCGTCTGTCTTTTCTTTCTAGTATGTACTCTTCCGCCCAATATATTAACATCATCAGTATAAACCAGTAGCTGATTTGGGATCATTTAATTTTAAGCCATCCTGTTTACCTGAACCCTCCTAATGGCAAACTCTGAAGCAAAGTTGAAAATAATTGCGATAAACTATCTCGTTATTTCAAACCATTCAATAGGAAACATGTCACATCTTCTTGCCTACCCGGATTCTGCTGTAGGTTTCATTCAGAAACAATTTTATTAGCCTTACCAATTTCATGGGGATACCAAACTCAACTTATATCAGGCTTACCAACGCAAACGTGCCACAGCAAATCACGTCAAGGTAGACATGACACATAACTACGAACATTTAAATCAACAAATTTGCGTTTTCAGGTAACTAATTAACTCCATGACGCATGATCGTTACGGTATTCACAAGAGCTCATCAAGTCTCCCTATTATGAACCAGAACAAACCAGCCCACGCCATCCCAACCAATTCCCTTAAGATCGATTTTAACATTATACTCTCATTGACGATTAGTTCTTCCAAGAAATCTCTCTTTCAGGTTTCCCGACCAAACCCTGTACACACCTCTCTTCTACCCCATATGCGCCACATGCCTCGTCCTGCCCCTTTTTCATTTGATCATCCGGGAAATAATTGACGTTAAGTACAGCTCATAAAGCCTCTCACAGTGTCATTTCTTCCAGTACCCTGTTAACTCCTCCTTCTTAGACCCAAATATATATCTCAGCACCCTAGTCTCGAGTACCCTCAGCTTATTCAATCTATCATATTTAAACCAACAAATGCATGTATGTGAAATGTGCTTATGACATGTTATTCATTACCTACTTATTTCGATCGCTGTCGCCGTCATCATCAGGCTAATTTACAAGATTAAAATGTGTCCAAAAAAACTGTCAAAATGCATAAGTGAACACTCATTGTTACAAAGCATGTCTCAGACTTCCTATATAGTCATTGAATATCAGCTTGTTAACTATTAAAATCTGATAAAATTCAATTTCTTTAACAAGTGGGTGTATTGCTTTGTGTGGTTAATGTACACCCTGTGTTTTCTATGGAGGTACGTGCTACAAGGGGAAATGTATAGCGCACAATTCCATAGAAAAAAATTATACCTCGTCTTCTCAGCACTTACTTCTAGCTACTTACTACTGACTATTACGCTTCTGTGTTTTTCTCGAATGTGCATATTATTTCGCCCAACAAATTAACATCATTAGCACAGATTAGAAACTGGTGCACCCCATTCGCTTTTAAACCCTCCTGGTTTGCTTCAGCAATACTAACGGTACGTTCTAAAGCAAAGATGAAAAGCAATGACGACAGAACATCTTGTTTCAGACTATTCTTCACAAGAAATTTACCAAACATTATGCCTATACGGAATTTACCATAGGCTTCATTTAAACATATTTTTTTAACTTAAGTAGTTTCACGGAATATCAGACTAAATTAGGGCATTATACAAAACCATCCCCTACCTTAATCATAATTTTTGAAGTCTATAAATACCGTATAGACTGGCCACGACATTCCAGGTTTTTTTTTCAAGATCTTGCCGAATGCAAAATATACAGTCATTAATGTTAATAAAAATCCAACCAGATGCAACAGTATGCAGATATTTATTTACTGCAAAGTCACTCTACATGTTTCGGTTGTCACAGCACCCATCATCAGGAGTGCTAAAAACTGTAACCGCAACCTCCGGTACAGGTCATAATACCGGTACAGATACTTCCCTCCAACGTGGCCTGATCAGGCCACGTTGGAGGGAAGTAGGGAGAAATTTTGAATATTTGCAACAAACCACGGAATATGTTGCATCTGGTTGGATTTTTATTAACAATGAATTGTAATGCACGGAACCGTGAGCTTAAAAAATAACCGGTTACATTGAAATCCACTATGATAATTCCGAGTGACGCAATCAACAAATGGCGTAAACAATGACAGCTGAAAAACAGATAAAATTTTGAAGGCAGTTGATATGAGCGATTGTCTCGATAATAACTACAAGTATTCTTATCACTTTTCTTATCACATTTCCTAAAATCAGACACAATGACTCTTTCCGCTGTAGAGACGGTTCCTCAATCCGCATAGAATTGATAACTTTATATAGGCTTACGTATATTAGAACGTAATCTCGTGTCTCCTGCTTGAATCAGTGCTGCTGAAATTCGATCGATTAACTGATGATTTGTATCTTTTCGGCTTCTCAGCAGCCATGACAAGGCCAAAAGCACTAGACACATGCACTAGTGGCTCTGCTGTATGTATTTCAGGCTGCCTAACCTTCTGTTTGATTTTGTGCTTCTGTTTCATTTTGTAAATTATGTATTTTTATTGTTATGTTTATGTATTTTTATTATTACATATGTTCTGTTGTGTGTATTCTATTTCATTGTGTTTTTCTGTGTATTGTTTTTGTGTAAATTTGTACTCTACTATTGCCACAGGGTTTCAACCCAACTGCAGTTAACAAAATATATCAAATATCAAATTAACCCAATGTGCATTCAATAGCTGACAAATGTGTTTCTTCCACTTATTCAAAATAATGTGGAAATCTGTGTTCAAATTAAACTTCGCATCCTTAACTAAGTTAAATTAATTTTTATACAAGCCTCCAATATTCCTGGTTTTACCCTCTGTTTTGAGCCCTTTAATTTTAAACTTCGAATATTCACTCTTTTTATTCCTTGGATATCTACTAGTTTTACGTCTGACATTTTTTAAATTATGTGAATTTGTCCTGGATCATGTAACCACTGCAGTTTAGCCTGTTTTTTTGGTCTACAAATTTTGAATATTTTGCAACAAACCACGGAATGTGTTGCGTTCCTTCATAATGACATAACCGCTGCCTAGCTCCTATATGTGATCAGTAACAGACAGCTCCCCCCCCCCTCCCCCCAGAGAGATCGGACATCAAGTATACTTGAATGCTATTTCCTATCTATCAAGATGCAGTCAAACTGACTTTGAGTCTTCCCATCATGAGAGGTTCAAGTGTGTTTATGAATTTTTCAATGCAGGAACACCATGCTCATGGCAATTACATTTTTTATATGGCAAAGCTGACTACTTCGTATGTAAAATCTCATGCGCTATTTTCAGTTTCAAAATCTGCGGTCCCCAAATTTTGCAATAAAAACTTTCCAATATAATTTTCACACGGTACTTAGGAAATTGATCGAATAAGTGGTCTGTCCATTTTGTCACAGAAAATGTCATGTGAAGCATTGCGTTTATTCTCAGTTGGAGCATGTGAATTCAGAACAAGAGTATCACTTGAGAGACGTCTCAGCACCATATGACATCCTATCACTAAAAAACTCTGCTCTCTAAACAGCTGAAACTACTCTATGTTCCTAATCCTGTTCCCAATTAATGACATGTTTCCCCACTAAAATGTAGAAATAAGTATTCTCTTTTGCTCTTTCAGTGTCTGTCTTGTCCCATCTGACCTGTACTGCCAAAAATTCAGACCTATACGTCCCTAATTCTTTGGCCAATGCCTTTAGCGATCCTGGCCAACACGCGCTATGCACATAACACTTTCCTAAACCTAATTTGCCTTTACTTACGTCTTTCCAAAGGATCAGTTTAAGTGTGCGGCCTGGGCCTGTGAAATGTTTCTTAACATGTTAAGTTTTCATACATTCGGGGTTGTTAGCATCTCACCCAAACCCCAAAGCTGGAGGACCACCAATTCTCGGCCGTCCGCGACTGCTTATTCAATACATTCACAGCTATCCTTCGTAACTGCAGGCCATCTCCTTCGTCCGCAAACTTAGGGCGCGCCAGTTAGTGATGACAGGGATGAAGTTACTAGAGACGGCTCCAGGTTCGGTGACTCCCCACCCCCGCAAAGAAAAGGGAAAATTCTAGAGTTGTCGTTTTAGGCAAGTTCCTGTCGGTATGCCGTCATGCAGCATAAACGCCGACCCAAATGATTTCAGTTTCCACCAGACACCTTGACACAACTTGCGCATCACTGCGAAACGTCCCATGTCATTACAGTATCGGCATACGAACGACACTGCCTAAGCACACAAGCCACCTTCCTTACGTTCCCTACGGTCAGTATCGATGTTGGTAATGTTGTCCTGGCTTGAAAAGCAAAATGGACTCCACACAAAATAACATGAATATAAGCGTATTGTTATAACGTGGGATTTTCGATTTATGAAGCTGCTAATATGCTTGTCAAAGCGAAAAGGCGTAAGCTACTTGAGCGCTTACATAGCGTCATGCTAGTATAATGAAAGCCTGCATTGACACGTTCAGTCATAAACACGTCCCTTTCAAACATAACATTATTTTCAGCTTTTGATGAACAGGCTATAGTAAACAAACGTGACGTATCAGCAAGAAAACAGCCTCCGTATACTACATAATAATAATAATAATAATAATAACGACAATAATATAATATATAATAACATAAACTATACTATGACAGGTCCAAGACAACTGATCGAACTAACCATAACAACAGACTAGATATAGTTGTGCTTGACAAAATCGAAGAATCATACTTTTCCTAACAGTCACAACCTGTACAGCACAATCATCGAGAAGCTTCAGAAATATACACGACTAAATGAAGAGCTAACAAGAATATGGAAAGTGAACGACGTCTGTACAGGACCGTTAGTAACAACACAAAGGGTATTTTTCCTCGCCAAAGTAAAAACTTCGAACTGCCAAATCTTCGCCCTAGTCTGTACATCTAATGCAGAAAGCAACAATACTTAACAAATGTCATACAGTTAGCAAGTTTTTAGCAGAATAACAAATAACAAAGGCTTGTTAGTGACCCGTAGTGTTTTTTAAATCAGCTAAACCTCAGTGAATTCAAAGTAGTAGTAGTTGTAGTAGTAGTACTAGTATTAATTGTAGTAATAATAGTAGTAGTAGTAGTAGCTGTAGTTGTAGTAGTGGTAGTGGTAGTGGTAGTAGTTGTAGTAGTAGTAGTAGTGGTAGTGGTAGTGGTAGTAGTGGTAGTGGTAGTGGTAGTAGTAGTGGTAGTAGTTGTAGTAGTAGTAGTGGTAGTGGTAGTGGTGGTAGTAGTAGTGGTAGTAGTTGTAGTAGTAGTAGTGGTAGTGGTAGTGGTGGTAGTAGTAGTGGTAGTAGTTGTAGTAGTAGTAGTGGTAGTGGTAGTGGTAGTAGTAGTGGTAGTAGTAGTGGTAGTAGTTGTAGTAGTAGTGGTGGTAGTAGTAGTGGTAGTAGTTGTAGTAGTAGTAGTGGTAGTGGTAGTAGTTGTAGTAGTAGTAGTGGTAGTGGTAGTGGTGGTAGTAGTAGTGGTAGTAGTTGTAGTAGTAGTAGTGGTAGTGGTAGTGGTAGTAGTAGTAGAAGTGGTAGTAGTTGTAGTAGTAGTAGTGGTAGTGGTAGTGGTGGTGGTAGTAGTTGTAGTAGTAGTAGTGGTAGTGGTAGTAGTAGTAGAAGTGGTAGTAGTTGTAGTAGTAGTAGTAGTGGTAGTGGTGGTAGTAGTAGTAGTAGTAATGACGGGTCACTATGGCATAACACCACCGTACTACCTCATGTTGCTAGCCAAGCGCACAACAAATTCTAGACATCGCTAAACACAACTTCTACCTAATACTGCCCTACGATATGGCAATATCTGAAGAACAACGGATTTCTTACTACATGCAACAGTACTTACTCAACACTGCGTCCCACGGAAGCAACTGACGGTCGCGCGAGGTAGCTCTGTGCCTTTATACCGATCTGTGAGCGGTGGCGCACAGAGTCCGTTTGTCCGCTCGACTTGCATTTCGGAATAAGATTTTATGCAGAGAAAGGTTACAGTAAGGCCAAGCGATTAACGCATCATCGACGTACTTGTAGGCTGTCTTGTAGCCGAACGATTACATTCCTGTACAAGTCGGCGAAATTATGACGTAAGCGTTAATAATTAATATTGGATTTCCCTTACCGCGCATACTGCCCGGGCAGTTCAAATAAAACACGGCTTAAGGAAAATGAATGGCAGATCAGTTACTTGGATAATAAAAGCAGACAATGGCAGACAATTGCGAGTGGCGGGTTTAAAACCACTTGAGAATAATCGTGACTGACCTAAGAAAACGACTGTTGGCACTGAGATACGGTGTCTTCAAAATGCTGCACAAAACAGGCTGTGTATGTACATAGCCTCTTCCAAAGCGAGTTCTTCTCAGAGTGCAATCTAGTTCTTCGTCTTTGAAATTACATTATCTTCACTTTTCCTTCAGGTCATCCAGTAACTGCTTATGCCTTCTTCCTCATCTTCTCTTCTGTACTTCCTTTATTAACGTTTTTGTGACAACTTTACATTCCATAACATATTGATTGCATTAAGAAACATGAGACGAAAAACCTGACGGTAGGAAACCGCTTTGGAGAGCTAAATGTGGAGTGGAGGATGGAATTAAAGTGAAACTAAAAGGTGCTGTGTGGGGCATGGACGCGGTTAACCTGGCTGGTGATAAGGCCCAATTTTGGCCTCTTGTGTAAACACGGTAGTAATCCTTGAGTTCTATAAAGAAGGGGAATTTCTTGACTACTTGAGCGACTGTCAGCTTCTGAAGAAGGACTGTGTTTTGTGGAATTAATGTCCATTAACTCTTGGACTTCTCTTTCTCTATGTTCTTTGTTTTTCTTGACCCTGGCAAGGTCTGTCAGACTAACTGAAACAGCCGAAAAGTCCAGTTAAAATTTTACTGACAGCCTGCACTATGGTACCGATACTGTGCAAACTTACTGAAAATTTTCATTGTTTTCCTCAGCCCCACCAAGGAAATGCCACGATAGTTGGTCGGATTAGGTCACAACCAATTCGTTGCACATTCCTTCCAGTTTTTCTACCGGACATCCTAAGACTGGACGCTGTTTAGGCCTGTTCTAAGCTACTGGCGGCGTCATTAAATAACTATAAATAAATAATAAATAAATAATATAATATAAATAAATAAATGTTTTTTAAAATCGAATGTTTTTTTTGTCTTGCCCCTGAGCAATCAGCTTTTTCTGGAAGAACAGTCTGTGGTTCGAGACCAAGGATATGCTACAAATTCTTAGAGCACAGTGGTTACCATAAATACCACCTGTTTAAACATTACGAATTAACACATTTTTCCACGCAGTATATTCATGTGTTTGGTATTATCCTGACAACAAAAAGCAACTACATCCCTCATCCCCATTCAATGGTGTGTCTTTGTAGTCAAGATGCAGTGTGTTTATCTGTGATGTTGGACCTGCATTATTACCTATACACAGGGGGTGCTGATAAGTCCTTAGGCCGACCAGGAAGAAAACAAGCTAATGTTTCTGTCAGAATGGCGTGAATTTCCTTCGGCGCCTTGCATTATAGGAAAAAAAAACCTTATGACAGCTCGCGTATCGATGTTGTTGAAATCGCGCGCGTCCCTGACATGCTTCCGAGGTTGTTTCCTTCCTGGTCAGGCTAAGTACTTATCAGCACCCCGGTATTTTTAATTAAGGACATCCCGCTGTGTTTATGGAATATCCAACATTATGAATGAATTATTATATATTGTCAATTGAACTTTAAGCTCCACAGGGATCAAATGGCCAATTTCCTCGTGAATGAATATGAATAGTGATACATTGCCTGGACCTGCCGGGACATGACTATGTTTCGCGGACCGCAATTTGAAACTGCTGCTACAAAAATTTTCCATCTAGTGTTTACACATGGAAAGCTTCGGTCACGTACTTATGTGACTGCGGTATTTTCCATGTTTGTGTTTTTATGTGAGAACGGAATGTCACCCCTCAGCAGCATGGTGAAAGTTCACAGAAACGCCTTGGCTACTGGCTAGCCACAGCGGGGTTCTATCTGACAGGTGGAAGGACTGTTTCTGTATTGTGTAAAAACAGACACGCTGGTGTAGCGGTGACACTCTAGACCAGCGGCGCCGAAACTTTGTTTGGAAGAGGGGGCGGGGGGGGGGCAGGTTCGCGGGCATCACGTGTAAAAATCACATCAAGCGGTATAACTAACCACTTAAATTGTTGTGTAATTTTTATATTTATGTAATTTACAAATATGGCCGCGGGCCGCGTCGGGACGCCGACTATCCTGACGGAAGTTTTTCATGGCAAGTGCTGGAATTGTACCAAGAATGGGCGACGACCGCTTCTCGCAGACCCTTGCCAGTTTATCGTTTATCGGTGACTGTTTTTTTTTTGGACGTTACAGCCCAAGTCTTTGAACAAATAAAGCAGCATTACCCTCTGGCAGTAGAACTTTGCAGCAAGGAAATTTAGGTATGTTTATTACATTGCCTACAAAAAGCGGAGTTTGTCAATGAAAATAGAACTGCAAAGACATGTTTTGCGATTAAACGTTTCAACAAAACTGTACATACGTTTATTACCAACAGATTGCACTACGGACGAGTGCAGAGCGGTCGTTCATAATGCACGAATTTTGACGACATCCCAACTTACCACTTGACTAAACTCGAAAAGAATTTATCATACCAAGCTCTCTGATGCACAAGATATTAGTAACAATCCTGTATTATAACTTTAACGGGGTTGTTGCTGTATATGATATACTGACGTTGTGTAACTTACCACAAAGCTATGTGCTGATTCTCTAGTGCCTTGTAGCATATAATGATGCTCCCTGAAGATGGCTATATATAATAGCCGAGACATGTAGGACTAGTTATCTGTCTATGGACAAATGAAATTTGTTCTTAATAAACTTATTTACTACGTCAATTGCAAGGAACGTGTGCAGTATTAATTTTCATTTGTTTTGTAATTTGTAGAGAAAATCAAAACACACATTTTGTGTTCAGTAACTTTTTTTTTCTCGAAAATCCTACCGTTTGTGAGACAAGGTGGAAAAATATTGTAGAGTGGGGCAGGCCACAGACGACAATATAGCGCTTGCGCATTGCATACCGGATAAGTAAGACAAGAATACGGACACACACTCATAATATTTAATACTTATTGCTTTCTCACTGCAACAGAGGCTTCGCGAGCGCCCCTCCTTGTTGCGATGTGTTGCAAGACGGTGTACGTTACGAATGATTGAAAGGTGTCACTGTGCCTCATTACACACGACGCACAGAGACACATGGGAGAATTGAGCTATAGCTCCACACATTCTTAATCTCGGTACTAGGTGGAGGTTAGTGGTCAGCTCCATGCTCCGGGGGCATTACTGCAGGGGGGAAAGAGCTCACAATACTCGGGGGGGGGGTGGATTTCCAGAACTGGTCTAGGCCCTGTGGCGAAGACAAAAACTTTGACTTAGCCGGAAAACGAACCTCGATTTTCCGGTCGTCAATCCTGTAACATTTTCACTATACTGACTGACTTGCACAATCCAGTTTATGCTCGTGCTTGTCAGCGGTCAGTAGTCAAGGTAACGCGTCTGAAAGTCATGCAAGACGTCTAATGCATATCAAGGTGTAGGAAGACCAAAGATCAGGGGGCGAAGCTCACGTCGTTCACACTTATGTCAGATAATAAACTAAACGTGCCGGCAAACTAGTTACCTACTTCATCCACCGTAGGCTTCGAACTTTACCCTGCTTTCACGTTGTACAAATAAAAGAAATGCTAGTAAGCTCTTTGAAACTGTGGGAAAATTCAAGTATTTGGAACGACAGTGACAAAACAAAATTGTACTCATAATAAAACCAAGAGCCGTATGAATTCCGGGAATCCTCCCTGCCATTCAGTTATGCTCTGATATGCTGTCTAATGAGCTAAAGAGACAGGAAATGCGTCCTTAATGCATAACAATTTCAGCACATTTGCTCGCTCCGGTTTGAAAGTTTCCAAAATTGCAAGAATCACATAGAAATGCACTGGGCAAAAAATGTGTGTTCTATTATAGTGTACAACTTTCTTTTTCGGAACATTTCTAGGTGCGATAAAATCAATGAGTTTAGCTCCAGATGCGCGCAGAAAACCACGTAGGTTTTCGTGTGAAGACGGCGTAATCAATGGCAGATTTTCATCGAAACTGCAATAGACGAAAAACAATTCTTGATAAATTATATAACATGAAACATTCAAGTCTTCTGGAAGGTCGCACCGTGTCAAGTGATAAATAATAACCGACTTTCAAAAGGGTGGAATGTCTTCGACTTCGGGTCAATGAAGGCGCCATTACTTTCGTGTAGGTAAGGGAAAAACAGAGCTTGCGGATGTTAGAAAACAAATTGCTAATAGGATTATGTGGACCGAAGAGAGACAAGTACGTACTTTACGTAAGAACTGAAAATTTAGAATATGGTGGAAGAAGTACAGAGATGTCAATTAACCCTCTTGAGAACAACGTTCATAAAAAATGATGGGCAGAGAGCTTCGTTTCAACACTTTTAAAACAACCGAGTAATCTATAGGAAAACAAGCACTATAAGGAGTACTAGTACTGGGTAGAACTACGGTAGGTATTGTAGGACCGATATTTTCTACTTTTGCTTTCACATACTCAGTGTTGTGTAATCATAACCCTATTCTTGACAAAAGATGGCACAAGTATTTTTTTGAAAATAAGGTATTCATATTTCGCAACTCACAGAGAGCACAGTCCATGTCCGTTACGATAACGAACTTGATCATGTTTAAGGAAACATTCTCTATTTACTGTGAGAATCACACGAATCAAATAAATGCACTGCGTGGGCAAAATACAGAGTTCCTTAATGTTAAAGCAGGTGGGCTTTATAGAGTTTACAGCGATGAGAACTGCCCTCTAGGACGTGATTGCATGTCATCTGGACGCTAGTGATATACGTTTCGGAGAAACTTATCGTCTTCGTCTTCAGAGTGGAATGTAGGAGATGACGGTAGGGTCCTTCGAAACATCAGCACCCCTCTACCAGACTGCACGAGTCACAGCTCAGAACGCAGTAATCATCACCGTCTCCACCGTCAGTACGTGACAAGACAAGCAGTATAATATACATGTAATATTTAGGCGCGTTTTTGAGGCGCGTTTTTGCATCCATTCTTGTAGTGAAAAAGCAATGAGTATTACACAGCATGAGTGCGTGTTTTTGTAGCCTTGGGTATCGAGAATGCAATGCGAATGCGCAATATTTTTGTCTGTGGCCTAACCTGCCCCGCCATATTGTCAAAATTATCTAAAAAAAGGCATGATTTCCGTAAAAAAAAGTTATTAAACACGAAACACTCTAAGAAGAACTGAGCGATATATGATCAAAAATATATGTTGGTCTTCAGGTAAAGTACTCGCTCTTCTTGTCCAATTTTAATGAATCTTGAATTTTGTCGACAGTTCTTCGAAAAATATTCAAAAGTCACATTTCATGAAACTCCATCCAGTGGGAGCCGAGTTGTTCCATGAGAACAGATGGACGGACGGACGGACATGGCGAACCTAATAGTCGCTTTCCGTAATTTTGCGAACGCGCCAAAACACTCACCGACCCTATAAATTTGGACGTTACCGTAAAGATGTAATCCCGAAAGACAACGAGACGAGCGAACGCCCAGTAATAGTCGAAAACCCATTTTTAAAACTTCGGAATATCTAAACAATCTTGCTATAACAAGTCCTCGATTTCAAGAAAATAAGAATATGTGAAGGAACTGTAAAAGAATTACGTAATGATGAGCTTCACAACATTCCACACTAACATTCAAGTCTTACGGAAGGCAACGCTGTGTTGATGGTAGTCTAAATAGTTACCGAATGGCGCGGCGTCACATCTCAGAAGATTTGAATCTTCAGCAACACCACTGTTAGAACCTCAGTTCTCACAATATAGAGCGCCGTTACAAAATGCAAAGTATGAAGTGAAATCAGACAAGCGTAATGCCATCGTAGTGACACGTGACAGACAGAGTTTGAGTATGTCACAGGTCAAATTTGTTATGAGGCGAGAAAATACTGCAAGTCAACGCGTGTAGCAGTTCAAGACGGAACAAAGAGCAACAGCAGTAGATAACATCAAGTGCATGGACAATACATGTTACACGCCCCAACTCTGTGGTACAGAACCTTTTAAAGCCCACTCGTTACGTGATGCACCAACAGGTTTAACATTTCAACAATTGTATGTTCTGCCCACACTGTATTTATGTGTTTTGTATTTATCTGAGAAGAAACAGCGACTTGTGCCATTACACCATAAACTGATTGGTTTTTATAACCGAGATTAAAAGTGTTTAATGCACGGTACGAACTGGGGCTTTAAATAAAGCGGTCTGCGCTTCGTCTTTAAGAGGTTTAAAGCAGCACATACAGGATAAACACAGATAAAATACTAAACATTAAGTGCACAAGTACACAATCATTAGTTTGCACTTCATGATTAATGTGCTGTCTAGTTCACAAAATGCAGGATAAAGTCGCAAGAAAAGGATGGCTAATAAAAGTTTTTTAAATGTGACAACGTTCCAGTACTTGGGAATGACAACAAACGTATTGAAATCGCATGCATGAAGAAATTAAGAGCTGATTAAATCAGGGAATACCTGCTAAAATTCGGTCCATTATACTTTGTCTTCCCTTCCGCTAGCTAAGATCATAAAGACTAAAATATGTAGAAGCAGAGTTCTGCCTGTTGGTTTGTGTGGTTATGAACTCTGAACTCTCATATTAAGGTAAAAACAGGCTGAGGGCCTTCGAAAGTATAATGCCGAGAGAGATATTTGGGCCTAAGAGTCAGAAAGCAATAAGAGACTGGAGAAAGTTACGTAATGAGGAGCTTCATAATTTGTACTCCACATCAAATATTATTCAGGTGATCAAACCAAAAACATTGATATGGACGGGGCATGTGGTGCGTACTGGGGGAGGGGAAAAGCAAACTGTTTTTTTTTGTGGGGGGTGGGAAGAATGAAGGGAAGCACTTGGAAGACTTAGTAATAGATGGGAGGAAAGTAAGGATTAAGAAATCTTAAAGAAATGAGATACGAGGGAGGGGACGAGACTGATCTGGCTCAGGACATGGATAAGTTCTGTTGTGAGCACGGTAAAGAACGGTTGGTTTCCACAATATGCATTACATCTCTTAACTTGTTGAGAAACTATTGGTATCTGAATGAATCTGCTTCGTGCATTTCGTTAACACGTACCAACTAAATCAGGTCTTCCCAAAGGAGATGAAAAGGGACTAAAAGCCTCCGCCATTAATTTTATGTCACAAAGATGCGGAAGGAACAAACATGCAGTTTGGTACGTGCTATGACTCATTTGCTACTTCCTATTTTGTTTTCTTACTTACATACTCACTTACTTAATTACTTACTTGCTTACTTATTTACTTACTTACTTATTCCATGAAGTAGAGTCCTTCTTGAGAAGCTAACTGGTTCTCAGCTAGTCAAGAAATTCCCCGCATTTTATGGAACCCGAAGGTTCATTACCGCATTCACAAGTGCCCGCCACCTATCCCTATCCTGAAGACAGATCGATCCAGTCCATGCCCCCGCATCCCACTTCCTGAACATCTATCTTAATCCTATCCTTACATCTACGCCTGGGTTTTCCAAGTTGTCTCTTACCCTCAAGTTTCCCCGCCGAAACCCTATATGCACCCCTCCTCTCCCCCATAATTGCTACATGACCAGCCAATCTCATCCTTCTCAATTTTATCACCCCAACAATACTGGGTGCGCAGCACAGATAAATTGAGTTCCTCATTAAGTAGTTTTCTCCATTCCCCTGTTACCTTGACCCTCATAGACCCAAATATTCTCCTCAGCACCCTATTCTCAAACACCCTCAACCTACCTTTCTCCCTCAACGTGAGCGACCGAGTTTCACACCCTTAAAAAACAACAGACAAAATTACAGTTCTATATATCTTCATTTTTATGTTTGGATACCAAACTGGAAGACAAAAGATACTGCACCGAATGATAAAAAACATTTCCTGACTTCAATCTGCTCTTAATTTCTTCCTTAGTAAAAATTGGTATGTAAAGGTTGTTCCCAAATATTTGAACTGTACCACCCTTCCATAGAGACTATAATCAATCATTATATTACTGCCTAACCTTTCGCAAGTCAAGTCCCCTTCCTGTGAGTCAGACTATTGCCACAACTGAGGGTTGAGAGGAAATGATATTAACATCTCGTCCCTTCTATTTATGAATGGCGATTGAAGTAACTGTAACACAATTCCAACTGAAGATACAGTTACAGCACGTTATGAGAAGAGCTACACGAGTTCTGTTGGCATCTGTCCATTATATACTACATGCCCATAATTACGGCTGTCCTTTCAAAAGTTAGCAATGTGAAACGACAGTGATTATGAAATGGAGAATCAACATAACTTGTTACTTTCTTAGCTCATTTAACCATGCTTCTTCAGCTCCGTATTTTTTACTGCGTCAACTGGCAAGGTAATGTGTGAATTATGAAGTAGCGTGAATGACACTGGACGAGTCCCCGGTCTACACCAAGGCATTGTTACAACACTACAGGTCTGCTGCCAACATGATAATGACTTTTCTTTTATTTTCGTTGTTACACCGTGCATGTTGTCGAGTTACTCAATTATTATACCAACTACTGCACATATGTAAAATTTATCAAATTTACACATTAAAACATTCTGTGCTTCGTCGCTTATCACACGACGAAGCACAGAATGCACATCTGTAGCAGGGCACTCTTCGCAACATAACATTACACAACACGGCATGCTGCCACAATACCCAACTGGTGCAGCGAAATTAATGTGAATTTTTATAGTGTAAATTTAGCAAGGACGATATGGCTCCCTGATGATGCTCCTAGGACCGAAACATGTTGGAGCGTTTTAACGTTTTAATATTTTAATGTAAAAATTTTATAAATTTTATATATGTGCAGTAGTTGGTATAATAATTGAGTAACATGATAATGAATGTTAGGGTATTACAAGAAGCGGGGAGTTTCTTTACTCTTTCAGTGACCAGATTGCTACTATATTAGGCGCGCTGGCGTCACCACTGTAGCCATGGAAGAGCAATAAGTATTAAATATTACGACTGTGTGTCTGTACTCTTGTCTTAGTTATCCGGTATGCCATGCAAATGCGCCGTATTTGACCATCTGTGATCTGCCTGGCTCTATCATATTTTTTCCAATTGTCTCTCTAACGGCACGACTGTAGGAAAAAAGGTACTGAATATAAATTGCGTGTTTTGATTTCATCTACAATTTTGTCTGTAACATTTCTCATTCTAAGAAGAATTAAGCGAGATATTATAGTAAATTTGCATACATCTTCATGTAAAGTACCTGTTATTCTTGTAACACTTCAATGAAACTTCAATTGTCTGGGCAGATTTTCGAAAAAATCCTCAAATATCAACTTTCACGAAAACCGTACAGTGGGAGCCGAGTTGTTCCATGCGAATTGAAGAAGAGGCAGACAGAAAGGACCATGCTACTACTCGCCTTTCGCAATTTTTCCAAAGCTCCTACAAGCGACTGTTAGCTTCGTCACGTCTATCTGTCCCTCCGTCCGTTCGCATAAAACAGCTCGGCTCCCACTGGGCGGATTGTCAAGAAATTTGATGTTTGATGACTTTTCGAAACTTTTTCGAGAATAGTTGAAATTTCATTAAAATACGACAAGAACAGCGATAATTTACATGCAGACCGCCGTACATTCATGACACTACCTCGCTAAATTCTTCATATTGTGAGAAATATTTCAGATAAATGTCTGAATAAAGGCAGACCAACTTGATGACACTTACTTTATTATGTCAATTTACTGCTCAACATGTTTCGGATGTTAATACACCCATCTTCAGGAGCTTGCGACTACTTGGTGTGTTATTGTGTAGGCTGTATTGTGCTGTAATGATAGAGGTTTATGCGTTAATTTATTTATTTAGTGGTAAGTGCTATACCTATATTATGTGTCGTGTGTGTCTCTGAATGAGCGTGTTCCTGCAAGCGTGTGGTGTCCTGTGGTTCTTGAATATTTTATGTGTGGTATATTTTGGTACCACCAAGTAGTCGCAAGCTCCTGAAGATGGATGTATTAACATCCAAAACATGCTGAGCAATTGACATAATAAAGCAAGTGTCATCAAGTTGGTCTACCTTTATTCAAATATCAAGATGATGCACGGTCCAATACGCATAAGATTTCAGATAAAATTTGCAGAGGAAATCAAAAGGCATTTTAGGTTCAAAATTTTCTCCAAAATCGTGCTGTTGATTAAAGTGGGAAAAAATTGTACAGGCAGACACGCCACCGAAAATAATGCAATTTGCATGCCAGAAAACTAAGGCAAGACTACAGACACGCTCATAATATTTAATTCTTTTTATTGTTAACAGCAGTGAGTAACATTTTGTAGCTGTGCAACAGAGCAAAAGGAACCCATTGTTGCATTTCAATGTCACCATTGAAAACGTTTTATATTGTTGACAGCTACATCTACGACAACGACAGTGACAAGGGAACGTACTGTTGCGCTTCCATGGGCAACAGTACGGTCACGTAAACGCGCCACAATGTAAAGTTGTAGGTACACTATATTGTGTACGTAATCCAAGCATCTGACTTGATAAACAGAGTAACATCGCCTTTGAGCCGATAATCGAAACAGGGAACTTTCCGATAAAAAACCTCCTACAGGCGGTATGACCTTGTTTCAAGTCATGTCGACGCTACTACACCGCGCATGTGGCAACTGTTACGCCATAATTACCTTCTTTGCAAGGCAGGCAAGTTAAAAATACAGCATCGCAAAGATGGCCAATAGGGCAGACTTCACAGAGAATACCGTCCGTCCTTAAATTGCTTTACCCAAACAGTGAAGTACAGTAGGCACAACATGTGGGGGTAGTTCGATTCTCTAGAAACGTAGCACACAAACTCTGTGCTACAGGAGCAACATAATCCGTAATGAATAACAATATTATTCAAAGGTATGTAGGGTTATACGCATCAAAAGTGGGGAGAAGCCAAATTTTACAATACTTGGGTTTATTTGGTTAAATAAACATTACAAATGGACATATAGTATAAGGTCACAGAACAATCACAGACACCGCATCACACTTTCGGTACCAATATCCATAGCAATAGGGCGCGCTGCACCTGAAGACCATAGCTGATAGGGAGGGTCATCTGCAGAACAGGCTGACCGAAAAGAAGCTTGAAAATCACTCTGGTATCGACTGAAAAAATCACATATGTGTTGGTCATCAAGGATTTTTACTGTACTCGACCAACATTACGTTGAATGGGGCCACTGCAAAATAGACATCTCTTCCCATCAGCAACCCACACTCACAGTGGGCATCAAGATTCTGCAGTAGAGCGATGCCTCCTTCAAACATCTTCAGCGTATTAGGCAGGTTCATGCTCTTCATTCTTCATTCAGGTCTTCTGCTGAGAGCTCCTCTTCATAGGAGTTTTTAGCTCCATGACGACATTTGGCCGGAGGTCCTACAAGCCTTCGTCATCAAGCCGTCTCCCCAGCGCCACAAATGCAGCGACGTCATCTCGACTTCTACACGTTTCAGTGCTGGCTTTCCAAACCCACCAGATTTGTGAACGCACAGCACCGAGCAAGGTGCTCCAGGTACAGCTTAAATTTTGAAATAACTCCTTGGTCCTGTAAAAAAGATGTGATGCTGGAAGGCAGAAACAAAAATTTTACCATTACAGCTGGATCATTGATATGGACAGAAGGACTGGAGCACTGGCAATCATTAGCGACGCTTCGTTGGGGATGTTTTGTCTTCTGCAGTAGTGCTCAATTTCTGGGCAAGTCCTTTTCAAACCCGTCTTCAAATGTTTTTCTTATTATCCACGCGAGACAACTGTATTTCTAGCGCAAACGCAGACTAGTGCTCTTGGCGTTATTCAAGCCTCTTTGGTTCGCAGGCCTGGATATCAACAGTGACTTACACTTGATATCGCATTCTACGTTTGCACAGAACAGCAGCGCCTTTCTCCTTCGTAAAGAAACTCCTTGCTAGTATCCACTTCCACTACAGGCGCCCATTTCGTCGGCTTTGTATGCTTGCTTCGCTGAGTACCCCCGCCTCAATGACGTTCAGTAGTTCTTCAGAGAAGAGGTCGGCTTGTTATAACTCTGGCGAAACCTGTCAAATCAGCCCTTACTTGCAGAAAAACTCCTTGACTTCGCCAACACCTTCGCAGACCGCAAGTACTGTAGGATATCTACGGCCGTCTGCTTCATGATGTCTCCATCAGCCGGAATGTGCTTCGGTTATCTTCAATCCTTGTCAGCAAAATCAATTCTATGCTCAACAATAAGGGGCCCGCGTTTACTTGGTGTTAGTTTCAGCATCAGGTCTAGACTTCTGTAAAGACATATGCCTTGAAGGCCTCCTTTTTCGTGCGAATAGTGTGCGCCGTGGATATGTTACGTGTTCTTTGGCCAACACACCTTCACCGGCTTCGATTCTTGAGAAGATTTCAAGCTTCTCCTAGAACCCCATCATCTTCCTCTTCTCCTACATGGACACACATATCATGACACCAGTACTGTCCTTATTTCACCGTTGTGTGTCACCCTAATATTAAATTCTCTGTGCCCCGAAACCGGGCTCAAAACGACTACATATAGAAGGTATGTACTACTAACTAACAGCAGTCTAGCTTATATTGGATGTAAAAGCCTCCGAAATACCTTGCGGCCTTAGGAAAAAGTTAGTTCTGGAAAGAAAAATTCCGACTCTGCAAGGTTCCCGACAGTCCGTAGCCCCTTCATCTTCCTGTGGAAATTCCTGGCAGGTGACAGAAATTTGGAAAATGCGTAAGAACCCAACATGTCTTTATGACGGATATGAGGTTTGCTCACCTCTCGTATACTTGAATTCGGTTCACGTACAATAATAGAGAGAACAAAGTATAGTTCTCGCACACCCAAATTCGCGTGAATGGAACTCGCGCGTACGGGGGTTTACCGCACTTAACGGGCATTATTTCCACTTGAGTACCCTTTATTTGCTACACCTGGCAACACAGTGGTTACATTAGTCTTTGTGTGTATCAGCAATTGTGTCATCGGTGTGTGTACTGATTTCATATCTACGAATCACTCAAGCGTGAACAAAAAAAAAAATTAAAAATGAGATGTTTTTCTTCTTTCGCAAACCTGTTGGATGAAAATTTGGTAGTCTTGAAGGTTCATTGCAGAATTTCCTGAGAATTTTCCACGTATCGAACTACCAAGAATTAGGCCTATACAAATACATACACTTAAGGCAATATTTTAACGTGTGGCAGGCCAAGGTTAGCTAGATAAGAGAAAACCTACTAACCGTAGCACAAGCTTCTGTTCGTAGTTGTAGACAGTCATCAAAAACAGCTTCAGCAGAACTGGCAATGTCAGGCATTCTGCTACGTTGTTACCGTCTGTGTGAATCAAGCCATGCAGACCTTACTTGCTGCATGCAATGAATAATGACAACACAAACAGATGGAAGGAATTCTGTCAAAGATTCCTGATTATTCACGAGGCAGATCCTGGATTAACAAAGACACTACGAAGATATAAAGCAACATCAACACAACTGTCTATATTGGATTGACAAAAACCCACATCAAATCAAACAAGAAAAGTCTAATGTTCCAGGAGCGACAGTCTGGGCACATTTGAGCAGGTGTGACTGGTCCTTCTTTCTTAGTAGGCTCTGTAGCTACAGTTGTCTGGAACTTCTGCAAAGGACAGTGATACCGGAGAACGAACAGCGCCGTGACATGGAAAGTGCTGTCCGGGAACAGGATAGAGCGCCACTCCATTCTCGACAGGGAACTGCCGATGTAGCCTGTCACCTCGGAGCAGAAGAGTGGCCCCTAAAGTTCTCCTAATCTCACGCATTGCGATTTTTAAATGTGGAGTATAAGGATTATAAGTAAGAAGTGTAGGGAATGAAGCCTGCTCATGTTCTGCCAATGAAGGAACAAATTCATGTGACTTCGAACTTCAATTAAAATAACAACTTAGTGCAGTAATTGGCAGATCAGTGTTTATGTGTGAAATTCTAACTGGACATTGCAGAGAACAATTTAAACAGTGGAATGTGTTTATGATTTTTATTCAGGCAACCCTGCCTAATAAAATTGTCAGCTGACGACAACACTGGGTATGTAAAATATACACATAAAATTACATGAAATTGTGTTAGTATGGAAACGCGCGCTATTAAAACAAGTAGCTACTAACGGGCTGGGTATGGGCAGCACAAACGGGGTTTGGGTCCCGACAGCGGCGAAATTTTATTTCAGCACTACTTCGTCCAGACATGCTATGAAGTCAATCCAGCCTCCTATACAATGGGTACTGCCACTATCTTCGGGGATAAAGCTTTCAGAACGTGAAGCAAATCACTCACTCCCACAACATGACAGACATGAAAAGTACAACTGTTACTGCAGAAGCCCGAATATTGGTAAAACCTAGGTGTTACCAGTAAATCCTAGCATTTATCACAGTGAGGTGGTAAAAATCCGAAAAATGCTTGAAAACGCTTCCATTTCGGGCTTTTATTAAACAATGTCGGTAAATGCTGGCATTTGCCGACACCTATTGGTAAAAGTCCGTTTAGTTTGGCTGTCATTATGCTTTGTAAGTGTGTGTGTTTTAACTTTTAATTATTCATTGAACATGTAAGTTTAAAATATTTTGGTTGTCATTTATCTTGCATAATTCTATAAAACTCAGTTTTTATATATTTATTGTACCGGGTCAATACTTAAATTAGCTTAGCTTATTTTCGGCGCAACAGTCACAAGCGATACCTGGGTCGACCAGTCCGCGTCCCGCCATAGGGCGTGGGTTCGGGAGATGCGTGATTAGCGTATCGCAATCCCTTACGTGGATATCTGGTATACTCAACCGAACTTTCAATTATTTTCGTTTATTTGAAGACTATATGAATGTAATAGGAAATTAAAACAGCATTCTCTTAGTAGATTAAACTCTATATTTTTTACCTTTACAATAACTTGCCTTTGTATATTTAAATTTAACCCTTATCCTGCTAACGTGTAGAATATGGTGAGCTCCGAATAATGTTAGCAAAGGGCAGATGGGATTTAACTCGGCGTTTAAAGGGTTAAACGAAACCTAGAATAACATTAAATTAAACTACTTTATATTTTACTGCATTTAAGTAATGTATTAAAAGAAAATGTTCATGAAATAAATGGAACTTATTAATCAGAGTTTCCTTGAACATTATCAAATCATAATTAAACTCACTTTTTTTCAGCAAGGTTGACTGTTGTGACATTTTAAGTTACAAAGTAGATTGGCTGATTTGCACAAACACATCTTCGTGGTACACTTCTTTGAACAGTTGCATTTTCTGAATTCTTGTCCACCAACTAACGACAGCTTATTTACCACTTCACGCACACTTATTTACCACTTCACGCACACTTATTTACCACTTCACGCACACTTATTTACCACTTCACGCAACTTATTTACCACTTCACGCACACTTATTTACCACTTCACGCACACTTATTTCCTCCGTACCAACTTCTTCGATGCTTAAAAAATTTTCGTTGCATAAGGTAAATTGGTTTCTTGTGTACAAAGCTTTTAGTTCACACAACTTAGTAGCAAGTTCATAAAATTCTTCTTCTTTAATGTCTGTGATAACGGCTGTTATTGATCTTGGATCCATCTTCGCTCTGTCAATATCTGGTATTTTTATTCTAACATTTTGTCCGAGAGTAGGTTTTTGGAACTTTTTAGAGGAAGTTGCTTTCATTTTCTTTGCCTGCTCCT
>Ga0123354_10002004_pt1 | contig 26161 bp, 23 predicted proteins | sample TergutLab28metaG_2_FD_97872 | JGI IMG/M metagenome (GOLD analysis project Ga0123354, IMG submission 97872) | Labiotermes labralis P4 segment gut microbial communities from Petit-Saut dam, French Guiana - Lab288 P4 | ecosystem: Host-associated > Arthropoda: Insects > Digestive system > Gut ...
AATTTAAAAAATGAAATTGTGTGGTATTATTACAACAAATTTCAAGGAAATATCAATAAACTTGCGTCTAATCACGATGTCATTTTTTGGTATTCAAAATCGAATAATTTTGTATTTAACAAACAAAAAGAAAAAAGAGATGAGGTTGTAAAACAAATAAAAAGAGTTTGGGATAAAGAAAATTCAAAAATTGTCAATGCAAAAGATGAAAATGGTAGAGTTCAGTACATTGAAACAGATGAAAAAACGCTTGATGATGTTTGGCGAATATCTATGTTGCAACCTGCCGATAAAAAAGAAAGAATAGGCTACCCTACCCAAAAACCCGAAATCCTTTTGGAACGCATTATCAAAATGGCAAGCAACGAGGGCGATGTTGTCCTCGACCCCTTTGTTGGTGGCGGAACTACCATTGCCGTTGCTGATAGATTAAAAAGAAAATGGATAGGAATAGACCAATCTGTAATGGCTATAAAAGTTTCCGATTTGCGAATGCAAAAAAGGGAAGACGATTTGTTCAATAAAAAACAACCATACGAGGTAATTTTGCCCACATTTGATTTTAAAAAGCTACAGGCAAAAGACGGAAAAGAATTTGAAATATGGATTGTTGATAAATTTGGCGGCGTTCCGAATGAAAAAGACGGAAAAGATTTAGGCATTGACGGGCACACGCAATACGGAACGCCAATTCAGGTAAAAAAATGGGAAAAACCTGTCGGGCGTGATACACTTGACGCTTTTTTGACCGCTATCGAAAGAGATGATAAAACGCTGTTTGCAAAAAACAAAAAAGAAGGACAGATTTGTGGATTTATTATCGGTTTTGATTTCTCAAAAGACATAATAAACGCTGTTGCCCAACTGAAAAACAAGGAAAATATCATCATTGAGTTGAAATATATCAAAGATATTATTCCTTATGATAATCCGCCAAAAGTTATATTGACAGCCGAAGAGGTTGAAGATTTGAAATATAAATTTGAGGCGAATGCCGAAAGTGAAACAGGCATTGATTTTTTTTCGTGGGATTTGTCGCACAACGAAAAAGAGTTTAAAGCCGATGTTGTAATGGATAAAAAAGGCGTACAAGAAAAGAAATTTACAGAAGGTGAACACCACATTGCCGTACAAGCCGTTGATAAAAAAGGATTAAGTGGAACAGATAAAGTGAAAATTGATGTGAAGCGCACAAAAGAAAAGTGAAAAACGAAAAAAAACGACAGGTAACGTACAGTTTACCACAAGCGGGGGCGCAACTCGTCCGCAATTTTGCGTATCTTTGCAGCGGCAGCTCTCGTCCGAGCCTTACCAATGCCCCCGCCTGCGGCAAGCCGCCACCACGTTACGCGCTGGCGGGGAACTTCCACAAAACAGGCGTCTATGATTTTGCCTTCATTGACAAAAAGACCCAAATCATCTAAATAACTGTGAAATTGCCTTACTCTTCTTCCCATGATTATGCCTTGCGTATCTTTGTGGTACAACCAATAGAACTTCGAAGCTCAGCCTTGCGTAAGGTTGACGTCCAGCCTTGCGTAACGCTGACCTTCAGCCTTACGCAAGGCAGAGGGGGTCAGTTACGCAAGGCTGGAGGGGTCGGTTACGCAAGGCTGCAACTGTTTCATAGACAATATGTCCGACATAGACGCTATAATAAAACTTTATTTTCCGGAAGCTGGCACGGAATCGCCTCCTTGCGGCACGGCTGTTCCAAAATCAGGAACTGTATTTTGATCGGTCGGAACGGTATTCTGAATTTGATCCCGGATGGATGAATCGGTAGTTGCCGATTTATTTTGTAAGAAAAACGTAGAGACAACACTTAAAACAACGATAGCAGCGGCAAGCGACCAAGTTGCTTTTTCAAGAAAATCGGTGGTCTTGCGAACGCCCATCACTTGATTGGAAGATGAAAATCCGGCAGCTAACCCGCCTCCTTTTGAATTTTGAATTACTACGAAAAAAATCAAAACAATCGAAATAATTACAATTAAAATAGAAATTAAGAGATACATTTTTTAATTAGTTTTATTTGTGTAAATAATCAATTTTTCTAAAAATCGAATTTGGTCTGCAAAGTAACGACTTTTTTCCGGAAAAATCAAATTTAATTTGCGAATAATCTCTAAAGCCTTGTCATATTTTTTTTGCCTGATGTAGATTTTAGCCATGGATTCAGAAATAGCGCCATCATCTTTCGGCAATTCAGGGATGGATTTCTGCATTTCTTTCCCCGATTCATTTGCCGGACGGAGATTTATTTTTATAGGCGAAATCGCATCTTCCTCCAAGAATTTGTCAATTATATCCTGATATTTCAAAGGAGGCGTTTCTTCATTTTCCGTTGTATCGGAGAAAAATAAATAAGGGACATAATCGATGGTAGCCGGCGTGGATTCCGGATTTTCTTCTTCTTGAGACAAGAAAGCGTCGATTAACTGGGAAGGAGAATTCATCCATTGCGTTTCTTTTTCTAATAATTCTATTCGTTCCGGTTCAAAAATGCCGGCTTCTACTTGAAAGAAAAGTTTCTTGCGATCCGGAACATAAATAGCCGCTTTGTGTACATCCAATGAAGTATAGGTATTGTTCAGGCGCTGCAAGTTCAAAGTATAAAGTAAATATGCTGCTTGAAAATAAGGATATTCTTTTATTAAATTCGATAAACCGGATAAAGTTTCCTGCGTATAAGGAATCTTTCCTTCCATCAAGTCGATGACTTCTTCGTGTCGTATCATATATGTTTATTGAAATTTACCAGTTTGCAATTGTTGAATTATAAATCATATCCACCAGATCATTGATAATTTTTTGCACCAAATCGTCCTGGACGTCATTGATGGATGACGTGCTTGGAAATTCTTGAAATGAGGAAAATGATTGATCTACATCCTTACCTGCTTCCTTATTATTTGTGTATTGCACATGAACCGTAATTGTCAAGCGGGTTTGAGAAGAATAGGCGTCGCCTTTGACGGCTAAATTTGTCACTTCAAAATTACTAATTTCACCATCCATTTCAATGTCGGCGTTGGCGCTTACTTCCTTTAGCCGCGTCTGTTCGATGAATCGTTTTCGTAAAGCCAGATTAAACAGCGAACCCATAGGAGAATAAAATGGAGTCCGGTTGGGAAAATCGGAAATATGAATGGTTTTTGTCAAATCATAATTCACGCTTCCTCCTTCAAATTTGTATGAAATAGAGCATGAAACAAGAAGCAGCAGTAGTGTAAAGGATATAAATATTTTACTCCAACTCATATTCTTTAATTTTTCGGTACAGTGTTCGTTCGGATATTTTCAAATCGGAAGCGGCGTTTCTCCGTCTACCGCCATGACGTTCCAATGCTTTTTTTATCATTTCTTTTTCAACTTCGGCTAAAGACAATGTTGTCGTCTCTGCAGGCGCTTTCCATTCCTCTTCCGCATATTCATCAGCGTAAAGGACAGGTTCTTCTTCAATTACTTTATCCGGAATGTTCGATGGACCAGGTTTGGAAGGGTAGGAGATATGTGGAATTTCCGAAACAGCCGGAGGATTTTTACTCCATTCGGGGACTAATTTTTTTAAATCATTGATGTCTTTTCGCATGTCAAAAAGAATCTGATACATAATTTCCCGCTCGCTATTGAAAAAAGGTCTGTCTGAATCCGGTTGTAACAAAGCGGGAAGTCCTATATCAGGATTTACCAGATAGGTTTTCAATGCTTCGGATGAAATTTCCCTTTCTTGTTCGATGATGGACATTCGTTCGGTAATATTTTTTAATTCGCGAATGTTTCCAGGCCAACGATAATTATTTAATATTCGTTTGGCGTCTTCAGTCAGATGTACCGGCGGCATACGGTATTTTTCTGCGAAATCGTTTGAAAACTTTTTAAACAATAAAAAGATATCTTCTTTCCGTTCTCGTAAAGGAGGAATAAACACCGGAACGGTATTTAGCCGGTAATATAAATCTTCCCTGAATTTACCGTTGTGAATGGCTTTAACCAAGTCCATATTTGTTGCGGCTACAATCCGGACGTCCGTTTTTTGTACCTTGGAGGAACCGACTTTGATAAATTCGCCGTATTCCAAAACACGCAGCAAACGCGCTTGCGTGGCAATGGGTAATTCACCGACTTCATCCAAAAAGATGGTACCCTTATCGGCAACTTCAAAATACCCTTTTCTTTCAGCTAAAGCTCCTGTGAAAGAGCCTTTTTCATGACCAAACAATTCCGAATCAATCGTACCTTCCGGAATTGCTCCGCAATTGACTGCAATGTAAGGACCGTGCTTTCGATAGCTATTCAGATGAATAATCTGAGGAAAAACTTCCTTGCCAACGCCGCTTTCTCCAATGATCAGCACTGTTAAATCGGTAGGCGCAATTAAGAGCGCTTTTTCAATTTCCCGTTCCAACAGCGGACTATTTCCAATAATTCCGAATCGTTGTTTAATTGTTTGAATATCTGTTTTAACCATTTTATCGTATATTCGCAATACTGATAATATCTGCAAAAACCCCGGCTGCAGTAACGGCTGCGCCTGCTCCGTAACCTTTGATAATCATCGGAAATTCGTCGTAACGCTCCGTTGTGATCATGATGATATTGTTGCTTCCTTCCAATTCATAGAAAGGATGACTTCTGCCTACCGCCTGTAATCCCAGCCGGCATTTTCCCCTGTCCATTTCAGCTACAAAGCGGTAGCGTTTTCCTTCCGCTTCTATTTTTTTTCGTTTTTCTTCAAATTCTTCATCCAATTTAGGAAGAGATTTCCAAAAGTCATCCAAAGAGCCTTTGAAAAAACGTTCGGGAATAAACAAGTCCTTTTCAACATCCGGTTGACTTACTTTGTAACCGGCTTCCCGAGTAAGGATAACTAATTTTCGGGTAACATCCGTTCCATTTAAATCAATTCTTGGGTCGGGTTCCGAGAAGCTTGCTTCTTTTGCCATCCATATCGCTTTACTTAAAGGAATTTCTGCCGAAATAGTATTGAAAATATAATTCAAAGTTCCGGACAATACCGCTTGTAGTTTAACAATTTTATCGCCGCTGTTGATTAAGGCGTTCATCGTGTTGATGATAGGTAATCCTGCGCCTACATTGGTTTCAAACAAAAATTTTATTCCTTTCTTTCGGGCGGTTTCTTTCAGCGAGCGATAGTTTTCATATTCCGAAGAAGCGGCAATTTTATTGGCTGTAACTACCGAAATATTATTGGAAAGAAAGTCGTTGTAAAGCGCCGAAATTTCAGCGCTTGCCGTACAATCCACAAATACGGAATTGAAAATGTTCATTTTCAGTATTTCTTCTCGAAGCAATTCAGGAGAGGACGATGCGCCTTCTTTTTTTAATGCTTCTTTATAGTTATCCAGATTGATACCCTGCCTGTTTAGGATAATATTATTTACGCCGGTGATTCCTACTACGTTCAGTTTCAATCCATTCTGATGCATAAGCGTTTCCTGCTGCCGCTTGATTTGCTCCAACAAATGACCGCCGACGTTTCCTTTTCCCGCTAAAAATATGTTCAATACCTGATATTCCGACAGGAAAAAGGCATCGTGAATGGAATTTAAAGCTTTCCGCAAGTAACGCCTGTCAATGACAAACGAAATATTAGTTTCTGAGGCTCCCTGGGCGCAAGCGATTACGCTGATGCCGCTACGTCCGAGCGTTCCGAATAATTGACCGGCGATTCCCGGCGTACGTTTCATGTTTTCGCCGACAATGGCGACGGTTGCTAAATCTTTTTCCGGTTTGATGTGGTTGATTTCTCCTTGACTTAATTCTAATTTAAACTCTTCTTTTAAGGCTTGTACCGATAACTCGGAGTCTTCATTTTTTACCGCAAAAGAAGTGGTGTTTTCGGAAGATGCTTGCGAAACCATAAATACGCTGATTCCCGCTTTAGAAAGCGCTCTGAAGATTCGATAGTTCACTCCGATTACGCCAACCATACCCAGCCCTTGAACCGTAATCAGGCAAGTATCGTCAATCGAGGAAATTCCTTTGATTGTTGATTTACTGCCTCCCGTTTTGTTTTTTGAAATAAAAGTTCCGGGAGCTTCGGGATTGAATGTATTCTTTATTGATATGGGAATATTTTTGTGGTAAACGGGAAAGATGGTGGGCGGATAGAGTACTTTGGCTCCAAAATTCGAAAGCTCCATCGCTTCGATGTAACTTAATTCACGGATGACATAAGCGTTTGAAATTACTTTGGGATCGGCGGTCATAAATCCATCGACGTCCGTCCAGATTTCAAGAATATTGGCGTCCAGGGCAGCCGCCAATATAGATGCGGTGTAATCGGAACCGCCGCGTCCCAAGTTGCTTGTATCTCCGGTAGAAATATCTTGAGAAATAAATCCGGGTACTATAGCGACTGCAGACGTTTCTGCAAAAGTTTTTTGTATTAGCGTATTGCTTTGATTAAAATTGACAATATGCTTTTTGAATTGCTTTTCGGTCTTAATAAATTCGCGGGCGTCAAAAAGTTGAGCGCCGGAAATCACATGGGCTGTAATGAGAGAGCTGAGCCGTTCTCCATAACTGACAATGATGTCGGACGTCTTTTGTGATATATCGCGAACCAAAAATACGCCTTTGAAAATATTTTCCAGTTCCTCTAAAAGAGAAATGATTTGTTTCAATACATAGTTTCGTATGATTGGATCGGAAATAACTTCTTGAGTTGTTTCTATATGCCGGCTAAGGATTTGACCGTACTCTTTTTCATACGAACAATCGCCTTGCGAAGCTAAGCGGGAAGTGTGCAGCAATTGATCGGTGATTCCTCCCATAGCGGAAACGACAACGATTACCGGTTCTTTTGCCGCTTCAACAATTGCTTTAACTTTCAAAATACTTGCCGCGGAGCCTACGGAGGATCCGCCGAACTTCATTATTTTCACTTGCTTCGCTTTTTATATTTACGCTTCTCCAATAGGTCCGATAACGGGTGGAACAAATCCCATCCCTTGCAGTTTTATTTCTCCGTTTTGCGATTCGTATTTTTTTACATTATCTGCCAATGCCAACATTAACCGTTTAGCATGTTCCGGCGTTAAGATAATGCGCGATTTTACTTTCGCTTTCGGTATGCCCGGCATTAACCGGACAAAATCTACAACAAATTCGGAGGAGGAATGGGCAATTATCGCTAAGTTAGAATAAATGCCCTGAGCGGTTTCATCGCTCAATTCAATTTGAATGTTATTGTTATTTGGTACTTGTTCCATAATATTTTACTTTTTAACTGACAATTTGTCTTATTTGAAGCGACAAATTTAGTAATTATATTTGAGATTAGCGTAAATTTTCGGTAAAGAAAAACTTAATAATAAAAAATAGCTGTTTTTATTTGCACAACAGGAAAAAAAGCGCTACTTTTGTGCCCTAATTCTTAAAGGGTAATGCAAGCAAAGGAATTTATTTCCTTTCACCCCCGGATATAACCTGTAAATTAAAAAAACAGATGTACGTAATTGTAGAGATTCAAGGTCAACAATTTAAAGTTGAAAAAGACCAAAAATTGTTTGTTCATCATTTAGATGGCGAGGAAGGCGCTCAAGTGGAATTTGAAAGAGTTCTTTTAACCGACAACGAGGGTATGGTGACGGTAGGCGCGCCGGTTATTGAAGGCGCTAAAGTGGTAGCCGAGATTGTTAATCCGCTGGTAAAGGGCGATAAAGTATTGGTTTTTCACAAAAAAAGGAGAAAAGGACACAGAAAATTGAACGGTCATCGTCAACAATTTTCTCAAATTCTAATCAAAGACATTCAAGTTTAATTCGTAAAATCGTAGAAAAATGGCACATAAAAAAGGAGTCGGAAGTTCGAAAAACGGACGCGAATCACACAGTAAACGATTAGGCGTTAAAATTTTTGGCGGCGAAATTTGCCAAGCGGGCAATATAATTATTCGCCAGAGAGGTACTCAACATCATCCGGGCATTAATGTCGGCATTGGCTGCGACCACACCCTGTATGCTTTGATTGATGGACGTGTTACGTTTAGAAAGAGAAAAGACAATCGCTCATTTGTTTCTGTCGAGCCTTTGGTTGCGGAAGAAGCGTGAGTTTTTTTCAGAACGGATTAAAAAAAGAGTAAACAGCTCATAGAGTCGTTTACTCTTTTTTAGTATTATGAATTAAGGGCGTAGCGTAGCCCCGTAATCCCCATAAATTATACGCCGGCAACGCGTTTTTTATATTCAACCAGACAAGCATCCAAGCGTTGATGCGCTGTGGTATCGCCCGGCACGTTGTGTGAAGGATGAATGTACAGGTGAACGCCGCGACCGGCCAAAATTTCGGCGACAGTCGTTATTGTCATCCATACTAATGTGACAAATCCCAAAGTAGATATTGGACCGACTTTATCCTGATGGTTTTGCAGGTCAACCGAAGCATCTACCACCGGAACGCAGGAATCGACAACCACATCTGCTATTTCAAAAAGCGTTTTACCACAGGAATGACGCGTCTTTTTACCTTCGGCTTCTTTGGCTGAGCCATAGACTATTACTTTCATCCCCAATTCTTTCGCTCTTAGGGCGACGTCGATATTGACATTGTTAATTCCGGTATGGGAAAATATCCAGATACAATCCTGTTTGTCAAAATTGTAGCTTTTCATGATTTCCTTGCCGTAGCCTTCGGCTCTTTCGAGAAAAAGAAACTGGTGGATACCCATTTCGCCGACAATATGGGTAAAGAACGTTAACGGTAATTCGACAATCGGATGAAATCCTACAAATCCTCCAATTCGCGGGTACATTTCTTCAACCGGAATTGTAGCGTGTCCACATCCGAAGGTATGAACCCAATGGTTGGATTCTATACTGTCGGCCATAATTGTGGCGGCTTTTTTAATGTTTTCTAACTGAGTTTCTTCGATTTTTTGCATAACGCCTCTTGCGTTTGCCAACCATTCTAATGCTAACATACTATTTAAATTTATATTTGTTTGTTAAAAACTAATCATTATTGTTTAATTTAGGATTTCGATAACGAACAACACTATATAATACAATTGCTTGCAATCCGAGAATCAAGAGCAATAATATTGGAAATATCTTAATTTCGAAAACTTTCGACACATATCCCATGCTATAGTTAAGTAAAGAATTGCCGCATAATGCAATGAAAAGCGCGATACTAATAGCTGTGCCTGTCGTTTCCTTGTAATAATTTCCGATAAATCCCAACATTATCGGGAAAACGCCTGCCATTCCGACTCCGATAAGGAATAAACTGAAAGAAACCAGTGTGAAATTTTTGGAATAATATAGTAAAATACTTCCAACCAGCAGGATAATCATTCCTATAGACAATACGTTATAAGGTTTGGCTGTTTGCAACAGGAAAGCCAGAACCAATCGTGATAATGTTATTCCCAATACAAGGAAAGTCAAAGTAAAAACAATGTTGTCGTGCGATATTGTCGTACTTGCCGTTAAATAGCTTGTAGTCCAATTGTTTAATAATCCTTCCAAACCGCTTTGAAAGAAAAGAATCAAGCTTAGCAATAGCAAAAGCGGTTCTTTTACTAAAGATAAAGCTTTTTTTATTGGAAATCCTTGTGCATGCTTGGGTTTTGGAAATCGAACGAACGCAATGAAAATAATACACAAAAGCATAAAGACGGCTGTTCCTCTTACAATGACTTCATACGAATATAATTTGGAAAGCATTCCCAGTAAAAGCGGAACGCCCAAAGCGCCAATGCCGTAAAAAACGCCGAGAAGGCTGAGTTTAGCGCTTCTTTCATGGTCGTCATAGATATCGGCGACTAAAGCATTGGTTTCTCCGTTCAAGATACCGCCGCCAAAACCGATTAGGAAAATAGAGAAGCGAAGGGCGTCTAAATGGTCGAAATACGATAAGCCGCCCAATCCCAAAGCGGTAATGAAAGCGCTTGTCAATAAAAGATTTTTATATCCGAAACGGTCTACAATTGGACCAAATATCAGTGAACCTAATAATACGCCTATTGGGAGGAATGTTACCAGCGATGATGCTCCGACAGTGTCGAGCGAATATTTTGCCGTCACGGAAGGCAATACGGATCCCATTACTATAAAGGCGATTCCGAAAAAGGTCATACCAAGACAGGCAGAGATATAAATAGAAATTTTTTTGTACATAGTTGTTATTTTAAAGATAATTGCGCTAAACAGCTGGCTCCTAATAATCCAGCGTCACCTGTTAATGAGGATTTTGCAAAACGAACTTGTTTTATACTGATGGGTTGCGCCCATTTGCATGCTTCATTGTATATGCGATTAATAAATTGGGAAGCGGGACCGAATACTCCTCCCCCCCAAATGATTATTTCGGGATTCAGCAGACTCACTAAATTGGCGGCTGCCATTCCCCAGAAAACGATGGCTTCATCCACAATTTTGACGGCAAGTTCATCTTGCCGGTCATAAGCTGCAAATACGTCACGTGCAGTGATAGTCTCAGTCGGCTGTTGATGAAGCATGCTGTTTTCGTAATCGGTTGTCTGCAATAATTTTTTTGCTTGCATGGCGATTCCATTACCCGAAGCGTGACTTTCGAAACATCCGTATTGCTTGTACTCATCCAAATATGGAGTTTGTAACGCCATCCATCCCGAAGCGCCGACAATATCGCTATGTCCATGAAGAATCTGTCCGTCGATCATTATACCAACTCCGATTCCAGTACCTACGGATATGAAAATAGCATCTTTACATCCAATGGCTTCACCTTTCCATACTTCACCCAAAATGTAACAAGTGCGATCGCTTGCAATGGTAATCCTGATATTTGGATTATTAACATGAGCGCTTATTTCTTCCTGTAGAGGATAATCTTCCCAATCGGGAATATTGGGCGCCCACACTTTTCCTGTTTTGACATTGGCTATTCCCGGAACACAAATTCCGATTGCTTGTATTTCAGAAATATCTTTCGCAGGGGAAGAAACCAGTTCATCGATCATGTTTCGGATACATGTTCCTACTTCTTTACCCGAACGATCATTTATTAAATGCGTGAGTTTTTCGCACAAAAAACCTTCATTGTCAAAGACAGCGCCGGTTATTTTTGTTCCTCCGAGATCAATAGCGAGAATTGGCATAAGTATTGTATTTACTTGTTTTACATTTTAAATTTGCTAAACGCAGTATGAATCTACAAAAATAAGCTTTTTTTTTTAATGAACGAGAAATTGTATCTAATTTTGTAGAAAAAAATCAAGTTGCTTTTCGAACAAGTGGAGCCATTTCGACAGTCACATTAGATGGATCCAGATCCAGAATCTGAGTATCGGAAGTAACGACCTTTTGAATCATACTGTAAACGAGCAAAATGACTTTTTTAACGAAGGGCAAAAGCAGGCTATTGCGCATAATACGTTCTACAACAACAAACCGGAAATCACCGCGTATATTATTTTCCCGCAAAGAAGGGTAACGACTTAACAAATCGACTTCTCCTTTTTCTTCCATTTTGACTGCTATCCGTTTCAAGTAATCATCGACATGAAAGCCTAACTTGAAACCGGAAATAATATCGATACGGAAGATTTTTTCTTTAACAAAAGTAGTTACGTTATAATTGAATTCATAAGGCTCATCGCTACGTTGAAGATAGACAAACCAATAAGTATCCGCTCTTTTGGGTTGCCGGTTAATGAGCGAATAGATAATCTTACTTTCAATATCCGTTTTATATTTTGCCCGCGTTACATAGACCAAATGGGTGGCATATTTGGGAACTTGTATGTCGTCGCTTAATTCATTCAGGATAGGAACTACAGGAGTAATCTTTTCGTAGGTTACACAACGGTTTTTAATACGGTGCCCATTATACCAAATGTACATGATAAAAAATATGCAACCGGCAATCAGGATGGTGATAAATCCGCCGTGGGTGAACTTAACGCTGTTAGCCGCCAAAAATCCGGTTTCTATAAACAGGAAGCACAGAGTGATTGGAATCGATTGCCATAACTTTATTTCTTTTGCTCGCATATACAAGAATAAAAGGAGGGTGGTCATCAACATGGTAATGGAAATTGAAAGTCCGTAAGCGGCTTCCATGTTGGAAGAAGATTTGAATATATAAATGATCAATATACAGAGAATCATCAGGATATAGTTAATGCTCGGAATAAACATTTGTCCCTTTATTTTTGTCGGATACTTGATATTAATGTTAGGCCACAACTTTAATGAGATGGCTTCTGTGATGACCGTAAAGGAACCGCTGATTAACGCCTGGCTGGCAATAATCGCTGCGAGGGTAGCCATAAGCACTCCCGGTAGAACAAACCACGACGGAATGATTTCGAAGAAAGGATTAACTTCGGAAACGATTCTATCGGGATGGGTGATTATCCACGCCCCTTGTCCTAAATAATTCAGTATTAATGTAATCTTAACAAAAATCCAGGAAGCTTGAATATTGTGTAATCCGCAATGTCCTAAATCGGAATACAGGGCTTCCGCTCCGGTTGTACAGAGAAAGATAGCTCCCAAAATAACCAATATCTGCGGAGATGATTTTAGAAAAAGGATGGCGCTAATTGGGTTAAAAGCTTTTGCAATAGGCAAGTATTCTATAAAGCTACTTAGTCCGAAAGCGCCCAGCATGATAAACCATCCCAGCATGATTGAACCGAAAAACCGTCCCAGAGAGGTTGTTCCAAAAGGCTGTAAAGCAAATAACAAGAAAATTACGCCAATGGCTACCGGAACGATGGCTGTAGATGAATAGATATTGTGAATTCCTTCAATTGCTGAGACAACTGTAATGGAAGGGGTGATAATTCCGTCGGCAAGTAAGGTTGCAGCGCCGACAGCCGCAATCACATACGCCCAACGGTATTTTCTACGAATAAGCGCAAATAAAGAAAGAATTCCACCTTCCCCCTTGTTGTCTGCCCGAAGAGTAATCAATATATATTTGATAGAAGTTTGTATCGTCAATGTCCAAATCACACAGGAAACCGCTCCAATGATTAAATCGGGATGATCGTGCGGAAGAGCGTTCAGCACAGCTTTCATCACGTAGAGTGGAGATGTGCCGATATCGCCATAGACAATTCCAATGGCGATGATAATCCCCATTGCCCGAAAAGTCGGTCCCTGTAAGTGGGGGTTCGGAAGATTGTTATTCATTTCTAAATATCTTAGACCGGGCACAAAAGTACAATTATTTTTATTGATTGTATAAAAAAATTATGTTTTCTAATTAAAAGTCATTAAAATTTTTGACAAACAGGAGTTGAGCGTTTGATTTTTTTTTAACTTTGCAGTGTAGTTATCAAACGTTTAAATCAATGTTGAAAAATGCTATATATTTGTACTTAAAATGGCAAGAAAATATTATGCATATATTCAGTAAAAACAATTATCATGAAAGAAATTAACAAATTACGGATGAAAGTCGCTATTCTATTCGTTCTGACAGTTTTCACTTTTTCTTCTTTTGCGCAGGAAGCAGTAAAAACAAAAAATTACCAAGGCATTGTTGAGTTTGGCGGGAGTACATTTTTTCAAAGTGGCACGCCTTTTGTTTGCAGTGCGGATTTTATTAACGGGTTTAAGTTTACCCCAACCTTTTTCATGGGATTAGGAGTCGGAATAAGATTTGCTCCCGATGAATTAGGCAACGGCGACTCGCAAGTTATACCGCTGTATGGCTGTGTGCGCATCAATCTTCTCAATGAACAACGCAACAAAGTCTATCCTTATATTCAATCCGGTTTGGGCGTAATGTTTGTAACAAGAGGCGGCGGACGAGGCGCTTTCTTTCATCAATCTTTCGGAATAGGCTTCAAAAACTCCCCTGTAAGCATCGGTTTATGCGGAGAATTAATTTCCATTGATTATTCAAGTGTCATGATGATTGGCCTGAACCTCGGTTTTTCTTTTTAGGAATACTGAAAATTATTCATGCCATCAACAAATCAAATTTGAGAAAAATGGTTGCGATAGCAATCTGAATATTTTAAACTCCCAACTACTACTGAGATACAGTCGTCAAATGAGAGTATCAGCTTTTTATCAGAGGATAGTGTTCTGTTTGGAACATTAACAACAGGATATACCGTTAAAAAAAATGCCAACCAATTTTTGTTTTATTCTCCTTTAATGGTTAAGGTTAATAGTGGAGATATTGTTCGCTCTTTACTCAAATATACCGATGAATTAGTTCCCATGCCTCCAACTTCCGGATATGCTTATCGGGATTGAGGGATACATTAGCTATACAAGAGTATAAAGTGCGATTTATTGCAAAATAAAGAGCAATATCATGTAGCGACCTATTTTTCTTGTCCTCAAGCCCCAATTCTACGGAAATTTCGGATATTGTTTGAAATCGGGTTTGCGTTTTTCCAAAAAAGCCTGCTTGCCTTCCTGCGCTTCGTCAGTCAGATAATAAAGCAGGGTAGCGTCGCCGGCAAGTTCCTGAATACCGGCTTGACCGTCCATTTCAGCGTTTAATCCCGCTTTTATCATTCTAAGCGCCATTGGGCTGAGTTGCATCATTTCTTCCGCCCATTGAACATATTCGTTTTCTAACTGTTCCAAAGGTACTACTGTATTGACTAATCCCATTTCGAGAGCTTCCTTTGCATCGTATTGCCTGCAGAGGAACCATATTTCCCGCGCTTTTTTCTGTCCGACGATGCGAGCTAAATAGGAAGAACCGAAACCAGCATCAAAACTGCCTACCCGGGGACCTGTCTGTCCGAAGCGTGCATTGTCGGATGCAATCGTCAAATCGCAAATTACGTGCAGCACGTGTCCGCCTCCGATAGCGTATCCGTTGACCGCCGCGATGACCGGCTTGGGAAGGGAGCGAATTTGTTTTTGAACATCCAAAACGCTTAGCCGCGGCACACCGTCTTTTCCTATATACCCGCCTCGTCCTTTGACATTTTGATCGCCTCCCGAACAGAAGGCTTTATCGCCTGCTCCGGTAATTACCACAACGCAAATGTCGGAATCCTCTCTGCATATTCGTAGGGCATCGCTCATTTCGCCGGTAGTAGTAGGCGTAAAAGCATTCCGGTAACGTTCGCGATTGATTGTGATTCGGGCAATTCCATTGTAATAGTCGAACAAAATGTCTTCGTATTCCCGTATGGTTTTCCAATCTCTTAGCATGGTGAAAAGTTTATGAAATGATAATTTACTTATTGTTTTCAGCAATTTTTTTAAATTCCGCTATCAATCGCTTTAATGTAAGCGCGTCGGATTCTTTTTGAGTATTGGCGGTCGTATCGTAGTAACTTTTCAGAAATTGGTCGGCGCCGCTCCAAACCGTTTCAATGATTCCTTGAAAATGATGCGCCATTTCAGGAGAGGAACTTTCCTTGAAACGAAGCATATCATTCATTTGTTGAATAGCTATTTCCGGTTTCCTCCACGGACAGGTAGCGACGTCAAATCCTTTCATAGCAAAATAAACCGCAGTCTGATCCGGACGTTCATAATGCCAGTCGCATATAAATACATCTTTCGGTATCAAGTCAATAGCTCGGTAAGTATTATTCATACTGGCTTCCCATTCGCCGAGACCGGTTGTTTTTCCGTCGATTAGCCGGTCGCCCCAAATCATTAGCCGTCCGTTTTTTTGCACAAGGTGATTACGCAGAGCAGTCACTTCTCCTGCAAATAATTCGGCTTTGTCTCGACCACTACAGCGCGGACAATTAGGATCGCCAATATAAAACACTTCATCCATGCCGGCATGAAAAAGATTGGTTTCAAACGCATCCATCAATTCATCCATCAAGGCAAAAACGACTGTGTGCACATCCGGATGCAAGGGACAATAACTTTTACAATATAAACCGTCTGCATTTGGCCATCCGCTATAATTTTTCGTATCAATTTGCGGCGTTTCGTCAAATTCGGGATAGACAGTCAGTAACCTGTTTGTAGTTTTCGCCCATGATTGATGCCCTAAAAGGTCGATCTGAGGTGCAATATGAATGTTGTATTTCTTACATACCTCTACGATTCTTTTGACATCGGATTTTGTTAAAGGGTTATCATCCCTCAATTCGGGATGCGTTTCATAAGCATAGTTATAATCTACTCTTAAAATCAACAGATTAAAATGCGCTGGAGCTAATTCTTCTTCAATAAATTTCAAGAACCGGTCTACTCCGTTAACGGAAGGAGCTGCAATAGCTAAACCTCTGACCGGCAATACCGAGTCGATTTGATTTTCATTCGTTTGCGCAAACGAAGCGGCAGGTATAATACATACCATAGCAAGTAATAATAACATTTGTTTCATAACGATATTTGTTTTAAAATTCAGCAAAAGTAAAATAGTATGGCAAAGGTATAATAAATAAAATAAATCACAAAATGTGTGATGAGTTACAGGCAACAGGTGGCATTTTAAAAGATATTCTCCGAATATTTTTGTTTATCCGACCTTTTATATACTTTTGTATTCCAAATACAAATAATTAGAAAATAGGATCGACATGTTATTAGCTTATATTACTTGGAATGCCAATCCCGTGGCATTTAAAATTCCAATTCCATTTTTTGGCGATACCGACATTCGTTGGTATGGAATCGCCTTTGTCCTTGGATTTATGATAGGTTTGTGGATTGTTCAAAAAATATGGAAAAACGAACAATTGAAAGAAGATTGGTATGATAAATTGTTTATTTACGTTATTATTGCAACCGTTGTAGGCGCTCGATTAGGTCATGTCTTATTTTATAATCCTGGTTATTATTTCTCACATCCCCTTGAAATATTGAATATTAGGGAAGGAGGATTAGCCAGTCACGGAGGTACTTTGGGGATTATTTTAGCCATTTGGGTTTACTCGAAAGTCGTGACTCATCGAAGCATGTTATGGACATTAGACCGTTTGGTTGTGCCGGTAGGATTTGTTGGGGCGCTGATTCGATTAGGCAATCTGATGAACCATGAAATTTACGGGCATGCAACCAGCCTTCCCTGGGGATTCCGGTTTGTTGAGAATTTGCCTTCATGGTTGAATGACGGATATGCTCCGATTTATTCCGTTCCATCTCATCCCACACAACTTTATGAAGCTGCTTGTTATATTTTGACCGGTTTAGTTTGTTTACATCTCTATTGGAAAAACAAGGATTACAAATATGAAGGATTGATTTTCGGCGTATTTTTAATTGGAATTTTTCTTTCTCGCTTTGTCGTTGAATATTTCAAAAATGTTCAGGAAAGTTTTGAAACCGGTATGGTACGGGCTATTGGATTGGATATGGGGCAAGTATTAAGTATCCCGTTTATTGTTGCCGGCGTTTGGTTTGTCTATAGAGGATGGAAATTAAAGGAAAAAGCAGCTTCTCAGGAAATAATCATTGAAAATACATCGGAAAAGATTATACCGACAGTAAATTCTTTTAAAAGGAAGCCCCAAGTAAATAAAAGAAAGTAAATGGTTACGGTTGAAATAATTACTATCGGCGACGAATTGTTAATCGGACAAGTGATTGATACCAATTCTCCTTGGATGGCGCATGAATTAAATCTGATTGGGTTCGATGTTCGATATAAAACCACGATTGGCGATGATGAAAGCGATATATTGGAAGCTTGCAAAAAAGCGCTGAAACGATCACAAGTCGTATTGATTACTGGAGGAATAGGTCCAACCAAAGACGATATTACCAAAAAGTCACTTTGTAAGTTTTTTAATACTTCTTTAGTGTTTGATGAGAAAACACTCGAAACCATACAAACGGTTATCAGCGGATTAGGAAGAAATCTAAATGAACTGACCAGAAATCAAGCATACATTCCCCAAGACTGTACGGTTATTCAGAACCGGTGGGGAACAGCGCCCATTACCTGGTTTGAAGCTGAAGGTAAGATTTTAGTTTCGATGCCCGGCGTACCTTACGAAATGAAGGGCGTCATGCGTGAAGAAATTCTTCCCCGTCTGCAAGTTTTCTTTCATTCTGACGATCTCATTCTTCACCGGACGTTTTGGGTAAAGAATTATGGAGAATCGTCTTTGGCCATTTACTTGGAAGCATTCGAAAATGAATTGCCTCCGGCTATTAAATTAGCTTATTTACCTACTTCGGGACTGATTCGTTTACGGTTGACCGGCAAAGGTAGTAATTCCGAAGAACTTTCTCTTCAAATGGAAGAACAACGGGAAAAATTGCTTGCTTGTCTGAGAAATGACATAGTTTCCGAAATCGATGACGATTTGGAAAATATTCTGGACAAGCAGTTAAAAGGAAAACATTGGACGCTGGCGCTTGCCGAGAGTTGCACCGGAGGAAAATTAGCAAGTTTATTCACTGCTATACCCGGTTGTTCAAGTTATTTCAAAGGGGGAATCGTATGTTATTCCAATGAAATAAAACAGCGGGTATTAGGGGTGGATTCCGCGCTTTTAACAGACTTTGGGGCTGTCAGCCGGCAAGTAGTAGAAGCGATGGTTGCCGGCGCATTCCATGTTTTTGATGCGGATTGCATCATTGCTATATCCGGAATTGCCGGTCCTGATGGCGGAACGCCTGAAAAACCCGTGGGAACTGTTTGGATTGCTGTGTCTTTCAAAGGCAAGATGCTATCGCAAGAATATCTTTTTTCTCAGAATCGCGAGAGCAACATTTTAAGAGCATGCAACAACGGAATCAGGATGTTGTTAGAGATGATTAACGACGAATAATCAGGGTAATTTTCAGGAAACACCAAAATTTTGATTGCAGAAATTAAATTTTTGTATTAACTTTGCAGTTTCAAATTATTGCGGGGTGTAGCTCAGCCCGGTTAGAGTACGCGTCTGGGGGGCGTGTGGTCGGACGTTCGAATCGTCTCACCCCGACGGTTGAAAGAGAAGAGGCTAGGAGGTTTTCCTGACCTCTTCGCAGTTTAAATACTGACGGATTACTGACGGAATTTTGGCAAATGAATAGTGAGATTTAACAAATAAAAGGGGGAAAGAAATTGGATTTGGTTTCTTTTGATGATATTTGTTTCCCTATTGAAGAATATTTTGGTCATTGAAAAAATCATCGGCAAATCCTTTTTACATATTGATTACAATATCAAAGAATATTAGTAACTTTGTGAAGATTTTAGAAATTACATCATGGACTTTGAAGCATTTTTAAAGCAAATCCAAAGTTGGACTAATAGTGTTCCTCTCGTTATTCTTGGTAGTGGGGCTTCTGTTCCGTTTAATATACCGTCAATGTATGCTCTTGGCGAACATCTAAAAAATTCCATATCATTTTCTGATAAAGATGACCAAGTTCAATTTGAATCATTTAAAGATACCTTTGATAAAAATAAAGATTTAGAATCAACTTTGTTAATTTTGCAGTTGCGTGATGCTGTTTTACGAGCAATAATTTGTGAAACATGGAAATTGATAAATAAAAAAGATATTGAATTATACGAAAGACTCTTACAAAATTCAATAGACCTTCCATTATCGCATTTAATTACCCATTGCCTCGGAACAACACGACAGAAACTCTCCATAATTACAACGAATTATGACAGACTAGCCGAATATGCTTCCGCCTTAGCAAGTGCTTTTATTTGTAATGGTTATGCCCAAAGTTTTCGTGGTTGTTTTTCAGAAAGTATTCATAATAATGATTTCTCCAAAACTAAAGGTTATTCAGGACAAGTAAACATATGGAAAGTTCACGGCTCTTTAGATTGGTTTAGTTATAAGGATGGTGAGGAGTTTAATTTACCATTAAGACAAAGTATTCCGGATAATTATACACCTTCATTAGTTACACCTGGAATATCCAAATATTTTAAAACTCATTTAGAGCCATACCGAACTATTTTTGCTGAAGCCGACAGTGAAATAAAAAATGCAACTTCATTTTTGTGTATCGGGTATGGTTTCAATGATGACCATGTCCAAGAAAAACTTATAGAGCAGATTAAAAACAAGAAACCTATCATTGTAATTACAAGGCAATTAACACCCAATGCAAAAAAGGCTATAATTGATAATCAATGTAAACAATATATCCTTATAGAACAAGCAAATACAAATGATACAAGGATATATTCTTCATCTTTCGCAGGGGAAGAAATAATTAATGACCAAAGTTATTGGTCATTGAATGAATATATGAAACTCATTAAATAAAGGAATAGGTATGGCGATATTTCAATTTCAAGACGATATATCAATTGGTACAGTTTTTAGTGTTGATACGGCAACTGTAATCATTAAAGTTGATGAATTAGAGAAACTGCGTAAATTACAAGTAAATCATTTAGTTGCCATTAAAAGCATAAAAGCAGGACAACATTTGATTGGGATTATCAATCGGATAACAAGAATAGCGACTGATGAAGAAAAACCTGAAAGTGATGATTTAGGATTTGGAAACTTTCTTTTTACAGAAAATATTCTAAAAATTAATCTTATAGGGACATTATTAGATAAATATGGTTCAAAAGAGAATGTATTCAAAAGAACCCTTGATACTGTACCTGAAATAGAGGCGAAATGTTTTTCTATTGATGGTGAGAATATTACAAAATTCATGACAGCTATTTCCAGTCAGGAAAACTATAAAATACCACTTACTATTGGAAAATATTCTATTGATGAACAAGCTCAGGCATTTTTAGATGGAGATAAACTTTTTCAACGCCATGCAGTAATAGTTGGCAGTACCGGTTCCGGTAAATCATGGTGCGTTGCAAAGTTTATTGAACAAATTGCAAAATTGCCAATGGCAAACTGTATATTATTTGATATTCATGGCGAATATAGTGGAACAGGGTTTAAAATAGAAGGGATTCAACATTTACGAATCGCTAATCCTTCGGATTTAGGAAAAACAGGGAATCTTGAAAACAATGTTCTAATGCTTCCATATTGGTTATTATCTTATGAAGAAATGTTGGCGATGCTTTTAGATAGAAGCGATAGCAATGCGCCAAATCAAGCGATGGTATTTTCAAAGAATGTCTTTGCAGAGAAAGAGAAATTTTTGCAAGATACAAATGATACAATTTTTCAAAATAATATAACAATTGATAGTCCCATACCATACAATTTAAGTAATGTTTTGGACGAATTAAAAAGGCTTGATACAGAACAAATAGAAACCGGAAGAACAGGCGGTAGAGGAGGTGATTTCAAAGGAAAACTATCTCGTTTTATTCAACGGCTCGAAGCTAAAATTCAAGATAAACGTATGGGATTTCTTTTCCAAATTTCTGATGATGAATTGAAAATTGAATGGATGAATCGATTGTGTGAGCGATTAATGTTCGGCTCATATTTGAGTGCACAAAAGGCAGGGGTAAAGGTTATTGATTTTTCAGAAGTTCCGTCAGATGTATTGCCCCTTGTGATTGGATTGGTAGCGAGGATTATTTTTACAGTTCAACAATGGACATCTAAGGAAAACCAACATCCAATAGCCATTTTATGTGATGAAGCCCATTTGTATATACCTGAAAGGACAAATCAAGATGCTGCGGCAGAACTTGGTTTGAAAAGTTTCGAAAGAATTGCGAAAGAAGGAAGAAAATACGGAGTTAGCTTAACAGTTATTAGCCAAAGACCATCGGAAGTGAATAGAACCGTTTTGAGTCAATGCAACAATTTTATAGCATTGCGATTATCTAATGCCGAAGACCAAACAGTTATCAAAAGACTTTTACCCGATAATTTATCTGGATTAACGGATGTGTTGCCCATTCTTGATATTGGAGAGGCATTAGTTGTCGGCGATGCTTCATTACTTCCAACCAGAGTAATTATAGATGAGCCAACAATCAAACCGGAAAGTGCTACAGTCAAATTTTGGAAAGAGTGGAGTAATGATAAAGCAAAACAAGATATTACAAATGCAGTGATAGGATTGAGAAAACAGACAAAAATAGAATAATTTTTCTTTCTTTGTTTCTTATATATAAAAATATTCCTATCTTTGTTGCCTAATCTTGCATAAGGTTTCATAAGGATATGGAAAATTTTTATAATACAGGAGAAGCTGCGGAAATACTTGGTATAAGTCAAGATACGCTAAGACGATGGGATAATAATGGTAAATTTAAAGCATCAAGACATCCTATCAATAATTATAGAGTTTATTCTGATAATCAGATAAAGAGCTTTGTGCAAGAGATGCAACTGGAATGCTTTTACAAGCCTCTTAGTGTCATACGTCAAGAAACAATACCGTTCTTTCAAACAAAATTTGGCGAATTGTATAATTGTGATTCTATTCACTTCCTGCAAAATTTAGAATCAAATTCTATTGATTTAATATTTGCAGATCCTCCATACAATATTAAAAAAGCCGAATGGGATTATTTTAATTCGCAAAGAGAATATCTTGATTGGACTTTAGAATGGGTCAGAGAGGCTCAACGGGTGTTAAAGAGAACAGGGTCTTTATATATTTGTGGTTTTTCTGAAATTTTAGCAGATATCAAATATGTTGCTTCTCCATATTTTAAAAATTGCAGGTGGCTTGTGTGGTTTTACAGGAATAAAGCTAATTTAGGAAAAGATTGGGGGCGTTCCCATGAAAGCATTATCCATTTTAGAAAATCTCATGATTTTATCTTTAATATTGATGAAGTTCGTATCCCCTACAATGAACATACAATGAAATACCCCAAACGAACACAGGCCGAAACGTCTCAATATTCAAATGGACAAAATGGAAAAAGCTATGAATGGGAACCGAATCCATTGGGAGCTAAGCCTAAAGATGTATTAGAAATTCCAACGATTTCTAATGGCGCTTGGGAGAAATACCCACACGAAACACAAAAACCGGTTGAACTTTTAAGGAAAATCATACTTTCTTCTTCATTACAAAATAGTTGTATTCTTGACCCTTTCGGTGGTTCCGGAACTACTTTTGCAGTTGCTGAAGCATACGGTCGAAAGTGGATTGGAATTGAAAAAGAGCTTGAATATTGCAACATTATTAAAGACCGACTTTCGGATAAATCTCATATTTCACGAATTGCATCGGCAAAAGATGAATCTGAATCTCATAAAAGAAGGCAAACTTTACGCAATAAGTAATTTGAATATATCTTGAGTAATAAGTTCTGAAAAAGGTTTCATATATTTGCAGTAAGGCTCTTTCGTTGCTGTTGGAGGCGGGTCAAGATAATACACTCCCTCTACTTCCGTCAAAAATTTGGTATAAACCATAAAAAGTCCAGAAACCAAAGTAAAGCTTATATCATTGTTACTTTTTCTCTGTACATCATTATTGAAAATGCCAATAACTTTTTGAGGATGTTTTACGAATTTTTCTAATAAAATCTTGTCGATGAACATTTTGCCCATACGGTCTTTAGATGTAGTTTTGACGGATACAACAATTTCCTTCTCGTCTAATTGCTCTGGAGTTGAGATTACATTTTCATAAGGAGACAACACTAAATCATTTTCACATTTATAAATTTTCTCTCCCTCATCTATATCATAAGGTATCCGTAGAACAATCCTTTTGTTAGATATGCCAATCGCTGTAAATACGGCTCGAATAAGTTCTTCAAAACGATTTCCAACATGTTTTCTTGCACTATTGGGGTCAACCATTAAATCAAGTCCGGCGCCAATTGATTGTTGTATTGTGTATAGAAATGAATTAATGTTATTCTTCTCGTTTTCATCAATATGAAGTTCTTTAGATTTGATTTTAGATACTGTAAGTAAGAAAGTATTGAAGGATTGCTCAAACAAGCTATCATCTTGAATATAAAGAGAAATATTTATAGGTCTTAAAAACCTTTTAGAACCGGCAACATCAGATACATAAATGGTATAGCCGTTTTTATTCACAGAACCACTTAAGACATTGGGCAGATAGGCTCTCACTCGTTTTGAGATATTAAAAAAATCATCAAGATTATTTTTATTTTTCTGTAAATCCTTATCTAAAGAAACCATATTGATGTTATTTTGAGATTGCAAACTTACAAAAAAGTTACAGATTATTAAACATTAAAAACAACTAAATTACAAAAGTCGCCTGTTTATTATTTGTAATTTCTCACTTGTCTTACTTTTTTACTTAATTTTTCCATTTTTTCATGGTTTTGACCTGTTCTCTCTGACTTTTCCGCCTGTTCTTTACGGCTTGGTTGCCATTGTTAATAATAAAACGTTCAAGGCGGGTAATTGGTTTATCAACATCTTTTATTACAGGGTCAGGCATTCTTTTCTTTGAAACGATATGGATGGAACTAAATTCACAGTTTTTAAACAGGGGATGGTCACGGAGTTCATTAGATAAATCTTGCCAAACTTTGAGTATGGCAGCATGGATTCGGATTGTTTTTGGGCGGGGCATATTTACAAGGACATTATTAAACAATATTTGATTTAATATATTGATATTCAAATGTTTTTACAGGGACATTTACAAGGACATTATGACATATTAAAAGTGATTTGGTATCCACCTTCTTTGGCTGTACCAACGTATTCTATCAATTCTTTTTCTCTTAAATTTTTCAAATATCTCATAACAGTTCTTGGATTCATATTTAAAATCTCACTAATTTTGACACGATTAATACCCTTTTCATTTTTTATTGTCCGTAAGATATGATAAATGTAGTTAATAGTATTGTTGTAAACTGTCCCGATAGGGACGAAATATTGGTAGAAAGAGTATTTCCCCAAACGATGAGGCTGTCTAAAAAGTCTTTTTGACAATTATGTCATTGCGGGCTTGACCCGCAATCCCCTGATAATAAGTAATATTTTTTCAAGGGGATCCCGCGTCAAGCGCGGGATGACAGGCTTTTGAGACAGCCTCATAGCTGTTTTTCCTCTTTTGTTAGATTATACAAGTCAAAAACCATATTTTCAATTTCTATTACAGAAATTTTATCAAAAAATATTTTACTCAACTCTCTTGTTCCACCTTGTAATTCAGGAAAATTATCTCTAAAGCAATATATCCATAGCGTTTTTCCGGTAGAAATAAATTTACATTTATATTTCCACCCACTTCTTCGTTTCTTCCACAGTCGCGCCTTTGCGATTAGCATAATCCGCTAACTGGTCGTCGCCGATTTTTCCAATCCTGAAATAGTCCGATTCGGGATGAGCGAAGTATAATCCGGCGGCGGAAGCGTTCGGATCCATCGCTCCGTTGGGTGTAAGACTGATGCCGATTCCTTTCATATCGAGCAATTCGTCGAGGATAAAGTTTAGCGAAAGGTCGGGAAGCGAAGGATAACCGGAAGCGGGACGGATGCCGCGATAATGCGCTTTCAATAATTCTTCGGGAGTATGGGATTCATTGGGAGCATAGCCCCAGTCGAATTTACGGACTTGTTCGTGCAGGTATTCTGCTGTGGCTTCCGCTAAACGGTCGCGGATGAGTTGATGAAGAATGTTGGAATAGTCGTCAATGGATTGTTTGTCATCCCGCGCTTGACGCGGGATCCCCTGTGCAGGGGGTTGCGGGTCAAGCCCGCAATGACAGAGGGTTTCAGCGTGCGGGTCAAGCCCGCAATGACGGACGTTTCCTGCCGTTGCAGCAAAGAAGCCGACGAAATCGCCGTCGGGACGCACAAAATCGACTAAGGATTTATAGACGTCGTCGTCTCTTTTTTCCTGCCGGCGAAGTACGGGAATAATTATCTCCTTTTCATTCTTCTTCACAATCAACGATTCATTCCTGACTGTTACCGGATAAAATCCGACAACCGCCTTGATGAATCCCGGATCGTTTTCCGACCATTCATCCAGAACGTTTTGCGCATCGTTCAGCAGGCGAACAGCTTCTTCAGCTTTCTTTTTTTCTACTAAAGGAAAAGCGGCAAACCATTGTTCTTTTTCTTCCTGAGATTTCAGTTGCAGGTATTTCCCGTACCGTACAGGGAAATTCCATGCTGATAGAAAAGCGCCCCAATTAATGTATTGCCGAATCGTTTTCACCGGAATTGCTTTCCAGACTTTTGTTCCTGTGAACGAAGGCTTGGGTGGTGCGTAATTCGCCCAGTCAATCCGGTAGGAGTGGGTTCGTGCATAATTAAACGAAATCGTATCGGGCGCTTTGGTTTTATTACGCAAGGCTTGATACTTTTCTTTGACTTTTTGTATATAATCTTCTTTCGTCGAGGAATTTAATAATTGATTGGCAACCGGAACCGCTTGGGAAGCATC
>Ga0123354_10002005_pt1 | contig 26161 bp, 18 predicted proteins | sample TergutLab28metaG_2_FD_97872 | JGI IMG/M metagenome (GOLD analysis project Ga0123354, IMG submission 97872) | Labiotermes labralis P4 segment gut microbial communities from Petit-Saut dam, French Guiana - Lab288 P4 | ecosystem: Host-associated > Arthropoda: Insects > Digestive system > Gut ...
CGGCGTAAGTTCCCCACTCCCGCCCCTTCGACACAGGATGGGCTTGGGTTTTTTCGGGCTGTGGGCGGGGGTGGGGTGAGGGGGGGGGGGGTGGGGGGTGGGGGGGGGGGGGGGGGGGGGGGGGGGGGGGGGGGGGGGGGGGGGGGGGGGTGGCTGAGTGAGTGAATGAGTAAGTGGGTGGGTGGCTGGGTGAGAGAATGAGTTAGTGGGAGGGTGGGTGGGTGGCTGAGTGAGTGAGTGAATGAGTGAGTGGGTGGGTGTCTGGGTGAGAGAATGAGAGAGTGGGAGGGTGGGTGGGTGGCTGAGTGAGTGGGTGGCTGGGTGGCTGATTTGGTGAACGAGTGAGTGGATGAGAGTGAGAGTGAATGAGTGAGTGTATGAGTGAGTGGGTGGTTATTTGGGTGAGAGAATGAGTGAGTGGGTGGGTGGGTGGTTGAGTGAGTGAATGAGTGGGTGAGATATTGGTTGGGTGACTGAGTGAGTGAGAAACGTCACAGTGAGCACTTTAGAGAGTGATGTAGTATGAAATGATCCATTAACGCATTTCCTCGCAATTTTTCGACAAATTTAATGAGATGCAGATTTACCCCTGACTCTCCAAAAACCACTTTCCTATTAGGAAGGGAACATAAAATCAGGTTCTTGACGGGGAAAAAAATTCAATGTAGAGATAGATGATCTTAAGAATAAGGATACAGGAATGGACAATGAAGGAAATAAGATTAATAAAAAAAGAAAAATAAGAAAAAATGGGAAGAAATGATGAAGAATGTGTGAGTTATGGAAGCAGAGGGGAGGATACTTCAGGGAAAGGGAAAGCAGAAACGAGAAAGTTGACAGAGAAAAATGGGGTATATTGGAACGCCTTGACAGGGTAATCCTTCCTCTCCTTTCCTTCTGTCTTCGAACCGAAGAGTACCTGTGAGGAAGCTCACAGAGCTGTTTCATCTTGGAACCGTAGCTTTGCCGCGCAATATGTCTCATGTTGGAACCATTAAGAGATTGACCACTTTGTAACGCCGAACTCAGTAATGGCTTCCGTCAGAACTGCAGCTGCAAAAGCTGGTTGCTGGTATCATACTGAACGAGGCTTTCAGGATTGCCACGTGTTCGACTGCATGCATAATTTTTCTCCAGTTAACCCCCTTTTCTTTAGCACAAATAATGTGGGGTCATGCCCATTTGTCTCTCCCTTTCGTATTCCCTGACTGACATTCCTGAAAATAACAAAGAAAATTCGCCAACGTACTCCACACCTTGGTTAGTTTTCTAAAGTTTTATACAAATGTGATAATCTTGTAGAGTCTTTAAAATGGCGTACTCGCCAACCGTTCGGCAGGTTAACAGATCTTCGAGAAATATGCAACTTTTTTTTCGAAGTCACACTTTTGTAGAATATAAAATTAAGTTGCTTCTGAGTTAGTTTTGTCCTACGTTTCCCATTATTTGGCAACGAGTAGCTAATCGTTGGAAGCAAAGAAGTTAGATATTACACAGGCTTGTAAATATAACTAAATCTTAGGCAACAATTAAGATTATAATTCAGTGTAGCGTACCTCTTTAGTCTTAAGGTGTCAAATACTATACGTCAGCCAATAACACAACATTTATTTTATATACAATGGTATATATGTCAGGGCGACATGTTTCGACCTAGTCGGTCATCATCAGACCCTCCAAGAAAACAGATCCAAGAGTTTCCCACAAGTAGTGAGCATTTGGGATCCCATAATGCAGGATAACTAAACAACTCTTGGGTCTGTTTTCTTGGAGAGTCTGATGATGACCGACTAGGTCGAAACATGTCACCCTGACATATATACCATTGTATATAAAATAAAAGTTGTGTTATTGACTGACGTATGGGAAACTTTAAATTTAAAGTTTGAGGTAGGAAGCGGGAAAGTAATTGTTTCCGGCGCAACGTTGGCAGCACTTCCGCGATTTGATGTGCTGTTGTTTTGGTCACTCAGTAATGTTTAACTCCATACATATATATATTTGTGATTTAGAATCCATGTATATTTGATTGCTAATTTGAATTATTGCTCTTGTTAATAAGTAATTTAATACAAATTAAACAATCATCAGCGTTGTGGCTCACCCTTTCAACAACTCGCTCCAAATTGTTACAACAGTTGGATAGCAGACCTGATTAGCAGTGCGCCATCACAAGTGGCGATATCGTGCCGACAGTAAGGGCGTGTTAGGGGCGAGCCGTGCAGAATGTGGAGGACAATCATGCTTAATTTGGTGACTACTGAGTCGTGAAACTATGGCCTAGATGCTGGCCCAAATATTAGCCAGCAGACATCAGAGCACACCGTCCCGGTTTATCAGTTGACATTTGCGCTGTAAACCCCGCGTTTTAAATACAGACAACGTCCCAGCACGATTTCTCAAATCCCCTAAATTTATTTATTTTTGAGTACGTATTTATTTACTACATCAGAAATAAAAATGATTTGAAACTATTTTGATATATTCCTTCTAAAAATACCTAGGTTTTCCGAATTGTCGTTCCTTTAAATTGTTTATATTATGTACATATATTTATGTGTGTGTGTTATTTAAAAGTGCTATGAGACTCACCCATCTCTGTCTTTTGTCTTCGATTGCCCAATGAAGCAGCGTCATATCCCAGAAGAACTGAACCCTCAGCTACGCAATGCGGAAACTTCAGAACTAGCCGATAAAGATGCACACTTTCGCGCCTGACGTCTCTTCCCTGCACAGGCTAACATGAAAGCAGCCTGCGTCTCGTGACCGCCAGCTTGTTTATACCACGTTAACGTCACAACGATGAATATTCATTAGATTTTCAACTCCTTCCAGGATGATTAGTTTATCCAAACACCAGAGGCTTCCGAAGTGACGCCTGGAAGTGCTGCAATGTGTCTGACAAGCGATAGTAAGGTGCGAGCTGGTTGCAGATAGACTTGGTTCTTACAGCATTTATATGCGTGTTGTCTGTCCTCAAACCTCATGTTGTGGCAATCCGCAGGAATTTTTTAACATGGCCATATGACAAAGATTTGAATCGCGTTGGAACAAATAGGGATGAATGATTAATTTCACGGTGCCTTGCGAAATACCGTCCCATTAAGCATATGATGTATTGCAGGGCGAACTGCAGAGCCTTCATGGATATTCAGATAAAGTGGAAAATTTAAACACACCTACATGGCATGAAACCACAAACATCCGGTGCATATGCAGCCATTTCACTGAGTGTACTGTCACGGTCCGTGGTTGTTGTTGTTGTTGTTGTTGTTGTTGTTGTTGTCGTCGTCGTCGTCATAGTTGCTGTTGCTGCTTTTGCTGTTTTTGCTTTGTTGTTGAATTATCGATATATTCAGGAAAATCCGTCTCACTTAACGATCGTTCAATTGAATAATTTGGTGCCATGTATCATTATTAAAGCTTCTTCTTACCTGACGATGTTATCTCTTTTCCATGTGTTTGTATTTGTGATTTGTTATTTCATGCATTTTCCGTTACATTTCTAGGCTACATATGTAATTGGCTCAGCAGATATTGTAACAGCACATTACTAATACAGAATTCAGTTATCATCATCATCATTATCATCATCATCATCATCATCATCATCATCTGAAAGCCATCTCTTATTTCATAACCGTAAAATTTAAGACATTTGTTACAGTCCTCTATAGGACATGTTCAAGAGGTAATTTCATTCATCTTTCAGCTGCTACCGAATTTCTCTTTGCCCAATAGCTGCTTAAAATTGTGCTGCCTATAAAAATGTTATACTTAGTCCGAATTACCCTATTTTGCAGAAATAAATTAACATTGTTTATTTCACTGCAACTGCAGTTACGTTGATTTTGCAAGATTACTAAAGAAATGCCTAACTCTTGTGAGAAAGCTAACAGATGCCCAGTAAGTGAACAATATCTGCTCATTGTATGAATCCAGAACTACTTTACATACTCAAAAAGCTCGCAACTCGTCACTATCCAGAGGAAGACGAACCCACTTAATACCGTAGACTCCTGTTGTTTTAAGACCCATTTTATTTTTATCCCCGCCTTTATTCCTAGATTTTCCAAGTTACCTCATTCCCTCAGATGTTCCCACCATAAATATATTTCCATTTATTCTCTACCCAATGTGTGTTACGTAACGCGCCATTTATTTCAACAATCAGTGCTACTGGACGAAGAGCTAAAAACACGGACCTTCCAATTATGCACTTTTTTCTGCCTCATTTTATTTCCTTTCCCCTAAAAATCTTCATCAGCATCCTATACTGGAAAACCCATACTCTTTGCCCTCTCCGTAATATGATAGACCAGATTTCACGTCCGTAAACGTCAAGTGCTTAATCATGGTTCTGCATATTCTAATCGTTAAGATTTATAACTGCAGGTGGGACGACCAGAAGTTTTGTTCTGACCTGTGACGAGCATTCCTCGAATGTAATCCGACGGTAACTCCATCTTGACTGAGATTTGCTTTGTTTGTGTTGATCTGAAATGTGATCGTTACCAGCATTGCTTCGTTTGTGTTGATCTGATATGTGATCTTTACCAGCATTGCTTCATTTGTGTTGATCTGAAATGTGATCCAGCATTCTTATGGTAGATTTTTTGTTCATATTTTTTGGTTTTCTCTTGGATTCTGATGATGCAGCAGACAAGCATTTTTCTCCGTTTACGTCCGAAACAACCCATTTATTATTAGCACATAAAGTTTATGTACCGTTTTTATCGTATTTGTGTTGCATCCAAACAAATTATCGTCAGAATAAATCAGAACGTTAAGTATGACATTCGATTCAATTATGCCCTTGTATGCATGTACCTCCCCTAGCAAAGTCGCAAAGAAATGGCGAAGTAACGTCTTGTTTCAAAACATTATGAACAGGAAAGTCATCACACATTTTTTTTACTTAATCGTACTTGACAGCGGCTTTCACTCACGTCACACAATATTTCTCCAGACGATTCTCGTTGTGATGCCAGACTTGAGCCTTTCTTGAAGTCTTTAAAAGTCTAATGTACTATCCCGTATATTATCTAATTTTTGTTCAACATTCTAGGAATGCAGAATATGTCATTAGTAGCTGATCTGTAATATTCAAATACACGTTGATGATAACCAACACTTAGTCTGTTGTAATGTTTCCGTTCTGTGAGTTAAGTTCTCTCCCTATTATTATTATTATTATTATTATTATTGCATTTACGTGTGCATGCTACTTTTATAGTTGGCCTTGGTTGCCCTGTTAAATCACGTAAAAAAGCAAGAATAAGATAGAATAAAATAGAACTGAATTGAATTACTGATATACATTCAGAGATTCCCCCCTCCGGCCAGTTGTGTTCCATCTTAATATGCAGCTGCAGTATCTGTTTAATATCACTCAAAGCGGTTACAATACACACTCTATGACCAAAGATATAGTGTATTCTTTTCGTTTCTACCATTTCAGTCTTGAAGCTGCGACTAATTTAACGGCTTTGTCTCTTCACTTTGTTTATTTTTTTGGCCCTCTTAGCTCTTGTCTTTGTTTATTGTTGTTGTTTTTGTCATTGTCTTTGTCGTCGTCTTCCTGTACATGTGCTGTCTTTGTAACTGACCACTAGACTTTCAAGTCAGTCGTTTGATCAACAAGAAATTAATCGAATTTAATTATTTTATATTATTGGTTATGCAATTAGTAAACGGTTTAGTTTATATATTATTATTATTACAGTGCAGGCAGAAATATAGGATTTGATTCAGAATGCACAGTTTGTCTTATGGATCAGAAACTTTCATATCGGCTTAGCATCTGCAGACCGTCCTCAGACCCCTGACCCTTACAGACTGTTGTCCTTAATTCCGGAGGTATGTGGTGTGCTGCTATTTAACATTCCGACTGCAACACCACGTATGACACCTGTGTCGCCTAAGCCTTAGTTTAAACCAAAGTAATCCCGTCGCCTATTGGTGCCGTCTGGTGAATGCCTGGCCTCTTGAACTGTAATTTCGCCCACAGTGCTTCCCGTCACGTTTGGACCAAATGCGATCCATTTTGTTCCTGGGACACACGTAAAATGAAAATATTGGCTCTCGTGTGTAGAAGAGGACAATAGAACTATTAATACAAAGTGTTTAAAAAGAAGTTCTTGAATTTTATGCCCTTAATGTTGCGTTCAAACAATTACTGAAACTGAAGTTCCGAAGATGTGTCACTGATATACAAACGATTCAATATTTATAGTTTTTACGGACTATAAAACTCACGAGCAGACTCAATTTATGACACACGATAGTCGCGTTATCATATTCAATTCAACAAAAACATTTGCTACTAGAAATGTTGAATTATTGGGAATTTTTTTACCCCAAAATCATAGCCCGTCTACTGGGCATTAAATTTACGAGGTCCTGATGTATATCTCTTTTGGACACTAATAAAATTATATACAAAATTTACGAGGGATATCTCTTCAAAGTCGGTAGCTTGGAAGGTCAGAATGGAAATTTGAATGTAAATGCAAGATGCGTTTTTTTGTGACATGCAAGAGTGGTGGGTGGTGGAACTGAGTAGGAAATGGGTGAAGAGGGCTTTTGGTACTGATGGTGAATCTGCGAGTTCTGTTGCCGGAGAGGTCTTCTTGTACCCAGTCAAACTGCTACAAGTGGGAGGTCTTTAAAGTATGATGGATGATGGTTTTCCTTCAGAACTGTCTTTCTTGCGAAATTTCGTGGATATTGATCCATTTTATCAGTAAGCATTAGGGTCCAGACACACTGGCCTTCATGCTGACGAAGAAGGATGTGAGACCGACTAAGGATAAACATGAGTCTACATTTTTTTAGTAAAGGTCCATTACACTGTCACACGGGAAAACTTAGGCTGTATACACTTCTGCATTATAAAAATCAGTTTAATCTTGAGGAAAAGATTTCTGCAGCCGTGGGAATTAAAATCAAAGCGAAGAGAAGAGTTCGTGAGAAATTGATGATAAAACAGATGGTTGATGAACAATGTGGGTGTGTGTAAAGGGATACTGACGTGGGATGTAAAGCACATCGCAGAATAAATTGGCGAAGAACGCAGACTGATGAGCAGTCGGGAAGAATAGGAATGAATGGAGAACGTAAAACAATGGAAGCAGGAATTGGTACAATGAGGAGTAGAGCATTCAGGAAGCGATTACGTGCCTATTCATCATATCATGACGACTGGGAACACTGTGGTAGCAGCAGCAGCGACTGCTTTCAGTTCTTCTTTTTAAATAACCATTCTTATTAATGACGCACGTTATCTGGTTTCGTTATATTGAACACTGGTGCAAATTAACTGCACGAAACAGAGCCTGGCCTGTCGGAACGTTTGCGGTTAAGGTATGAGCAGGGGGAAATCACAGGACACGCAGGAAGCAACAAAAAAATACTGATATTTAATAATTATTAAACTAGTGAAATGATCGAATAACTTGTCAATCCTAGGGAACAGTCAGTGATCGCAACCAGTATAAACAGGTAGCTAGGTGATTCACTGGTTAATAAAGTAAGAAACCGACTAATTAATTAACAAAGAGCAAACATATAATTATGTAAATACTTAAATAAGTTTCTCAGTGACTAACCATATGAGCACAGTAACTAAACAACTCATGAACAGATTTAATACCGATATAATTAATTTACTCCGTTTTCATTCATATTGAACTTCCTCCATTGTTGGCTTATAATTGAACACAGTTTCCCGAAAGTCGGCTTTGCTTCCTTTTCCAATTTCTTTTCTCGCACTTAAAGCTGGATGCAGGGGCAGCTTCCGAAATGCTGTGTTCTAGTTATATTTCAGACATGGAAAATATCAAAATAGGAGATTTTTTTAATAAAATACCTCATAGAACTGAGTTAAGTAATTTACCTTTAAACGTACTGAATACCTTAGACATGAGCTATCCCAATAAGGATCGAACTGACTAGACCAATTAAGCACAATCTAAATAAGAAATCGCCCCGCTGGGCTTCAAAAATAACGAATTAATTTACAAAATATCTAAACAGTTAACTAAGTAATTAAACACGTAAATCAGAAATATAAGTTCCTAATCAAGTAAAGGAGGTTTCAAATATTTAAGCAGTTAATCTGCAACACAATTGAGTAGGCCTACATAAATGTTAATTACCTAGCTTCTATTTTCTTCGTTGATTCGGTGGAAATTATTATTTATCGCTGAATGTGTTAACGTGATTATAAGTGATAACCCTCAGACCAGAGACAAGAAATACTGCGATCTCACATAAGCACTGATGTCCATCTACCAACCGGCTTTGATCGCGGCATCTCCTGCATGTGAGAACAGAAATGCTGGTAACCACAGATTCACAACGTTTGGTTCTAGGGTATGTACATAATAATATCGGGGACCGCGGTAGCACAGTGCTTAAGGTGCTGTGCTACAAATCGGAAGGTCGCTGGTTCGTTCCGGGCTGGTGTCAATGGATTTTTCATTGACATAAAATTCTTCCGATCGCACTATGGTCCTGGGGTCGACTCTGCCTCTAACAGAAATGAGTACCAGGAGTGTTTCCTGGGGGTAAAGGTGGCCGGTGCGTAAGGCTGACAACCTACCATCATCCTGTGTCGTTGTCACGAAATCTGGGAACCTTAAGTTCTTGGAACCCTCTGAGCCTGTCCAGGCCTGTAATGTGAAAGCTTTACCTTGCTTTACATAAAAATATCAAGCCATGTGGCCATATACAACAGTTGTGATTTCAGGCGTCTAGTTAACTCACATGTAGTCGAAAAGTCAATTCGCTGATACAGAAGCAGACTTCTAGAATGAAACCAGAACACATCCTTCTAAAGCATTCCATATTGTAATAATATTTTAACGAACAGACTTCTTTATTCCAATAAATGTCGTTGTAAGAATAATTTACGTATTTGCTGTTTTCCCCACTGTGGTTAAGACTAGACCACAGCAGGCTAATGACATGAGCCAGAATCCACAAATATTCTTGTTGTGTAATATCTATGACGTCAAAATTAATTTCTCTCTGTGAGGTCAACAAAATTTTCTTTGCGCATTCCTTTCATTTCCTGTGCTTTATGTTCTCCCCCTGAAGTAAGACTTCAGTTTGCACGACAGTATAAATTAGCGAAGGGAATGATTGTTTCGCGTGTTTAAATTTTAATGTTTGGTTACCTATGAAACAGAAGTTTCTAAACCGAATAACAGGAAACACATTCTATATTAATTCAGTCGGATCTGCATTTCATCACTAACTATTGTAATTTTGCGCAATTAGCTAAAGATTATTACATAAACCATTGCGCAGCCAATGTCCCGCGTCCCACAAAAAAAAATCTAGACTCGGTCATGTACTTGTCTGGCCATGGGCTGAATGGCCGTGGTTTGTTTCTCTTCACGGACAGGAATTTCTTTCATGCCACTGCTGTTGCTAGGTCGTCTCTGAGGGCTATATGTTTTCTTATCGAATGGGTAAAATGGGCCCTGCCCTCCTGCATAAAGCGTCTGGAGTGTGAAATTGGATGCATATAGATACCGAGACCTGGGATAGCTGTGAACAATGGATACCGGCTGCTTTTCCCACATTCAGCCGAGACTAAAAATAAGTTCGTAGGATTACACCCCCTCTCTGCCACAGGTCTTCATCCTTCCCACAGAGACAATCTTACGTCGAATGCGTGTGGATGTTCATTTTATCTTCATTTGCTTTCAGTCAAGGAAAACAACATGTTAAGAAGGGCAAGCGTACAGACGGTAATTAATTGACTGGTGAAGCGTGTCATATGATAATCTGCGGAAGTAATTAACGATGTAGTCCTCATAAGTTGGAGTGAACAAGGGCAGGAAGGAGAGGAATCATAGAATGGTAGAATGAAAGGAAACAGAAGGAAATTAAAGACCCAAGAAAGAACAACAACCTGATTGCGATGATGATGATGATGATTATGGCGATTATGAAGTTCAAATTACGTTGTTTCTTAAGAAAGTATGATTAACTTCCATGTCCTCTTCTGTATTTATATGTCAGTAGCATATATTGACCGTATTACCGGTCTTTCTCCGTGCACTGCATTTTATGTGCATTTCATTCAATGGCTTTTGTACCCGGTCCTTTCATCTCCTCTCTTTTTACCCACTCTGAATGACGATTGTCAAACTTTTTGTGTCAAAATACCCCCTTTCTTCCTGCGCATGTGCTTCCTATTCAGACCGACAGTTCTGAATTTTGTTTAATAAATGTTTATTTGCTAATTTAATCCTTCGGTTCTTTCTTAAATCCTAATTGTGGATTCTGAAAAACCATCCTGCCTTCGGTCTGTTCTTACCCAGTTACCGTCGTTGACATTTTTCTTTGCCATACTGGTGTATAGAGCAGCCTTATTTGGGCCACTCCTTCAAGTTACGTTGCCTGTAGCATGCCTAATTTTAAGAAAGGTTGTGATCAGATTCCTTTCTACAAAGTTTACGTTCCAGTATCTTGTAAGTGCATACTTACCAATAGCTGAAGTGTATCATAAAGTGAAGGTTACTGAGAGTGTTTAAGAACGGAAGCAGGAGCACCTTATTCACCTTTGGAATGTGTGAGAAATGCATTGCTAGGATAAATTGAAGGGCTGAGATAACTGTGAGACTTAGATTTTTTAAATTTTCGTTGTTACACCGTGCATGTTGTTGAGTTACTCAATTGTTATACCAACTACTGCACATATATAAAATTTACACATTGAAACATTAAAAACGCTCCCACATGTTTCGGTCCTAAGACCATCATCAGGGAGCCATATCGCCCTTGCCAAAGTCACTCTATAAAAAGTCACATTAATTTCGTTTTACTAGTTGGATATTGTGGCAGCATACCCTGCTACGGATGTAGCAGGGCACTCTTCGCAACATAACATTACACAACACGGCATGCTGCCACAATACTCAACTGGTACAACGAAATTAATGTGACTTTTTATAGTGTAACTTTAGCAAGGGCGATATGGCTCCCTGATGATGGTCCTAGGACCGAAACATGTCGGAGCGTTTTTGATGTTTTAATGTGTAAATTTTATAAATTTTATATATGTGCAGTAGTTGGTTTAATAATTGTTTAAGACCTAGACTTAGACGGACGTTTAATACGAAAATGGATATTGAATGGGCATAGTTGGATGATGCTGGTTGGATTAGGCCTTCGCTGTCCTGGCATGTTAGGCGGCGTCGTTGGTAGTTGTGTCCCACCGTTTCGAGACAGCCTGTCGGTCTCATTTTCAAGGTTCAAGCGGCCCATGAATAATGCCGGGCAGCGAGTGCTTACCTTCTTAAGAAGTGTGGACGGTGATTTGTTCTCGGCGAGGTTAGGGAATCAATCACGTTGCTAGAGCGCGCAGTTGCTGCTAGGCCGTCTGACGCGAAATATCACATAGATTGGATTAATCTAGGTCGGGATTATTTACAGCGGCTTGCATAAGCACACTGATAACACGTTGGGAGTTTCATAAATGGTAATTTCTTTACCTCCTTAGAAACTGTCAGACATTCGAGCAGTCTGTCCGACGGGCGTCAGTAGTTAGTTTCTTACTAATAAAAAGATAGGGTTTATTTAAGCTGACACAAATATTTCATAAGCAAACTCTTTGTTAAATCAAATTCGTCTGCATGTGTTGTTTGTTTGTTGTACTAAAATACTAATTCGTAATTGTAATGCCTTTAACAATGGTGCTGGACTAGTAGGTTGTGTCTTAACAGGATGGATATGGAAGGGGTAAAAATTTTAAAATTCTAAGTAGGAATTTGTCCTTCGTTCCTTATTCAGAAAGGACATAATATTTCAGAAACTGTTTTTTTTAAAGGGGGTGAGACACACAGCTGGGTACCTACGAGTATTATTCACTTTCTGCAGATTACTTATTATAATCCAATTTAATTCCTGTGCAAACTTACCATTTCCAATTTAAGTGCATATTCTACAATAGAATAAGGTCTATTAACAACTGTCTCTAATCCCACAAGTTACCACCACATTCAAGAGTCACTGTATAATGACGATAATGTTACGCAATAATTATAATTATGCTATAATTATAATTATGTTGGCACAGTAGCCAGAAATCTAATTTCAGAGATAGCACAGGAGTATAAGAAAGTGCACAAATAACAAACAACAAATAATAAGGAAAACACATAGAAAAGGCACAATAAATCGCATAAAAACAACACTACAACTTTTATAATTGTTAAAATAAAAGTTTTTAGGAAAGGTTACTTGTTCTTGATATAGTGATAGGACCGTTTCTTTCAACTCTATTTTCACGTAGGCTTAGCAGCGCAGGGTCTAATAATAATAATAATAATAATAATAATAATGTACTAATGTAAAAGTACAAACAATTCAACACTGAAACTAACGATATAAGCACAATGAATAGTAACAACAGAATAGCTGCAACACTGTATTCCCTAGGGACATAGTTTGTCTCAGGACTAGAAGTATAAATACCCTGCATAAAGGAGATGATGATGATGATGATAATAATAATAATAATAATAATGTTAAAAGCCAAGAAAGCACTAAACCAAATATGAACTCAATAATTAAGCCAGAAGCAAAGGTCACAGAAGAATTAAGTCAACCAAATGAGAAGAGTGACGCAAAACACACAAAGGCAAGATTGGGAGAGTCCCTAAAAAAATGGAAGAACAAAGTAATGCATGGGCCGTACATTAGAAATATAGATAGACAGCGTATTATTGAAGAATATACGTTCCTCTGGCTGTCGAAGGGAGACTTAAAAGCAGAAACTGAAAGTGAAATAGTGGCAACACAAGACTAGGCGCTACAAACAAAATATTATGCGACAAAAATATTGAACACAGAGACAGATAGCAGGTGCAGACTTTGCCAACAATTTGACGAGAAAATAGACTACACAATATCAGCATGCCCAATACTGGTAAAAGAACAGTATATAAAAAGACATGATAGTGTGCGTGCACAAATACACTTCGACATATGCAAGGAAACAGGGGTACAAGTGGACAAAAAACACTGGTAGGAACATGTGCCAAAGTCAGTAGAAACAAGTCAAGAAGGCAAGGTAACCATATTGTGGAATCAACAAGTACAAACTGACAGAACTATCCCCAACAACAAACCAAACATTATAATCTGTGATAATGGAAAGGAAACATGTATGTTAATAGACGTTGCAATTTAAGGAGACAGAAATGTGATTAAAAAAGAAGCCGAGAAGATTCTAAAATATAAAGACCTTACAATAGAAATACAGCGCATGTGGAATGTGAAAAAAGGTGATACCGGTAATAATAGGGGCGACTGGGACTATTTCAAAGTAATTCAGAAAATACTTGAGCAACATACCAGGAAAACATGAAGTCAAGGAACTACAGAAAACAGCCATATCGGGCACTGCACACATACTTCGGAAAGTACTAATGTGAAAATACAACAGATTCAACACTGAAACTAACGATATAAGCATCATGAATAGTAACAACAGAATAGCTGTAACACACTATTCTCTAGGGACAAAGTTTGTCTCAGGACTAGAAGTATAAATACCCTGCATAAGGGAGATGATGATGATGATAATAATAATAATAATAATAATAATTTGCGCGTTATTTAGCTGAGTACTGTCGAGAGTATATAGCGTCGAATTATGAAACTATTGATGAAAGGTGACGTGCACAGGATTTGGAAGGCAGCAGGTCTAGCCTAGTCGAGAAACTATACTATTGTTTGCCTAGAAGAGCTGAGACAAAATTACAGTGAAGATCAGGGCAACGAGTTTCGAACCAGGAACGTACGGGCTACAAACCAGGGCGATACACCCACTGTAACTCGTTCCATATCAATAAAATAGATGATGATGATGATAATAATAATAATAATGACATAAAAATAAACCGGACATCATAATCCGTGAAAATAAAAAAGAAGCATGCATTGAATAGATGTTGCAATTCCTGGAGACAGAAATGTGATCAAGAATGAATCTGAGAAGATTTTAAAATGTAAAGACCTCACAACAGAAATTCAGCACATGTGAAATGTGACAGCATGAGTGATCCTGGTCATAATAGGGGCGAAATGAAACATTTCAAAATCACTAAAATACCTGAGCAACATACCAGGAAAGTACGAAATTAAGGAACTACAAAAAACATCAATATTGGACCCTGCACATATACTATGGAAAGTGCTAATGTAAAAGTACCAAACATATTGCACGGGCAAAATAACATTACGTGTAGCATGAATTGTAAATACAGAGCTCCTGCAACTCTATATACCCTGGAAACATGGCTTGTTTCAGGTGTATAATTGTAAATACCCTGCATAAGGGTGAAAATTATTATGATATTGACAATAATAATAATAATAATAATCGATTCAACACTGAAGCTAACGATATAAGCACCGTGAATAGTAACAACAGAAGAGTTGCAACACTCTGGGGACATAATTTGTCTCAGGAATATAAGTATAAATACCCTGCATAAGGAAGATGATTATGATGATGATGATGATGATAATAATAATAATAATAATAAGAAATTTATTGTTAAATACGTATGTGGTGTTTCTGTGCTGTAACAACGCTGCAGAGTTCTCGAGAGATTAATGAGCAGACGGAATAAAAGGACTGTAGAATATGAATTGTTAATATGATTTATGCAATATTTAATCGTTGCATTCTTTTATGTGGTGAAAGCATTTTACATGTCGAGGTGCTGTGTGAGTCTCAATGTGTATATGTTTTATGTGCAGTTGAATTCCATGCCATAAAGCTGTGGTGCAGTTACGAGAATTTTAAGTTCTGTAAATTTAGTGATTATAAAGCCTACTTGAAAGGTTTAGAACTTCCTTGCTTTCTTTAGGCGTGTAGGCGTTCTTACACCGAACGCCACGGTCCGTTTGGAAGACCTTCCGGTGCGTGCTCAAGGGGTCCTTTAAATCTCTTGAGCGTTGACCAGCTCTGCTTAAAGAGCGTCATTTTGGTGTTGTAGTTATCTGGAGGTAAGTGTTGGATTCCTCCCTCAAATTAGGCGAGGTATTCTGAAAAACTTCTAAAGTAAATTATTAACGATTTTAAGGCAAAAATTAATCTACTTTGTACGCATAAATATTCAATTAGTGCCTCTCAGGAAACACGGTTGGTTTACATTATAAAAACCGGTCTATGGTAAACACAGTCCGTTGCGAAAATCATACGAATCACGTAAGTACAGTACGTGGTAAAGCTTGTGGCGCGTATACCAACCACCAGGACTTAAAGGGCTACATAATCTTGTGTTCTTTGTTGGTTGTGGTCTACTGGGAGAAGCCAAGCTAATAAAGATTTTCCAAGAACATAAAACAATAAGAAAAATTTCCATTGCAGATATATTAGGAAATAACGCAACACCGGTCTGTTTGTATTCAAAAGAGAACTTCAGAAACAACAGGAAGTGATTTGGAATTACCTTGCTTCCTCCATTTAATATTTTGATATGTATCTGTCTGTTCCCGAAAATAACTGCGTGGCTAATGGTTCCGTTGAAACTGCACGCGAAAGTGTACTTAACGTATAACGACATAACAGTTTATATTGTAGTGGAAATGGCGTAGATCCACCGGTCATTTATGTGCAGTTCGTTTATATTGGTAATTCTTAATCTTTACCTGTTAAAACTTTTATTCAAGAAAACAAGGGAATTTAAATTGTTGGGAAATGCACTAATAATTCTCTGGGTAGATATGAAATTAATATTAAGTTTCAGTTCGAATGCCTCAAAAAAATTTAGCAGTTACTTGTCATAAAAATAAGTAGGAGAACTGATGTGCAGTTATATCTTAGAAAACCAGAGTGTGAGAACGCGGGTGGACTGAACTGATTCGAAGTTCAATGGCGAGCCTTTTAAAGCATGGTGTTGAAGTAGAAACATCAGCAAAAATGAGAAAATCATTGCCCAGCTCAACAACTATTGACTTTCCAATACCGAACTAGAGACCTCGCTGTTCTTCCTGAATGTGGATGACATGTTAATCTAAATATTTTAAGAATGTTGTAATAATAAATCATAATGTCGGATGTGCGTAGTATGAGAAATAGGGAAACAATAATTACATTGAATTTCATATTTTATTTTAGACAAAATGGCCGTTTGTTGACATGTTTTCAGCGGGCCGGTGATGTCTATAGTAGCGTTGCCATCTTCTTATGTGAGGGGAGTTGTGTTTGAAACACCGTGCAAGGCATTAGATGCGTATGGACGTAGGTGTGTGTAAGGGAGAGAAGGAGAAGGCGATGAGGACATAAAGGGAAAATAACTTTATATTAGCCTTCCCACATTTTGATTTGTCAAAGAAAAAGTTTGCAGGGTAATAAAATTCAGTTTTCCTTCGTTAGGAAGTGACTGTGACTAGAGCAGTTTCTGTGTAGGAAGGAAGAAGGCATTTAAACAAATGTTAAAACAGCAGGCTTTCAACACACGGAAACTTTTGTGTAATTTGAAAGCTATTACAAAGTATTTACAAATTAATTTTTGACTCAGCCTGAAGATGGATCTATAAGAGGAGCCGAAACATGTTGCTTTTAAAATGATTTAATTATCTTTTAATTGTAATTACTTAATAAATAGTTGTGTCAGACTGTGCAGTTATATATATATATATATATATATATATATATATATATATTCTATTAATTTTTTTACATTTGTGTGAAAATTACATTAACTAATGCCATATTAGCAAAAACTGGAGATCCAAACCGCTCCGCCAAGTTGCCCGACATTTAGGCCGACCACAATCGACACTACACAAAGCACTGCGAACTCGTGTGAGGTCTTGCAAGTGCCAACGTTTGCAACATGTAGCAGCGCAAGACAACGCCATTTGTTGCCTATTGTGCTGTGTCACTCTTTCACAAATTGAAAAGGACGACACACTGTAGCTTATGCATGTATTTGTTTTAGCCAGTGTATTCCCCTTCAAATGAATATTGCCTGTCCGTATGTTGCAGTGTTTGTCTTCCCATATCTTCTCTGCAGTGATAACCTGTCCCGATTTGTTTCCATTTCCAGTATTTCCTTTCTCACGCGTCTCTTAAGTTATGTTACATCAAAGTATAAAATAAAGGGGTATTGAAAATGATTGTCGGGGTTTTAACAGCTTGTCGTACAAAATACACTTGAGATGGGAAAATATTTGTTTCTTTATGTAATAGAACAACACTCCAAGTTTGTTTTACATACCTTACAGATGCTCTATATTTGAATTCTTTCTGATTCTACAAACATCAACACGATAATCGAGTTCGTTCCAACTGTTTGTAGCATGTAACAACCTTCAGTTCCGGGATACTTGCGGGAAGAGGTGGAACATAAACCTGATCCTTGACGTAACCCCATAGAAAGTAATTATATGGGGTTCCATCCGGAGAAAGAGGTGTATTGTGTATGACAAATTGTTAACACCCCGATAATCATTTTGAATAACCCTGTACGTTGAAGTCAGTCGCCGTCATAAGTAAAATATTAGTTATAATTGTGGTTTATTTTAATAATCTATATATTTTTACAATTGGTGTACGTAGAATAAAGGTTACCTCAAGAAATACTTTATTTTACTTTTTATTTAATACAGTGTAGCCTGTGGCAAAATACAAAAATATTCAACCCGCGTTTTCTCTGTGAATCAACCAGATTTGTTTTTTACTTATACCGAAAATTCGACATTGCAGAGCTATTTAAAAGTTGCATCTGAAGAAGATGTACTTCTATGTAAAAGATTCTTATCGACGCCGGTTAAATCACGGCTTACTTAAAAGTTAATACATTAGAAATTAAGATTAAAATAATGCTACAAAGAGGGGAATTGGACTTTCGCGTACCTGAGAGGAAACTGGCAAAAAACAGAGAAAGGGTAAAGTCGTGCTAATTACAGTAACGGAAGTAGGCCTGTTTTGTTAATGTTGGGAAAACTAGAAATCAGTTTATGCTATTTGTTTTAAATGCGTCATATTTCGTGATGTAATATTACATTCTTTTCAAAATATACCGTTGGTTTTTTCGTGTTGGAGGAGAGGAACGAACCACAGCACCGTAATGTCACATTTGTTCTCTTCGTCAAAGGGAATGTCCAAGGAAGTTTACATAAACGGATATATATATATATATATATATAATCTGCATGAAGCACGCACAATTATTCAAAGTACAGCCAATGCCATTACTCTGTGATACGAGATAACTAATGTACAGTGTGTGTGTACTCGTCTAACACAACTATATTTATTGGTAGAATATAAAGTATTTTCTACATAAGGTACAACTACATGTTTCGGTGCTTGATAATGGCCATCTTCAGGTTGTACATGAAATATTTATTAAGCAGTTATACAAAACATACATGGGCTGTTTATATGGGGTAGGGAGGGGGTAAAGTGGGCACGAGATCTCGTATCTGTCAGAAAGGACGGGCGGTGTGGGTTACATGAGCGGCCCATGCTGTTACCAAGCTATGTTTAAGCTTATTATAGTTAAATCTATGGTAGGTATCATATTATGTCTAAGTGTGCTGTGTAGTTACACTACAGTATAAAATGTACAATGTAAAATATTATGTAGCATCTGTGACTATAATTTTAGTTTTATAGAACACAACGGGGATGTCGAACCTCATGAGTACGTAATACGTGGTTGACGACGACGACGACGACGATGATTATGATGATGATGATGATGATATCTACAACCTTTGTCTGAAGCATTTTTTAGATAAGTTTTTAATCTTCAATTAATGTATAGTAGTGCTAACAGAAGTTCTTTAACGGCCTAATGATCATTTATAGAGAAATGCACCACAGATGTGATAAGATATTTACAAATTTCCGTACGTTCGGCCACTTCGCAAAATGCTGCTAGTCTAAATATTATCTAAAGCACATTAATAATTTTTAGAACTTCGTTTCTAGTTGCGGGTTACAGCAAAGTGGGCACCAACACGTACACATTATTTAGTGCATTGCACTGCCCGCTGTCTGAAGGAATTAGTGCCACCTTATGGCTCGCTGTGTAGTGTATCCAGCAGGCGATAACAGTGAAGGGGAGATTTTATGTGTTCCGGTCCCATTATATACCTAACACGAACGCTCTAACATAACCCATTTGTTTCAAAGTTTATCTCGAGTACTGGGAGTCCAGTAAAAGAGGCTATTTTGGAGTCGGACTGATGGGACTTGGCGAGTATGGGGCTGATTTTATTCCAAGAGATTTAGTGTCATGTCAAGATGCTTTTATGCGTAAGCTGTAACAGATACTGCCATATAAAGAGAGCCCAAGTAAGACATGTGAAGCTTGACACTGTGACGTCTGACTTTTATCTTATTTATGTAGGTAGACACGGACTGTACCTCACTTGGATCACAGCCCAAGTCCTTTACAAAGAACGATCGGTTAATGGTATGTCCGGGAATAACGGGCATTCATTGCGATAATCATATGAAAATCATAGGAAAGCTGTGATAGAATGATTTTATTTTTGTTACAGCAGATGGTACCATTTTGCTTAAAACGGTTGGTGGGGTTAATGTTGACTAGCATGAAACTGTAAACAGTAGCCCTATATATAATACTTTCGTAAGGTTGTGTGGGGTTCTGCACCCGGAAACCCAACTGTCTTCAAGGCATGATATTTAGATACATACGGACGTGTTGTGGTAGAAAATATGAATGTAGTGCGCCTTCTGCTTATTTTTATGGATATGATTAGTGATAGGTCATTTGAATTTAATACTGCTCATTCCCCCAACTATATCTGTTGACCAGCCAATCATAACCTCCTTCGTTTATTTACACTTCTTTAAGATATGTACCTTCAAATTGTGTCTGTCTATTCAGGTTAGAAATACAGTAAACGCTGGTGAAGGAAAAAGTATGTAAAACATAGATTGGGACAAGCCACGGGACGAGAACACGTGTTCAGTCGGAAGGAGAGAGGAGATTGAAAAGCAGTGAATCTTACTTTTTTCGACATTTGGTTGGCGTGTTTTGGTGACGTTGACATTAATGACAACTGAACTGTCTCTGACATTTCGTTACGCACGTAACGCATGAATTGTGTCATGTGACCTGATGTGTAAATTTATAACGGTCTCCGGAAATACAAATATAAATACAGATATATATATATATATATATATATATATATATGTGTGTATCACAACGCATTCGGAGTGTTATGACGGATGTACAATCCGTCATAAACTTAAAGGCTCTGCAGTTTGTGAATAAAATATCCGGAGTCAATCACAAAACGCTTACATAAATCCTGCGTAGAAGCATTAGGGTAGAACACGTCCGAGGAATAGGCCTGTATATGTAAGGTTCCACGAATTCCAGACCATGTGAGATGTAAGTGGTTAGATTGTTGGTCTTTGAAAAGGACTGCTCTCTCCATTGCATTTGATGCATACTAGAACCAACAGCGGCTTTGGCTGTCGTACCAAAAAAAAAAATTCTGTCATTCGGAAATCAAATTCCCGTCGTCTCCTTAGCTTTCGCATGCCATCTCTTCCGATGTCCCACGAGTTATTCAGTCCAGGAAATCGATTCCAAAAACGATTGAGACATAAATACATCTGCGTGGGAGGGGTCAGTTCCCATATCTGGTGGAAATACGACAAAACGCGAGATGGTTTTCCGTGATAAAACTGCTCACTGCCTGTTACGTCAATGAGAAATTTCAAACACAGATTCCAATTTTAGGTCTAACGTAGGAAAATTCGCATCTAAAAAATGTCACCCCTGGGATAATTTGTAAATCAAAATTGTACAGCCCCATAGCTGTTATTCTCGTAGCAGAGATAATGGCTATATTCTTCTGGAATATAAATCCCTATAGATTGGTACATAGGTATCAACTTTTAGGCTAACGTGCTGCCTTCATCTTCAGTATAGTGAACTAATCTCCGTTTGTATCTATATCCCATTACACAGGGGTCGTATTGACTGGAATCCTCACAATATAACTTTTTCTGTTCCAAACATTAATGAGGAATAACAACAGAAAGTGCGACGGCTAAACGTTAAGCCAAAGCCGCCGCTGAATTCGACCCTGAAATGCGATTTAGCCCCATTTCCGTGTATGCGAATTAGCCCCATTTCCGTGTATGCGAATTAGCCCCATTTCCGTGCTGAGAGCAGTAGTACGATACAGTCTCGATTTTCCGAGTTACGATTGTTCGAGTTTCCGTTTCGTCCAAGCCGATGGGCTATAGTGGAAGTCGTTGCTGTTGGGTGAAGAATTCAGCCGAAGTGCGAATTTCTGTGTGCGCAGTGTCAAAGTAGGCAACGCTCTAATTTGTAATGGCCGTTTTCTTTAGGTTTCCTTGTGTCCTTTGTGTGATTAAGTGCGTATTTTTAAGGACCCTAACATCGATTGCACTGGTCTCGGTTGTCTTAATACGTATAGTCCGAGATTTCTTGGTAATGACAACTTTATTTCCGTTTACCCCGAACCGTCGAGATCCCTCTGTATGTACAAGTTCGGAGCAAAACTGGTGAAATATTTGTTACCATTGTACTAGCTTGTAAATGAAAGACATCTTTTTGCCCAGTTTTTTAAAGTCCGGTTTTTGCAATTTCCAGTTCAGCTTTGAATATGTGGATTAATATAGTAGCTTAATGTCTCAAATATTAACCAAGTAACAGAGTTGACCCAAAATTTCGACAGGGTAATGCATAAAATCCACCCTGTCGAGTGTTGATATTTCAAGGTATTAAATATTGTTTCAGAAACAAGGTTCCTAAGGAAAATGTCCTTTCTTCCTGGAGGATTTTGTGATTCTCGCGCGAGGTTTTAGTGTGTTGAAATTCATAATTACTTAATAGGAATTTTAAGCTAATATTATTAATTATAATTTGTCATCTGTTGAATCACGACACTTTGATTGGTTTTGACCCAGTGATTTTGATGCCACTTTATCAGAGGAATGAAGAGGTGACACGAGTGTAATTACTGGACTGCTGTATTCCCCTTTATTACAAATGATGAAGTATTGATTACGTCTACTTCACACAGTCTAGACTAGTCCACAAATTGTGCTTCACAATCCTTGAAATTTTTCACTAAATTCGCTGGGAATAGTCACAATAGGCTTTAGTGTATGCCATTATTGCTTTTATTAACAAGATCCGACTTAATTTGGAATTTGTCGTGTCGGCCAGTTTACCAGCTGTTTGCAGCTTTCCAAGTCTGTCAACTCTACTGATGGCATATCTTGACATACGTCACAGCGGTTTTTTTATAATGTTTGTTATTTGTCACTTAATTCGGTCACTTTTCGGCATTATTAGACCATCTATGAAATCTGTAATATTTACAATTGTTTGAATAACCGAAAAGTATGGATTTAACATTATTTTGCAACAAATTTACAAAAAACTTTCGGTGATATAGCTCTGTTAGTTTTAATACAAAAATGCAAATTCTTCAGTTGTGACAGGATTTGTAAAACATTAGAGTCCATTTTGACTTCCTGTCAGTTTGATTCGCTGTGTGAACATCTGGAAATGACAGAGAACGTCGGACAGGAAACTGTTCCCAAATATTTGAATAGCGTACACATTTTAATCTAGATCCCAAGATCCGTATTCCCGCTTTTGCTACGTGCTTTGTTGACGTTTGGGGCACATATGACATGGTATTCTGAGTTGTGGTTCAGTCATAAATGCCTAAGACATATGATAGAAAATAAATATTTCAGTCCGAATTTATCCTGTACGAAAAGGAAATTATTGGGTTTCCATTATAGCAACTTCTTCTAATATAAATTTTCAGAAACAGGAAATTCGTAATTGCACTTTTGGTATTGCTAAATTCGCTATTGTAATGATAGGGGCAGCATATAGCAATTATCAGTGTGACAAGAAAAGTAGCTGCAAAGCATTTATAAACGAAGAAACCGTTTTGAGCTTTTACTTTTACATTTTGTTTTAACACGGTTGTGTTCTGTTCAGAACTACATGCATATTGCACATTACTATCGTCACAGATCACTTACACATGTGGAGTATAGCGCTGAAAATATTTCTTTACATTTTCCGGAAAAACGTGTAGCCATCGTCAAAGTGAGAAAGGTACACCTGTAATATTTAATTTAATATTAATTGCATACTGGTAATTTTAAAATTATTTCCTTCATGTAATTGAAAATAATCATTCATGTAATGAACACTGGACAGATTATGAAGGATTATATTACACAAACAAAAACACTTAACTTCTCGAAGTTTAACATATATTAATTAGCTTTAAAATGTTCCCTCAATTGGTTGGTGTAATTTACAACAATAATGCCTAAGGGAACATTATATCTCATAATTTAGGTCGTCACCTTAGGGATGCGGTTAGAAAGAAGCGCACCGAAAAATGGAGAACCAACAGCTGGTTTCTTTTTCACGACAATGCTCCAGCACACGTGCTGGTTTTGGATAAGGATTTCTGAACAAAGAACATTGTGACAACACTAGACCATACCCCATACTCACCTGACGTGGCTCCAGCTGATTCATCATTTAAGGGCCGGCGCTTTTGTGATGCTACTGACATTAAGAATGCAACGGAAGAGCTGAAAAGTCTTTACCAAAATGACTCCCAGGAATGTTTCCAACTCCTTTATATAAATGCTGGCAGAATTGTATAGTTGCACAAGAGGACTGTTTTGATAATGATGAAGCTTCAATGATTGTAAGTTTTGTATTTCTCAGAAATAAATTGATTCCGAGAACATCTTGAAGCTACCAAGTGTTATCAGTAAGACAGATTAAATTATGAACAGGAATTCTATGAAAATGACAATTTCTGCCACCTGGCTTAGTTTTTAATTACGAAACTAGTGTTATGAACATTGAAGCGGACTAGGAAGTGTGGGGGCGACCCATAAAACTCGAAACATTAACGCGGCATATTAGATGTGCAGAATAAGTGGGACCATTCAAATTAGCCACAAACACTTAAGTAGTTCAAAAAATAGTTATTTACTTATAATAAGCATACAATAAAGATTTATTCGAATACAGGTCAGTTTTGACCATAATAATTATTGTATTAATCAGGACAGCATGTAAGGTAACTAACCAAGAATGCTACGGTACTGTCATCCTGAAGATGTCGTCATCGATAAGGCAAAGGTTTCGATATGTATGAGGCAGTACGACCGAAACCCGTTCGAGGATGCCCACGGGTTAATTTACCGCAGTCATGTAGACACGAAACACAATGGCGCAGACGTCATTGTACCCAATCTGCAAAGAATTCCTTGTCCTGCGACCTAAACCACTGTACTACAGCCTCCAGCACATTTTCATCTGACATGAGGATTTTCTTGAACTATACAAACGTTTGAAGATCACGTGGTTACAAGCCGGGTCTGTGTGCAGAATGTTTGCGTACCTCCCATTTTCAGTTTGGCGTTCATTTGGTCCGCAACTCGGGGCCATATGAGAGAGGACCTTGTGCAGCGGGATGATGCTGTCAGTGAGTGTAACGGACGTTCATTCTTTGGTCTCTGTACACAGACTTGAAGCGTTTCACAGTAGCCTTTGGATTTACTTTGTCGTTACGTGATTTGAAGTCACGATATCCTTCTGGTTCTGTCCGAATAGATTCGCCACTTTGCACGCCATCTTCAAGTTGTGCCGTAGTGTCATCTGTACTCTTCGTTCACGCAGTCAAATGCAATGCCTTGCCTAAATGCCTGAAAGTCGGTTTACTAGGTATAACACGGGTCTGCACCATCTACACTGCTACAGCAGCGCCACGAACGGGTTTCATTTGTAAACGAGGCGTTTGTTTATTAGTCATGCAATTTCTGTGTTTATATTTTGTGAATAACGCAATTAACTTCCAAAACCTATCGGAAAAAGTGACAACGATAACCACATGACTATTTTAAGGATTTAAAACCACCAATATGAAGGTAGTTTTAAGTTAAGATATATTTGTGTTTGGTGGGGTCACTTTATCGCCCGAAAAAAAAGAAAAATACACAGGGAAATTTTAAAATTATTTTAATACTTGTACCATATACATTTTTTATTTTTTATTATAAACAACTAATGTACAATTACTTAAACATTTATATCATAACAGTCTTTTTCTGTAATTTATACTGCTAGAGGTTTCGACATTTTAGTATCATCTTCAGGGGAGTTACAACCAACGCCTTGCTCAGTTACAAACGTTCGTCTAATTGCAGTGGTTAATAGTACCATTATAAAATTGAGATGTTTCGCCCAAATAAAATAAAAATAAAAACCTCGGGAAATATTTTGAATACAGTCTGTTCCAGTGAACTAAGTTTTGTACTCTAAGGGTAGGTAGGTTTCACTCATTTTATAGGCCACGAAGGCCCTTAGGTTGAGTAGAGGTATAGCGATACTCTTTCTTGGACCTCGGCACTAGACGAGGTGGGGGTCAGCCCCAAGCCTCGGCCGCCTCTATCCCCGGCAAAGACTCGGTACCTATTGTAGAGGAGGCTGGGTGGGCCCCAGGGCCGGTCTGGACAGGTGTGAAAAATCTAACCCCCATACGGATTCGATCTCCGGACCGTCCAGCCTGTAGCCAATCGCTATACCGACTGAGCTACCGGGCCCACCTGTACTCTAATGGTATTAAAGTAATAGATGCTTTGAAAACTGCACGGGCAGATGGGAGTATGGTGCAAAATCATGTTTAGAGAAAGCAGATGTGAGGAGTATCCTTATATGTCGCAGGACGGCAGTCTGTAACAAGATCTTACAAACACGCGGATAAATGCATGTAATATACAAAAAGGAAGGATTTGTTAACCAAATCAGCACCTATTTGTAATTGAAGAAAATTCGCGAAGGAATTAAGCAGTTGGCTGTTTAGAAGCAACCCCTTCTAATGTGAAGTGAGAGAGAAAACCAACAAGATGCAACAATCAGATGTTTATTATCAGCACTGTCTCAACATGTTTCGGGCATCATTATGCCCATCTTCAGCGCCCCACAACCGCTACCAACCACATCCAGCAGAACCAGCGCAACACACCACATGCAGTAACACACGGTCTTTGTTCTCCTGAAGATGGGCATAATGATGCCCGAAACATGTTGAGACAGTGTTGATAATA
>Ga0123354_10002007_pt1 | contig 26158 bp, 24 predicted proteins | sample TergutLab28metaG_2_FD_97872 | JGI IMG/M metagenome (GOLD analysis project Ga0123354, IMG submission 97872) | Labiotermes labralis P4 segment gut microbial communities from Petit-Saut dam, French Guiana - Lab288 P4 | ecosystem: Host-associated > Arthropoda: Insects > Digestive system > Gut ...
CTCACTATTAATGCCATCACATAAAAGGTACGTTGCATCAGGAGTACCGGTCTGGGTACCATCACTTGTCATACCCCATAACTGTAGAGCGTGTTTAACAAGAGCGTTGTCATCTTCGCCACAACTTATACGACCATCGTTAAAGTCGCTCCCAGTTACCAGTTGCTCCAACAATACTCCATTGACATATTCTGTGCTCGACCCCGCTCCAGCTGTTGTGAACCAATTACCATTTTTGGCATCAGACGCATTAATACGTACATCTATTGGGTGGAGTATAGGGCTTTTCCATTGATCCTCTAAAAGCATGCAAAAATAAATAGCATTCAAATAAAGTACCGACTGCATCTGCGCCCTAGTTTTCATATCGCCCCACTGATTTATAGCCTGGGCATTATCATGAGGGAATAAAATTAGGTTAAAACTAGATAATAATAGCACTGGGACAATTAAAATAAGCAGCACCTTCTGCAGCTTACTGTTTCCATGACTCTGTTTACGCTCATCCACAGAGTGTACGTTCAGCTTATGCATTTGCACTTATTTAAGCACAAGCAAGTTTAGATTACAATAATACTACTTAGAAACCGGCGAAGCTAGTTGATTATACATTACAATTTTTTTTTGGTTACCGTCAGGATCAGTAAATTTTTGTGTGTATGCTTCGAATTTTGTATCATACTGGCTGCCATCAGATGAATGTGTCTCGCATAAATTAAATTGCGCCTTACCCGTATTTGAGTCATAAGAATAGTCGTTTACTGTAAAACCCGACAATGATACATGAATACGAGCGCCTGGAGTGCCTGTGCCATAGATTTCTGCATCTTTATCAAGAGCTTCTTGTGCTAATTCACCACGATTATCCTGGTTAAAGCAGAACGCTATCATTAGTTGTTGCATCAGTTTAATATCTGGCACAGACTTTACACTCTTACCATATGTATAGCCAAGTTCCTGTAGACCATTTGTTATAAGACTAATATTCTTTGCGATGTCATCAGGATTAGTTTTATCATTTATGCCATCTAGATATACATATGGCAAAGGTTGGTTGGCGGATCTTTCATGACTTTCCGGAAAAGAACTCCAGTGACGATAAATACCAAGCATCATATCAAGAAATGCTGCACTTTGTTCATTAGTCATTGACATTGGGTCAAGATCTAGCAGCTGTTTCTCTTGGTTATTTAATGCATCTCTATCTATGATACCGTAACAAAGCTCATCCTGAGCAGCGCTATTATCTTCTGGGTAAGGTTTTTCCCAAGCTGGCGTATTATCAACTTTCTTCTCAGGATTAGTGGCTGTGATTCCCGTTGGTTTTTTGGCTTCGACATTACTGCCACAACCCTCTAAACCTAAAGCTAATCCGCCCAACGCACCAACTAGCGCTAAAGGTACGCCAATTTTGCGTACTACTTCTGCCTTTAACCCTGGCTGTGTATTTAAATCCATACCAGCCGTGTCAATTTTTTGTAAATGCCCACTTTCGCCACCATTTTCGCAACCGTTTTTCATAATAATCCTCTAATTATTAATCTATCTTTCCATTGTACCACGCCATGGCATATCTGTCAACACGAAAACCACATTTTCGCTTGTGGTATAATGACGGATGTGGGAAAAATTTGCAAAATATTTATTAACAACCATAAAGACCGATGGCAAGTGGTACTAATAGCAAAAAACGGTAAAGTTGTTGACATTAGCTGAATATTTGATACACTGGAATTAGTGAGAGGCCGCGCGGCTGTTTCAGCAGCGAAAGGAGCACTCCTTTATCAAAGCAAGATCCGAAAGGGTCTTGTTTTGTTTTGTGGAAAAACCAACACAAATCTTAAGTATATGTTACAATACGCTTATGGTTCATACTACTATTAAAGCCACCGATGTAAAAACGCCAAAATGGCCAGGGGTGAAAGCCCTCGGATGGCTTCTAGCAGCTGTTACGCTTGCAGCTATTTTATTAATAATCGTTAACTTGGTGCAAATATCCGAAGGTGTGGGGCAATTGATCGACATCGAAGCGTCGGCTGCCACTTGGCTACTAGGGCTATTGGTATTTGTCATGATCTTTACCATGCCATTTTTGCTAGGCTTAAAAGTTAGCCCACTAATGCGACTAATGAGCATGTTAGACTGTTGGATCACCGCAGCCGTTATGGCCGCTTTGGCCTTTAGCGCCTGTTTAGAGCACAATGTATATGGCGATCTTAAATCGCTAGAACTACTGGGCTTATCGTATAGCGCCTGGCTAGCGGCAGCGGCTGTGATTTACCTGATCGGGGTAGTCACTATAACCGTTGGCTGGTGGCCATTCGGTGCAAGCAAAAAGAAGCCAGTTCGTAAAACTAGTGCTAAAAAACCAATTAAAAAAATTAAGAAGTAAGATCCCTGAAACAAATTCAGGATGACCCGAAGGTAAAGGCCTTGCAAAAGCTGCAAGGCCTTTTCTTTACGGTGCGATGTAGCCCCTATATCGTCCCTTCTTTATGGTTTACGTCGCCTAATTCGCCTGACAATTATTAACGCCGCTACCGCCAATATAACTATCCCTGAGCCAATTAATCGCCAGATATCATTACTGTTAGCCGATGAATCTGTACTTTTGGGGGATGCAGACGCTGCTGGTTGCGCCGCTACTGGTATTACAGTTGCTGGTTGAGCTGCTGCTTCAGCGGCAGACGACAGCAGTGTAGCTGCAACATCGACGGGCTTAGAATCTGTAGTAGACATCCCAGTGACCGTGCTAGCTCCCTTATTAGTCGCTGGGACTGCCGGCAACACCACCGAAACTTGTTCGCCCAAGTTCCAGTCTGCAGATATTCCTGCTACTCCTAAAGTCACATCATCATCCAAATGCAAATCGCGGATTATAACCGAGGTTTGACTAGCTGGCACATAGCCCAGCGGCAAGCCATCAATCGAAATACCAAACTTATCGGCATCAGATTCACTTGCATCCCACGACAGTTTAACATCTGCAACATTACCCGGCGACAAAACTTCAACTTTTAAATCTTTGGGAGCTTTAACTGGTACTTGCTCTGGTTGGGGCTCTGTTACTGTAACCGAAACCGCCATAGTGCCAAAACCACCATCAGCAGCCACCGCTTTAACTTGTACTGTGCCCGAAAATTCGTCGTTATACTGGTAGACCATCACCGGATCTGTACTGGTAGTTTCGAAAACACCATCACCATCTAGATCCCATTCATAATGATCGATTGGCGAATCTACACCGTAAGATTGCGAGGCATCAAACTTGATTGGTTGGCCAAGCTGCGCGTAATAAGAAGTTATGGGCAATATTGCCACCGGCCGCGACACAATGTAATCTGTCATAGCAGCCAGGCGAGCATCCATTGCTGCCTCATTCTCTTCGGAAGTTAACGCTATGTTGTAATTCCACAAAATAAACGATTTACCCGATGTGCCATCAACTAGCGGCTGGTAAAAATTCACGAATGTTGAATCACTCAACAGCATAAACACATTTATCGGATCAATTTCGAGCGAACGTTTTATAACATCAATCAGTGTAGTACCATCAACGTTATCTGGATCGTGGCAAGAATTATCGGTCATCGTTATCACTGATTTAACCGCGCCATAAGTCCAATCTAAATTATTAAACGCGTTCATCAGCGCGCTCAGAACCGCTTCTGGATCATCGCCGCCCGCACCATCAGGTGTTTCGATACCATCTAGCAGAGCACTAAACTGATCATAGGTGCAGCCAAAATTGCACAATATACGCGACGTAAAATCATCGCCGGCGTCACGGAACTCCATCAGCGCTATCCGCCCGCCATTGTTTAGCACTTTTTGCGCCAATCGCCGCGCTTCGTTCCTATAACTTTCGATCGCGCTACCCATCGAGCCCGTTGAATCGATCACGTAGGCAGTTTCGATAACTGGTTGAGGCGTTTGCGGATTGAATGTCAAGAAAGAGGTGGGAAATTCATCTTTTAGCCGACCTAAAATGATTTTAGCGGCTGATTCAATGCCGCCACCATTGTCGGCATATTTACCATGGCCGCTAAGTTCGGTTACATTGTTAGTCGATCCACACATGGCATCGTGCAAATTACACCAAATGCCAGTTTTGTTAACAAAGCCCCCTGGAACGTAATCTTTGCGCGCACCCAAAATACCGGCACTGGTGTAGCAGTTTGGCGCGTACACATTCCACGGTGATTTCCATTCGCCGCGGCAAGCCGGCGGGTTAAAACCATAACCTTCGGGCAAATATAATTTTGGATCGCCGAATAACGCTACGTAAACTATATTAGATTGGTAATTACTGAGTTTTTCTAGGGCTTGACCAATCACCTGCGCCCCTTGCGAGTAGCCAGCCAGCACGAATTCGGTATACGGACATTTTAAGTTTCGCTGAAAAATATAGCTTTCGAGTTCGTAAACACCTTCCCGGACGCTATTACCATAGGCAAAAGCGCCGCCACCACTAGTGTAAGCACCTATAGCATGAGTGTAAAAGCTGTTATCAATTTTCACTGCCGGATATTGCATCCCATCGTAAGACTCAGTGCCAAGATCGTAGAACTGATAAGTAAGGTTAGTCTGTTGATGAAGTAGATCATCATTCGCCTTAAAGAATGCACTATATTCTTTGTCTTTAATCTTTTGCCCTGAACCGCGAGCAAAAATGAAATCTATATCTTTACATGGATTATTAACTGTTTTTGCATATGTCGGCTGCCCGATGAATAAGGCTGAAACAAATATCACTAACGCACAGGCCAAAAGTGACTTTAGCCCTATATTTTGTCTACATACAACCATATTTTGTACCTTTCTTCATTACGTGTACCACTTAAAACTACAGATACGTTAAATATACCATCGTTTTGCTGCCAATAATCACAAATCGTCTGTTCGGCATTATCATCCATCCCGGGACTAAAACCCTTACACGAAATTGCACTCTCATCCCATCCTGAATTTCGGATTAACTGTTTAAATTCTTCTTCACTCATTTCCCCTGGTAGTTTCCAGGTACGGGTTACTGATGGCGAAGCGACATCACCAAAATTTACCAGATACGGTGGTACAACTCGCTCGGACTCTAACTTCCAACTCGGTTCAACCTTTAACTTATCAGCTTCGGTCAAAATAGGCTTCGTGTCGCCCGGTATGCTAGTTGCTAGCCAAAAAAACACAAACAAACCAACAATAATTACCAACAATCCCGCCGGTATTACCCACCAATACTTCCACAAATTTTTAGACTGTTTTTTCATAGCTCACTCTAGTTAATAAGGGCAAGTTTATCGGAAACGTCTATGGCTGTCAATACAGAATTCAGACAATCTTCAGAATTTTTGTAATTAGCTGGGGAAAGTTAAACTCAAATTTGTTGCTCTTGTGAAACGACAAAATCCGAGAATATAGATACTCTCAGATCTTCTCCTTGGCTGGCACAATGAGTCAATGTTGGAATAATGATGCGTGGTGCCACGTCGAAACCATGCTAGCCAGATTCATGGAATCGGCATAGCTTTATCTGAACAGTTAGTACTCATTTATCGCGCTAGGGTATTAGTTTCTATACACGCGAATCTCACTTACGCCGTTGAAAATATAGAATGGAAATGGTTCTCCGATAAAAACATCTACGCCGTATTGCATAAAAAATGGGGCAAGGTTTGCACCTGTTTCTGCAAAAATAATTATTTTTGTACTATTTCGGGCAGCAGTTGAAAGTATCGAATCAAGTGTTAGTGTAGCCATTGTCATTCCGGTCACAATGGCCAGATCAGCATTGGCAACAGCCTCAATAGTTTTATCTCCATTTTCTATTGGCGCGTCAAAAAGAGTTTGCCCAATTATTGCCTCATCGTAATCAGTGCCCAATACTGAACAACCAAGTTCTCCAAATTTCTTCAAGAAGCTCCCGACAACTCCAACATTAACTACATTCTTCCCGCGAAGAGAGCCGAGCAACCTTTTTGCCTCAGATGCAATAATTTCAGTTCGCCAATAAGATTTTATTTCTGATTCTGCATCAAGGACTCTCTTCTCATATGTATGCTTATCTTTATCGTAAACAGAATCAAGTAACGACACCAATAGGGCAGTATCCGATATGCCATGCGAAATGAAGTCTTGCCCGATCAGCTCACGCAATTCAGTAGAGCTATAATCTCGGTTAGCGCTATAAGCACAACCTTGGCCTTTTGTTTGCGTTACAAGAAATTTGTAGTCAAAAGTCCGACCATTGTTGTTTGGAGAATATAAGCAATCTACGCTCCAAATTCCCTTGATTATTCTTGAATCATCGGGCACGTTTTCGGTAACATTTTTAATAAGACTATCCAATAGAGTAGTCATATGGCTCCTATCTTTCAGCAATAATGTCTTACAAAGACTTTAGCCATTCGATAACCGTCGTAGTTAAATTTGATTCCTTGCCTTGATAACTATGCGACGCACCTGTAAGAACCCTAAATGTAAGCATCGCTGAACTATTAAGTTTCGACTGGAGAAGAGCTTTGATATCCGTAGGATCTTGTAATAGATATTCATTCGTGTCTCCAAAAGTAACTAACACGCTTCCCTCTACCTTTCTAAGCGCGTCAAAAGATGCATTGGGAGTACGATACGGAAACGTATCTAAAGCAGAGCCGTCTTGAAAACAATCCAAGTAGGTTTTTGCTGACAATAGGTAGTCAAAGAATGTGCCATCAGGCATCATTTTGTCCGGAGTTCCAGCCTCAACATAGCTTCGCGCTAGTTTGATATTTGCATCTCGTTGTCCTTCACCACAGTCATCAAGATGGATACCTATATCATCACATGGCGATAATAGGATAACCTTTCGAACGCCTAGCTCACTTTGTGCCATGGAATAGACTGTCTTATTAGCACCTGAGCTGTGCCCTTGCAAAATTATATCGTGGTATCCCCGCTCTAAAGCAAAGGCAATAGCTCCCTTTATATCAAATAAGCTGTCTTCAATAAGTTCATATGCCGCTCCCGCTTTGTACGAAGCTGTTGTGTTACCATCAATTTTCTTGCAATCGCAAATGTAGTCATGACCTCTGTTATTGCAGGTTAAAAAGGCTACACCTTGCTCGGTATAATTTTTTGCCATGACAGGGATGAAAGTGTTCTCATAAAAGTTCCCAGCCATCCCATGAATATGTATAATGATCGAAGAGGCCTGTTTCTCAGGCTCAAACAGCATTCCTTGATGAACGGTATTGTCCGTAGCTTTAACGTTGATTAATTCTGTCCTCATTTGTTACTCCTTACAATCGCGCTATGTTTGTTACGTCTTTCCTGAAGAATATTTCGCGTAGTTTTTGCCTCCAACCCTTCTTATTGCTGTTTGTACTTGCAGGTATTTCTGGCAAGCTGCTTTTTATCAGCTTGAGTATGGCTTCGTCATTTTGGATTGTTCGGCTGAATGTAGTGCTCGTAAGAAGAATGCTTTCTTCTTCCTTCAATTTGTTTAAGTCAATTTGATCTTTCGTTTTCAAATTAATAGAAAGCGAATCGGACCAATAAATATTAAAGTACTTGATAAATTCCTTTACCGTTTTTTCACTGAATATAGCTAGTCCAAATGAGATATCATATGGCGTTCCACTATCATCGGGAAACCCCATAAACACAGCCATTTCGTCAATAATCAAATAATCTATGAACGGCACTATCGGCAAACCAATTGCCGCTCGAACAGAGTAGTCATGCGCGGAGGTAAACTTCGATACACGAGCCTCAGCTTCATCTAAATCTCTTAGGGACGTAATGTGGACCAGCTGTTTGACAACGATGTCTCCCGATAAAGCCAGTTTATCCCATAGCTTCATAAAAGCTTTGACCTGCTCAAATTCACCTTGATCATACCCCGCCGAAAAGTTTTTCCCATAGTTTGTTAAAAATATCTCCGAGCCATTTTTTATACTAAAAAAGGCTTTATGTAGCTCAAGGTAGAACTCCCGCTTATTTGCTAGAAAAATGGTCTTGTCCGAGTTGTTGATGATGTTAATAGTCTGTTTTAGCTCTGGCAGTACTTCGGTGGCCACCTTTGCTGTACTCTGCGCCTCAAGCGCATCTATTAGCACGACTATACCGACTGAGGAGAACAGGAATAGTAACACTTTTGGTGCATTATCGTTGAATAATGGCTGGATGAATGGGATTGAGAATATGCCTGTGAGATCAACTAGAGATGCAATGAGAGTCATTGTAAATAGAACACCAAAAACAATGCTTGAGATAATCTTGACCATCTTCATTAAGTTCCTCATTGCCACCTCCTCTTTATCGATCACAAACAAAAAAGGACAGCCACTATCGACTGTCCAAAGTCTTGCAGATAAAGATGTTCCGTACCTACTGATGTGGCTGCCCTTTTTCAGGTACAGAACACATCTAGTAGATAGCTGCTAACGCAGCCTGCAAAACTTCGGACAATTTAACTATATCATGGATGTTTATAGCCGGAAAGAACACGGCGTTCTTATGAAACACTACGTGAATTGGGAACGAACTTCAAACTGAAGAGATATCCTACGTGTCGTTTCACTCGACGAATCGGTTCAATATTCAACGATGAATACTGCCAGCTCAACCGCGCTAACCAATCAATTAGTGGACGTGACTGACTCCGGTTTTCCGGAGTCCATTCATGCTCTGGACGCGGGGTGTTTGAGACGCAACAGTCAACATGTTTTGTTTGTCCGATCGCTGTCGCTAGGCTTTGTTTGCCTTCAGAACAGGACTTGACTCCTTTGCTCAATCGAGTGTTAATGGGACTGCACCCGAGTAAATATAGCGCCAAAACTGGAGCTCTACTCGTGAGCAGAAAGGAGGCAACTATGCCAACAATTACTATAGATAAAATCACTGAAACCACCAACACTACTGGAACTGTTGCAACTGCTATGGAAGAAGCAACACAGAATCATGACCAGAGCCAACTTTCCGACGACGTAGCACTAATCTACCTGCGTGTTTCTACCTCCCGCCAAGCAAATAAGGATGCTCAAGCTGAGGGTTATTCTATTCCGGCCCAACGAGAAGCTTGTTTACGCAAAGCTAAAGAACTGGGTATTACCGTAGATAATGTGGAGGAGTTTGTTGACGCCGGGGCTTCGGCCCGTAGTGCGGATCGAGATGGTTTGCAAGATATGCTGGGGCGTTTGAATGCTAGCCCCGGCGAGCAAGCAAGGCCTGTTAAGTATGTGATCGTTCACAAGCTGGATCGTCTGGCACGAGATCGCTTTGACGATGTGTCGATTCAGATGGCCATCATGAAAGTAGGGGCGCAGCTTATATCAGTCAGCGAGCAGATTGATGAGAGCCCCTCCGGTATGTTGATGCACGGTATTATGGCCACACTTGCCGAGTACTATAGCCGTAATCTATCCAATGAAGCCAAGAAAGGTATTGAGCAGAAGATCCGTAATGGTGGCACTCTCGGCGCAGCTCCAATTGGCTACCTCAACATTCAAGAGAAAGTCAATGGCTGTATCACCCACGGCGTTGCTTTAGACGAGGAACGAGCGCCCTTGATACGTTGGGCGTTTCAGGCCTATGCCACGGGTGAATGGAGTATCACCGAGCTAACCGAGGAACTAAAATTACGTGGTTTAACTAGCCGTCAGACGCGTGTTTATGTTAGCAAACCCCTGCCACGTTCACATATTCATCGCATGCTAACTAATCCTTATTACATTGGCAAAATTATCCATAAAGGAGTAGTGCTACCTGGAGCCCATGAACCACTGATAGATGAAGCTACTTGGCACAAGGTGCAAGATATGTTGGCGACGCGCAAGGTGGCTGGTGAACGTTCCTGGAAGCATGCTCACTATCTTAAAGGCACTTTGCGTTGTGGCGTCTGTGGTGGACTGTTGAGTTTTGGCTACGCTAATAATGGCAAGGGCGGCAACTACAGCTACTTCTTCTGCCTGGGGCGGCACACGGGACGAACCCGAAGCCACTGCAACCTACCATATATTGACGTTGGTAAATTAGAACAAGCTATGACTGTCTATTGGCACAAGTGGGTTAAGTTCACACCGGAGTTTCTGGCTGAACTTAGGCCGGTAGTGCTAGAACAACTGGGTCAATTAGGCGTTGAAAACCAGCGGCAGCTTAAACAGCGACAGCAGTATTTAGCCCGACTTGAGCACAAGAAGCAAAAGTTGATCGAAGCCTATCTAAATGACGTATTGCCAGCGGAAGAGCTGCGACCACTGCAAGATCAAATTGCAAGTGAAATCAACACTACCAAGATGGCTATTGCAGAGGCCAGCGAGGGAATCCAGCAAGTTAGAGAGCGAGTGGACATTGTTCTAGACCTGATGCAACACGCGGGGAAGCTTTATGGGGTCTGCTCGGACAATGAGCGTCAGCAACTTAACCAAGCCTTGTTTGAGATGGTAAAGGTTACCGTTGATAGTGATAATAACGATAATGGCAAGGGTACCAACAACGCCATCATAATTGAAGCCACGCCCGTTGCACCAGTGGCCGCGTTGCAGGCCATTTTAACCGAAGCCGAGCAAGTTACCGACTCTGGTGCTATAGTCGCCCAGAGCGACGGACAACGCCCGAATACGGTGAACGCGAAGGGTGAAGTCAGCACCAGTGGTGAAAAGCGCTCAAAACACAAAAAGAAACCCACCGGCACTTTTTTATTTACCGAGGGTTCCAATCTGACTAACTTGGCTGGGTCGGCAGGATTCGAACCTGCGAATGCCGGGACCAGAACCCGGTGCCTTACCACTTGGCGACGACCCAGTAATAAATCCGATTATACCACAAAATCTATTCCGTTAGATTACGTCGACGCCAGCTAATCAAACCAGCCAAGAATAATACAATTCCAATGGTTAACATTATCCAGAATGCTGCAATATTCACGTCTTTCGCCGGCATACCGGAAAGCTGGCTAAGCGGTGATATATTTGAAATCCATTGTGGAAAACCTTTAATTAATGCGCCGAATTCTTCGACAAAAAGCGAAGCCGCAAAAATAATCCAAGTGATAGCGCCGGCTGCTCGTGGCAAAATACCGTAGCAAAATACATAAATACCCATAAATAATGCGACCAATGGCCAGTAGGCTAATGTACCAAATATATATTGGCCAAAGTTAATTCCACTAACACCGCTTGCTGACGCCGTAGCAGCAATGGCAAAGCCAGACAGTGTCAGCATAACAGCCGCACCAACTGCCGGGATTAGTGCAGTCTTTAATAGCCATTTGATCCGCGAAGTTTTAGTTGCTAACAAGTTTTCTAGATGCCCCGAAGATTCTTCGGCGCGTAACTTGCCTAAACTCTGGATTGCGTATGCCATAGTCGTCATTGCCACGAACATTAGCATGTATGATAACAACCCGGTCGTTAAGTTACTACTGCTACCGCCAATGTTTTTAACGGCGTCGGACAGTGTAGAGCTCTTAGAATATATACTGCCGATTTGATTGCCCATACTACCAATTAATGCCACTAGTACGACATTCCCGACTAGCCAACCAAGAAAAATATTCTTTTGCAAATGCCAGGTTAACCCAAGATCCGACAGCAGCACGTGTGAAGCCCGAGCATGACCTTTACGCGATGGTAGTAAACCAGCCGCTAAATCACGTTTGGCTAATAAAATAAACGCAAGAATGATAGCGACGATCGCAAAGACCGGAAAAGCTATTAGTGGTGTCCAATTTGGGAACGTTAACGAATGTGTAAATTGCATCCAACCAAATGGCGAAAATAGACTCCAGGCACTAGCGGTTGGCACACCGTGCACGGTTTTAACCGCCACATCACCTAAACCGCGCAATACGAATGTTATACCGATAATCACACCCAGCAAACCATTGGCGGCACTTGAAGTTTCAGTTAGTTGAGCCACTATGGCTGCGATTGACAAAAAACTAAGCCCGATACCACCCATGCCAAGTGCGAATAACCAGCTACCGCCAACATTAGTCGCCGTCGAGCGAATCGTATCTGCCACTGGCGCAAAAGCCGCCCAACCACCATGGATGGTATTAACTGACGCTGTCATGCCTAATGCAATTAATACTACCATCAGCAAAATTGCACCAGTCCCTACAATTAATGTGGCAATTAGCGGCGCAAAACGCGACGCGCGGCCACTTAACATTAGCTCCGTTGCACCCATTTCTTCATTGGCTCGCGTATGACGAACCACAAACAACGTGGCAAAAAATGCCATTAACAGCGCTAGAAAAGCGAAGAATTTAATCGTTACTAACCCACCTAGATCCATTTGTTCAAACGGTCCGGTGATAAAGTTCATAACAGCGCCAAAACTAAGGCCGCTGCCCTTCTGCGCCGCAATAGCATCACCTGCTGTACCAGCCATCATTGATGGCCCCATAGCCGCAAACAATACAATAACCGCAATCCAGATCAATAGCTTAACGCGATCACGCCGAATAATCAGTTTAATTAAATTCCAGGTTCCAGCGAACATATTATTTCTCCTCGCTCGAGTCAGAACCCTCATATTTGCTTAGGAATAGCTTTTCTAAGTTTTCATGTTCTTTTTTTAGCTCTGCTAGTGTATAAACGCCGGCTGCTTTACCTTCACGAATGATCGTCACGCGATCACACAAAGCTTCAGCCTCACTTAAAATATGGCTACTGAGAAAAATAGTTTTACCTTGTTTTTTAAGCGCTCGAATTTCATCTTGGAACACTTGTTCCATTAGTGGGTCCAGGCCACTAGTCGGCTCATCCAAAATATACAGCGGGACATCGCTGGCTAAAGCCGCGACCAATGCCACCTTTTGGCGGTTGCCTTTGCTGTAAGTACGGAACTTCTTGGTAGGATCCAACTGGAATTTCCCCAATAAATCTTTACGACGTGTCTCATCTAGCCCACCACGTAAATGACCCATTAAATCGATAATCTCACCACCAGTTAAATTTGGCCAAAAATTGACCTCACCCGGCACATAGGCCAGTTTTTCATGTAATTTAACTGCGGTTGTCCACGGATCTTCACCAAAAAATTTTACCTCGCCGCTGGTTTTATGTAATAGTCCCAGCACAATTCGGATTGTTGTACTTTTACCAGCACCGTTTGGTCCTAAAAAGCCATGAATTTCACCAGTATGAACATCTAGGTCTAAACCGTCTAGGGCTTTAGTAGTCCCGAAATTCTTTTTTAAATCTTTAGTTTGGATAATTGATTGATCTTTCATAATAACTTCAGTATAGCGCTACTTGAGCAATATGTTAAACCCTATTAAGCTTTAGCTGGTCTTTAACCTGTTTGATCTGAGCTAACACAGCTTGTTTGGCTGGACCACCAGGTAGTGAACGCCTAGCTATTGATGTTTCGAGCGAAACCTGTTTATAGACATCTGGCTCAAACAGGGGTGAAAACTCTTTTAGCTGAGCTAGTTTTAAATCATCAATCGACACGTTTTGGTTTTCGGCATATAGTACAATTTTACCGACAATAGTATGCGCGTCACGAAAACTCATGCCACGACCGACTAAATAATCAGCAACTTCGGTCGCATTAATAAAGCCTTTACCCGCGCTATAACGCATTTTACCAGTGTTAAATGTGGCCGTAGCGATCATATCAGTAAAAACTTTTAGACTGGTGTTTAAGGTATCAATTGTGTCGAAAACCCCCTCTTTATCTTCTTGCATATCTTTGTTGTAAGCTAGCGGCAAAGCTTTCATCACCGTTAAAATCCCCACCAAAGCACCATAAACCCGGCCAGTTTTACCCCTTATAAGTTCGGCAAAGTCGGGATTCTTTTTTTGCGGCATAATACTCGAACCGGTGGAATAAGTATCGGCCAGGGTAATAAAACCAAATTCTTGAGTGTTAAAATAAACTAATTCTTCGCAAAAACGCGATAAGTGCATCATGGCAATCGAGGCATTAGCCAAATATTCAATCACAAAATCACGATCACTAACAGCGTCTAAACTATTGGCGGCGATATGTTTAAAACCTAATTCTTTAGCCACATATTCACGATCTAAGGGGTAGGTAGTACCAGCTAGCGCCCCGGCGCCTAGTGGCATGTAATCAGTGCGTTCAAAAGTATCATAAAAACGATCAATGTCACGCATAAACATCTGGGCATAAGCCATCAGATAGTGCGCTAGCGTAATCGCCTGAGCTTTTTGCATATGAGTATAGGCTGGCATAGGTGTGTCCAAATGATTTTCGGCTAAACCAACTAAAACACTAACCAATTGCTTCAAATTATCTGTAGTTTCAATAATAGATTTTTTCATATACAGGCGAATATCTAGCGCCACTTGATCGTTTCTAGACCTACCAGTGTGCAGTTTTTTGCCGGCTTCACCTATTTTTTCGGTTAACATACGCTCAATATTCATATGGATATCTTCGTCTTCTAGCGAAAATTCAATTTTACCAGCCTTAATATCGTTTAAAATGCTATTCAAACCCGCCACAATCGCTTGGGCATCGGCCTGCGAGATTATTCCCTGTTTAGCTAAACCTTTAGCATGAGCAATACTACCGGCAATATCTTCGGCGTACATTGTTTGATCAAATTCTATCGAGGCGCCAAACTGTTCGGTCATTTTGTTGACGGACTGTTTAAAGCGACCGCCCCATAATTTCTTATTCATCTGATACTTCCCCTTTCATTTTAGCTTGCACCTTGATTGGCAATCCAAACAAATTGATAAAACCGATCGAATCCGCTTGATTATACATGCTGCTGTCATCGAACGAGGCAATTTTAGGGTCGTACAACGAATACGGACTAGTCACACCAGCATCAATAATATTGCCTTTGTACAGTTTTAGCTTAACTTCGCCGGTAACATGTTGCTGAGTAGCGTCAACAAATTTGCTAAGCGCAGCGCGCAGCGGCGTAAACCATAGCCCATTATACACCAGTTCCCCAAATTTCAGCGCTACCTGTTGCTTGTAGTGGGCAGTGTCTTTGTCAAGTGTAATACTTTCAAGCTTACTGTGCGCATGATACAAGATTGTGCCACCTGGTGTTTCATACAAACCGTGATTTTTCATACCAACTAAGCGATTTTCTACCAAATCCAGCACGCCAATACCGTTTTTACCGCCTAAATTGTTTAGTAACTTAACTATTTCTACGCCAGGCATTGGTTGGCTGTTAATAGCTGTTGGTATGCCTTTGGTAAAACTGATCGTAATAGCGGTCGATTTATCTGGTGCTTGTTGTGGCGTTACGCCCATTTTGAGCAATTTAGTGTGCTTGGGCTCTTGGCCTGGGTCTTCTAAATCTAAACCTTCGTGGCTTAAATGCCACAAATTCCTATCCCTGGAATAACTATCTTCGGCACTAAATTTAAGCGGGATATTGTGTTTAGCAGCATAAGCTAGCGCGTCTTTGCGGCTGGTAATTTCCCACTGACGCCACGGTGCAATTACGGTTAGATCTGGGGCTAGGGCTTTAACGGCCAAGTCAAAACGCACTTGATCGTTGCCCTTACCAGTACAGCCATGAGCCACAGCATCAGCTTTTTCGGCTTTAGCGATCGCTACCAAATGTTTGGCAATTACTGGCCTAGCAACCGCCGTGCCCAACAAATAACCTTCGTACTTAGCGCCGGCTTTAAGCGTTGGCCACATGTAATCTTCAATAAATTCCTGCGTCAGATCCAGCACATAGGCCTTGCTGGCACCACTTTTTAGAGCTTTTTGTTTAACTCCAGCTAATTCTTCATCGCCCTGACCAACATTAGCCGAAAAAGTTATCACCTGGCAGTTATATTTTTCTTTTAACCATGCCACGCACACCGAAGTATCCAGCCCGCCCGAATAGGCCAGTACGATTTTGTTAATTTGATTATTTTGCTTCATTTCACTCCTTTTTGACATAAAAATACCCTCTTTTTGTAAAGAGGGCGACTATAAAATACAATTAAAACTAGACGCCCTAAAGGCGACGACGGCGTAGACTAATCAAACTTAATAATACCATTATGTTATGTTAGCACTAACTGCGACTAGCTGCAAGCTTAAGCGTAATTGTTATATAATGGGGTAGAATGATTAATTTTATCTTAGCGCAGCTTTTTGGTGCTTTGGCAGCTCTGGCTTGTATTATTAGTGTACAATTCCGCGACAAACGCCATATTATTTACATGTTAATCACCGAGACTTTGCTGAACGCAGTTGCCCTGACTTTGCTGGGTGCTTGGGGTGGGCTCACTACTAATCTGATCTCTCTACTACCAGCACTTTATATTTATTATATGGGACGTAAAAAGAAAAAACCTCACCTTTTGATGATAATACCGTTTTTGTTAGTCCTCGTAGCCGGCTGGGGAGTTGTTTATTCTGGCTGGTTTGATATTTTACCATTGATCGGCAGTTCGGTTTACACAATTGCACTTTTCCTCAAAAAAGAGAAAAATATCCGTCAATTGTTGGTGGTCAACCGGGTAGTGTGGCTTGGCTACGACTTAATTTTTGGACTACTTTCGGCCGCCGTTTTTGATGCTAGTTTCTTAATTTCTGATACAATTGCGCTGTACCGCTTCCGGCATGGGCACAAAAAATCCCACCGTGCCAGCCGTCACTGGTGGAAATCATTTTTTGCGAATTAAATCCTCTTATGCTCGGCTCGCCAAGTGGCAATTTTTTCGTGGTGGCCGCTTAAAAGCACTTCTGGCACTTTCATACCTTGGAATTCTTCAGGCCGAGTGTATTGCGGATATTCCAAAGTTTTGCCATCGGTAAAACTTTCGATTTCGGCACTTTGCTCACCACCCAATACCCCTGGTAACAATCGCACAATACTATCAATAACCGTCATAGCTGGTAGCTCACCCCCAGTTAACACATAATTACCAACACTAATCTGGTAGTCGGCTAGGCTGCGAATTCGTTCATCGAAGCCCTCGTAGTGACCACAGATTAAAATAAGGTTATCGCCATGTTTAGCCCAAGTTTGGGCTAATTGTTGATTCCAGGTCTGCCCCTGTGGCGTTAACAGCACCACTTTGTAAGATAAACCCTTGCAAAGGTGTTTGGCATGTTCAACAGCCGCAAAAACCGGTTCGGGCTTAAGCAACATACCATCCCCACCACCGTACGGAGTGTCGTCAACTTGTTTACGCGGCCCTAAGCCAAAATCCCGCAGATTGATAAGTTCAAACTGGGCTGCGCCCTCTTTTTGCGCCTTAAACATCATGGAACCATTCAGCACCGGTTCAAACATTTCCGCAAAAAGGGTAATAACATAAAACTTCATACCCCAATTATACCAAAAAACCACCCCTATTAATACGGTGGCTTTTTGAACATATAAAGCTCTCAACTTTTTCGTTGCTCGCAATAGAGCTGTTTGTTTCTATCGTCCACACTCTACACGTGAACTTAAAAGTCATTATACGCGCCCTAAAACACAAACACAAGGGTTTTTAGCATAAAAGTTCTAGATTTTTTATGCAGACTAAATATCTAAATCGTCTAATTCGGCTAATTCTTCGCGGGTTTTGTCGGCCAGGCTTGGCTTGTCGTCTTCTGATTCTTCTTTAGCTTCTTCGGCCGGTTCGGCTGCTTTGGCTTCTTCTGGCTCGGGGGCTGTTTCTTCATCCGCACTTTCGGCGGCTTCTTCTGGGGTGACTTCTTCGGCCTCTTTTTTAGCGGCTTCTACGGCTTCATCTTTTTTACTTTTGGCGGTCTTTTCTTTAGCCGGCTTTTCGTCTTCTTCTGGCTCATCGTTGTTAGCAATCTTTAGATTATAACGAGCATCATTTTTAGTGCCCAGTACCCGTAGCAAAGTACGCAAACTTTGGGCTGTAACACCGCGACGGCCAATAACTCGACCAAGATCTTCGTCGTTAACTGTTAATGTTAGTAATACCCCTTTTTCGTCAATGGTGCGATCGATTTTCACATCGTCCGGATGTGACACGAGTTCTTTTACGATATATTCAATGAATTGCTGGTCTATGTTCGACATATTTTCTCCTATTCTGTCTTAAGTAACCATTATTAGTATAGCACAAAGCGTAAGCCCCCGCATGATGATTCTGTTAAGCACAGAACCGCGGGGGCTAGAAAACGCTTACTATTTTACCAGTAACCTTCAATTTTACCATAAGCCCAAAATAAAAGCGAAAAGCCCGTGCTTAAACACGAGCTTCTCACTTTTACTAAACTTTGCTTTGCTGAGCTATACGCGACCTTACTATGCCACACAATGCCTTTGCTACGCCAAACTAAACAATGCCGAACCCTCACTCGCAATACGTAACGATGCAATACGGGACTTCACCTTTGCGTTATGAAATAAAGCATTACTGCACCAAACTAAACCATTGCATTACACTACCCTACCGAAACATGGCTTTGCGGCACTCTACGAAACAGTACACAGCCCGGGCTTTACTTAACAAGACAGTACGGGACAATACTCCACTTCACCTTAGCATTGCGCTACTGTCCGCCACGAAACCCCACAGCACCGTTGCTATACGTGACGCAACTGCACAGCGCCACACCACTGCAACACAGGGCGTGTCTGTCACACAATTGTGCGTAGCTGCACACTACCCTACTTCGCCACCGCTAGATGGTTCTAGCAGCTCAAAACTGAAGCTACCCTTACCGCTGTTGCGCCACTGGCCCAGGCCCTTATCGGCGCCATATTCCAGCGCGGCCATAATCCATGGCTCTAGTGCAGGTGACAGCATTTTAATCTCGCACTCGAAAGTCGTGCCGGCCGGCACCGTCTCCGATGTCGCCAGGCTGACACGCTCACCACGCATAGTTTCTGCGCGCAACGGACGAATACAATCTGCACCGACACCTTGCGATAGTTTTATCATTCGCGGATACACAAAAATAAAGCTATCAACTACTCCACGACAAGTATAAGGTGACAGTTTCTTTTTACCGATTCTCACCTCCTTCTCTTCCAACTGCAATAGGGCAGTCATGGCCTCCTTCAAGAAACCACGGATCTGGTAATCCCAGATAACTGGATTACCGCCCGCATCTCGTGAAAACACGGTTTTGGACTTTTCTTCCAACTCTTCAGCGTGTAAAGTCGCTAGTTCTTCTTTAACTTTTTCGGCATCAGCTGACTTGCTGGCAATGAACTCGCGGTGTACATCCGGGTCGCCGCTATTAGTACCCAACATTTCGTCAAGCAACGTGCAACGAATCCGAATCGTCTGTGGTATTTGCATAGTGTTCTCCTTACATACAAGCCCTGTAAATTCATATCAGAGCAGATTGAAGTGTCAGGTAAATTCTACGCTAATTTACCCGTTCGACCGACAAAATTTATCAGCCAGACAGGTAAATTAGTTAACCAAGTTAGTAAAAGTGTAAAAGAGCAAAACAATAAGGCATTAGAAGCAACAATGTTACTTTACAGCTTAGTTATGCCTAATTATCTCTGTTAATAGAACCAAAAACAGCTCTATTGTTACCGGTATAGCACACTATCAGTGATAAGTCAATATTAAGCGCATTTTATGCATTCCGGTCATAAAGCGAAGCCCCCGCGTGAATGTTCCGTTAAACACAGAACCGCGGGGGCTAGAAAATGCTTACTATTTTACCAGTAACCTTCAATTTTACCGGTCTTTGACGAGTCGGATGTCACCACATAATCTTGTGATATCCATACCCAACCATCAGCGTCTGTATTTTTTGACAACTTCAGGCCAAGATCAGTGGCACGGAAGCCAAACCAAGTCAGACCGCCATTTTGAACGACCAGCATATTATATGGGCCGTCATGGAAGTAGTTACCTGTTTTTCCATCATCGAATGCCCCGACCTTCGTACCAATCGGATCGTCGTTCACCGTATAGCGCGGATTACTCCGCACATTTGGATTACCGTGGATAAAGATATAATCGACAGTATAAACCGAGGATTCTGTCTTGTCTGCATTGGCGGCGAAAGAAGTGCGGCTAGGCAAAACTGCTGTAAGCAGGTAAACTCCTGCCCCAACGATTACAACCAGTGCCACTAAAACCAAACCAATTTTCCACCAGGAAAACTTCTGACTCCGTTTAGGGTGGTCATTGACCTTTTTATCAGATGGGACCACGATCTCTTTCTTTTTCCTCGCCATAGTTATTCTCCTTCCACTATAAAGAATTTTACTGCGATGGTTTATGTAAGCGTTTTGTTAAAACAAAACGATTAAGATATTAAAGCTTTTTCTTTAGATAAGAAAAAGCTATGTAGCTACATAGCTTTTTCTTTAGATAAGAAAAAGCTATGTAGCTACATAGCAAAACATGCTATATTGTAGCGTAATTTAACCTAATTGTTTTGAAACTATATGGCTAAAATTAACCATATACCTCCATTGTAGCACAGATAACTATAAAAGTCAAGTATTATACGCTATTCAGCAGTTTTAGCTGGCTCTTCAGTAGGTTTTTCTTCTTCAGCCGGGGTATCATTAACAGGCTCTTCGGCCACTGTAGTTTCCTCTTTCGGTGCTTCTGCTACTGGTTTTTCTGGTTCGGCTGGGCGATTTTTGCGCAACTTTTCGGGATGCTTAACCGCACCCTCTTTTTTAGTTGGTTCTTTGACCCATTTAGGTAATTTAACACCGTTATCTTTGAGCAACTTGGCTACACGGTCGGTCGGTTGTGCGCCATTACTTAAAAACTTTTCAATTAGCTCTTTATTTAGGCTAGTTTCTTTAGTGTGTGGGTTATAGTTACCAACATAAGCCACAACACGACCACTTGATGGGTGTCGGTGTGATTCTTGAACGGCTACGCGGTACACTGGGTAAGCTTTGCGCCCCAAGCGTTGCAAACGGATTGCTAGCATCTTAATTATTCCTTCTTGTTACTTCGGCCATTTTAGCGGGTTTTAATACCGATGTCAACAGATTAATTAGTTATCGCTGTATGCAAGACTGTTCCAGAGTATGTGCCAGACGGTTTGCTCATATCAATATGAGCACCATAATAAATGGTAACATTATCGCCAGATTCGTTAGCAGCAGCTGTTTTACGGATCAGCAGAGGATTGGTGTTAGCTGGTACGCCAGCAAACTTAGCCGTTATATTGGGTATAGGCGTAGTGTAGCTAGCATCAAAACCATTGCCAACAATTGCTGCGCTATTATCCATGGCAAAGCCCCAAGTGTTAGTAGGCAAAGCCAGTGGACTAGTTAAAGTGCTAGTGGTGGAGTTAATATAATGGCCAGCCCCATCAGCCAATCTTGTATCATTGCCCTGAATAGAAATCGATAGACTGTAGCCAGTTGAAACATTGGTAGCAACTGCTAGAACACTATTGTTGCTACCCAGTGAGCTGGTAACCTGGTTCAAATTGATATTAACGCTAGATGAGGATGTAAGAGTAAGATAAGGCTGCGTAACGGTGAGAATAGCGGGAGTGGTAGTCAAAAGTGTAGCCTTTCCAGTAATTGGTGCACCGGCGTATGGAGCTGATGCCGTTGGTGTTTGTAATAGCAGACGGTATTGGTAACCATTCCAGCCAGCCGGTACATTGGTTAAGCTAAGTGTGGTTGTAGTACTACCAGTGATACCAGTGTCATTCATCAGGTTGGTCCAGGTGCTGCCGCTATTGGTACTAACCTGCCATTGGTAAATTGGGGTATAAGCTGGGCTTAAAGCTGGATTAGCTAAGCTAACGGTAGAACTAAAACTGGCACTACCGTTAGCTAGAACAGTTTGGTTGGCTGGTGTGGTCACGTTAGTAACTGGCAAAGCGGAGTATAAGTGATTATAGACGTTATTTAAGGCCTGAGTGTAAGTTGCATACACTGGTCGTTGATCGGCAAAAGCGGTGGTAGTAGCGCCAATCGTTACATTAGAATATGGCGTGCCAGGGTATGGTGCAATTGCTGTGCCACTACCCGTGCTGGCACTAGCCGGTAACCAGGCCTGCGCCGTAATATTACCTATCGGCCACGAAGCTCCACTACTAGTAAACCAAGCTTGTTGAGCCGGTGTGATAGTATGCAGGGTGTAAGATATGCTTGGTGTGGCTGGGTTAAAGTCAACGTCAGTATTAGCTGTGTTCTGGCCACTGGGGCTAAGTGTGGTAGGGATGTAAAGCGGGTAAACATTGTTGCTGAACCCGTCTGTTATCGTGCCACTAATTGCAGCACTGGCAGAAATGGTTGAATATAGTGATCCACCCGTTATACTGCTAGCACCAGTCAACAACCAATCAAAACCGTCACTTGACGAAGGTGAGTGCATCACAAACGGTTGATTTGTAATATTGATTATCCCCGTCGTATCTATTTCTGAATAATCATCGCTGCATTGGTAAGCTATACCGCTACCAATTCGGTGGTTAGTAAAAATCGTTGCTTGGTCGCTAATATTTATAACGCCCCCATGTAAAACACCGGCAGCATCGATAGCGTCAATAATACTGTCATTCATGGCTGTAGTCCCACCGGCGCCAATACTTGCTCCACCAGCGCCACAATAGGACGCATTGCCTTTAGCCGCTATAAAAACATTACCACCAATATTAATAGTGCCAGCCGCTTGATTATAGTTTATGCACGTTAAAGTGGTATTGGACGTCATACTAGTACCGTTACCGCCAATACCAGCTGCGCCGTTGGTAAAACTATTGCTACCAGCCACCGTAGTAAGCCGCCCGCCAGTGGTGCTATTAATAGTGATCGTATTGTCGGCTGGAACATTAATCGGAGCATAGCCCAACATCTGGGTGGTATAACCAATACATGCTCCTGGTAATAGAGTATAGCCGGCGCTAAACGTATTGGTGCCATCAACAGTTAGTTCAACGTTAGCATGATTTTGTAGTCGCAAAGGCGAAACAATACCGGAAGCCATAGCCCCTAGCGTTACACCTTGTAAATTAATATTTAGCGCCCCGTCTGGGTATGTGGCACAACCAGTGCCATCAACAACGATATTATAGTTACCAATACCAGCTAACAAGCGTAGTGCATTACCAGTATCGCCCATATAAAATTGCATACCATTATACTGAGCATTTGCATCAGTTAGGCCAGTGATAGTAAAAAAGTAACAATCACTGTCAGTGGGGTTCATAGACCCAGTTTCTAACACAACATTTATCGTACCTACCTGCGTGGCTGGAATATCAATATAAGTATAGGTAGCTGCGCTGACTGGCAATGCTAAACGGGTCACAGCAAAAACAGCTGCAGCTAGTATAATTGGTAAGCCAATCTTTAATAATTGTAATTTTTTTGGTAAGCGCAAAATCAAAGGTAACTTTCCCCTCGCAATAAACTATTTATTTGGCACTCTACTTACTCGTATAATAACACGCTATATCTCGCAACGAATGAGCAAAAGTATATTTTTGCCAGGCTATTCTAAGCCTAGTGGCTATTCGTAAGTTTTTATGGCTTTAGTGGCAGCTTGCTGTTGGCTGGCCTGCTTACTAGGGCCAGTACCTTTGCCAACTAATTTGTCACCAGCGTACACACCAGTGGTAAAAGTTTTATCGTGATCGGGGCCAACTTCTTCTAGCACTTTATAGATCGGCGTTGTGCCTTCGGCTTTTTGCATCAATTCTTGCAGGTACGATTTAGGGTCACGCCAAGAAACCTCGGCCAAAATACCGTCAAGCTTGACTTCAATATTGTCATGAATAAATTTAGCCGCCACTTCGTAACCTTTGTCTAAATAAATAGCGCCAATAACGGCTTCAAAGGCATTGGCCATAATTTGCTGGTGTGACCTTTCCGAACCCTGCTTTTCGCCGCGGCTCATGCGAACTAGTGGCATGTAGCCCAACTTTTCACCAGCTGCACCAATACTTTCGGTACGCACCAGGGCTGCCCGCCAATTAGTCAATATACCTTCGGGCTCATTATAGTTTCGATACAAAAAATCTGTGGTAACAAGTTCTAGCACCGCATCGCCCAAAAACTCCAAACGTTCATTGTGCTGCTTAGTACTTTTACGATGTTCATTAACGTAACTACGGTGAGTTAACGCCGTAATTAGCAGATCAATATTATCAAATTCTAACCCCAGTTTTTCTCGGGCAAAATCTTGATACTTAGCAATTACATTTTTATCCATTATAAATTACCCTCACGAATCCGGCGTTTAGCCAACAACATCAATTTACTAATATCTTCGTATTCAACTGCCGCAATGGCATCGTTAAATTTAAACCATTTTGCATCTTTCATCCACTCTTCTTTCACAACATCTTCGTCTTGATCGGTTGATTTTACCAGATAGACTTGCATGCCCATTAGCACCAGTTTGTGTAAACGACGATATTTAAAATTGACCTTGCCTAGCCAACCTAGCACTTTAATATTTTTTAAACCAACTTCTTCACCAATTTCACGGATAGCCGTTTGCATAGCCGTTTCACCTGGTTCGACATGACCCTTGGGGATTGTCCAGCGATCTTTGGCGTCCTGAATTAGCAAAATTTCAACTTCACCTTTATTGTCATGCCTAAAAATCACTCCACCGGCGGTTGGTTCACGACCAATTTCGTTGATTTGTGGTTTACGCTTAAAATGTGGTTTAATTTTGCCAAAATTAGGCAGTTTCGGTTTCGGCATCTTGCGTGTCTCCTTCCACAAATTTACGGTAGGCTGTACCCAACACGCCATTAATGAATCGGCTAGAATTATCTGAACCAAACGCTTTGGCTAGTTCAACCGCTTCGTTTATTGCTACTTTTGGTGGTACGGATTCTTTTAAGTAAACTAGTTCGTAGACGCCCAGGCGCAAAATGTTACGATCAATCGCCGGGATCTGATCTAGTGGCCATTCTGGTGCCATCGGTTGGATTTTGGTGTCTAGACTTTTTATGTGTTTATGCACCCCAGTGACTAGATCGTGCACAAACTGCACATCACCTAATGAATCTTCGTATGGTTCAATATTTTTGGCTAAAATATCGTCTAGTTTAGCGTCTTTGTCACCAGATTTTTGCCTAAATTCGTATTCGTATAGTGTTTGCAGGGCTACGATTCGCCCTAAATGTCGATTTGATGCCATTATAACCCCTTACTTCTTAACGCTTGGAGTTTTTTTGGCTGTTTCAAATACTTTCACGGGCGAAGTGCGGTTAACACTGCGGGCAAGTTTAAGCCGCAGATGACTACGCCTAGTGCCGGTTTTACGCGGGCTACTTTGCTTTTTTGGTTCTGGCATGAAAAATGTACTCCTTTTTTTGGTTTATTTGTAACTTAGAACCATTGTACTATAAATAGTAACAAAACAACAGATACTCTTGGGGCATTCCCCCTTTGGGGGGTTGGGGGCAATATGCCCCAACGAGCATCTGTTGTTTTGTTACTCATTAGTCGACAGTAGCCAAAAACTCGAACTATGTTTTTGGGGCATTCCCCCACTATGAGGTTGGGGGAATGCTCTGACAACATCGTTTGGGCTTTGCTGAGCAGCAAAACTATTACTGTGTAACCTCTGGTTCAGCCGGTTGTTGGCTTTGATCGCCATAATAAGCAGCATACATCGCGGCAGTTTCTACGGCTTTACTAGGTGTCCCGACGCCCTCATTCCATGGTTCCTTGCTGATGCCCATGATCACTAACCAAACTGGGGAAAGAAAAATATACATAACCACCCAAGTGCCAGTTTTACCAAGCTTTAAGCCAATGTTATAAGCCGCAATGCACATAAAAACCATCGAAATAACACCACCAACCCATGGTATTAAAGATAGCAAACTTAGCGCCCCAGTCTGACCACCAATTTCAAAAAACTTCCAATTATTTAAAAACGGCACCCAAGCTTTCCAGGTTGGAACACCAGCTTTTTTAAAAATCATACTTGTAAAAACTGCTGTAAACACGTAAATAGCAGCTATAAACACAAGTATAAATACAAACATACCGGCCATAACAGCCCAAAACGTCCCTGTATTTATATCACCACTAATAATATTTGTATTATTCATAAAGCTCCTTAGAATTATCTAATAATTAGAGTATACCATTCTCGTCCCACACCTACCACCAATTGTATCGATTATTTTAAGACAATATTAAGCAGATGATTACGCGAAACATAGATGGTCTTAATAATCTGTTTACCTGTTGTGAAAGCTACAACATTATCCTGCCTTAGAGCCTGAGCTTTAACTTTTTCTTCATCTGTAGCATCATCTGTAGCCATATTAAATTTAGCTC